>JABAOC010026994.1_pt2 | contig 13696 bp, 17 predicted proteins | sample 7062161 | NCBI WGS metagenome assembly JABAOC01 (sample SAMN14538625, study PRJNA623070) | marine sediment metagenome | biome: marine biome [ENVO:00000428]; feature: marine pelagic biome [ENVO:01000023]; material: deep marine sediment [ENVO:00002113] | place: India: Gulf of Khambhat ... | reverse complement strand
CCTCCACGAAGTCGCAGGCAACGAAGAGGTCTTTGACCCAGTCCCTGGCGGCAACCCACACCTCATCCTCGGGAAAATTCAGGCTTAAGCTTTCCAGAAAAGGAAAAGCAAGGATAGAATCACCAATCCAGTTTGGGACATGGACGACAATTTTCATCGGAACAATTGTATTCCCTTATGATGAGGTTGTCAAAATGGCCATTCTTCCAAAAAAGCTTGAAGCACAGATGACTCGGGGGCGAATATTCGGGGTGGTGAAGGGANNAAGGGAGGGTGATCGAGTCCATGTGCTCCTGAAATCGAAAGCAATTAGTCTTTGGATGCGGACGTGTCTTTTTTTTTCTTTTTTGAGTCGGCCTGGGCTGGTTTTTGTTCCTTGTCTTCCGACTTTTCCTTGTCCGTCGGTTCCCTGTTGGCGTAATCGGTCACGTACCAACCGTTACCCTTGAATTGGAGAGCCGGGGCAGAGATCGTCTTCTTCAGAATTCCGCCACATTTGAGACACTTTTTAAGGGGTGCCTCATCAACCTTCTGGATGACCTCGATAGAAACTCCACAGCTGTGACACATGTATTCGTAAAGAGGCATTTTTATTCCTTGTAGAGAGGAAAAAACAATTATAGCAAAGAGAGGCGACAAATCAAGGCTGCAATGGATAAGGCATTTGTCTCCCCTCGATCAATGGAAGACGATGGCTTCGAAAACATACAGGTCGGCGCCGCTTTTCCAGGCATCCTGAGGCAGGCCGGCCTTCAGACAGGCCTGCTTAAGGAAGGTGTCCCGGGACCAGTTGTTTTCCACCGGGACCTGAGGAAGAAGAAGGCCGCTTTGGTTTCCCTTTGAAATCAACAGCCCGTGCTGGCCGACCTTTATACGAGCCGGATTGCTGATCCTCTCCAAAGGGGTGAGAACAGAGATCTCGATTTCGACCTGCGGGAGCTCATCGGCGGAAAGAGGGGGGAATCTTTGGTCACGGGAAGCCGCGTAGATAGCCGCTTGAATCACCGTTTGGTACAAGGGTAAAGCCGGCCGGATAAACCCGATACACCCCCTGAGGTGTCCTTTCTTCTTGATGGTGACAAAGGCTCCTTTTAGAGTCATAAGGACGGTGCTCTGCGGTTGGTAATCCAAGACCTTCTTCTCCAAAACAAAGGCCTCGATGGCCGAACGAGCGATGACAAGGAGTTCTTTCTTTTCCGTCGAACCCAGGTCGAACTTCTCGACAGAGGCTTCTTCGTAGATAGCGGCAGCGAAGTACCCGACCACGCGGTCCTCAGGAGTCTTGTATTCAGAATCCGAGGAGTCGGCATAGTCAAGAATCTTCACCTTAGACCGCCCCTGTTTTTTTCCGTACAGGAGGGAAACAACCACAGGGCCTCCGCCGCACATGATGTTTTCTCCCCGATCACACTTCCTGATGAGAGTGCTGGTCTTGAAGTCTCTAACAAGGGAGGTTGTGTGGGCATCGGTCTCGTTGGCCTTCCTTTTGGGGAAGAAATGGCTGAGGTCTGTTGACGAGACGAGCAGGACCTTTCGTCCGGGAAGAGTTTTGGCCAGGGCGTTGGTTAGGGTAGAGGCGGTCTCTTTTATCGGAAAGCCCATGACGATCGGGACAATTTTCGCCTTCGGAAGCGCTTTTTGGATGAACGGGATCTGAACTTCGACGGAGTGCTCTTTTTTATGGGCTTCGGGGACGTAGCCATATCCTGAGGCCTTGGCTATCTCGGCCGCCAGATCCTGATCGACCGCAGCCAGACCAAGAGGTGTTTTATATCCTCCCTTTGGGTAAATCGAACAGCCGCGGAGAGAATAATGGTGAGACGGCCCCATAATGATGACGGTTTCGTAGTCTTGCCCGAGGATGAGGCGGTAAGCAGCGGCCGCCACTTTTCCCGAGTAGACATAACCCGCGTGAGGGACGACGATGGCTAAGATTTGACCGGGAATGGCCGGGCTCTTTTTGGCCCCCTGGAGCNNATGTGCCGTGATAGGGCATCGGGATTCTCGTTGTAGAATCGTCCCGCCCAGACGGCCTCCCGGATATTTTGAGAAAAAAGGACAGAGGACAGAACTAGATACAGGAAAAGAAAAGGAAATAATTTTTTCATTTTTTGCCTTCTCATCTCTTAGATAGGGACATGAAAAATATAAACAGAAACCGTAGAAAAATCAAATTGGAAAGCGCCCAAGAAGAGCGCTCGATTGTTGACTTTTTTTTGGAATTCATTGAAAATGAAGGCCCATGAAAGATTTCGTTAAGTCTCTTTTCGCCATCCTGATTACTTCTTCGGCTTTCCTGCTCGGTCTCTACCTCGGGAGTGAGAAGGTAAAATCGAAATATCCCGATTTCCAGGAAGAGACGGAAGAAAAGGACTAAAAAACGCCCCCTCCTCATATTCAAAATCCTCTTTTTCGTCAAGATGCCTGATGTTTTGATGCCCTTGGAGAGGGAAGACATTGACTCGATAAGAACACGGTCATATAATGAATTTTCGATGAAGATGTGGATTTTTCTTTGCGGGCGGCCAGCTTCGGGCGGTCTCTCGGAGGGTTGAAATGAATATAGGGCTTTACGGGATACTCGTCCTTTTCGGCGCCTTCATCCTTCTGCTCATCTTTAATCCCAACCTGTCCTGCTTCGGCAGAACAATCCGTTCTCCTTTTCGCCCCATCCTGAGAAGAAGGAGAAAGAAAAGATATCTCAAGACCAACGATTACGGGTTTGATCTTGGTGGGTCATCCTCCAAGAAAACATCCGAAAGTCAAAAAGCCCAAGTCAGGCCCGCCACAGTCAAGAAACCTTCCGTCAAGACGGAAGATTACGGATTCAAACTCGTCGAGGATAAGGACAAAGAACCAGGGGAGGGAAGAGAGGAAGAGGGCGGGAAAGAGTGATTTCGCCAACGCGTTGAACAGGGGATGAGGAATGCCCAAGCGCTATTTTTGGGGGGCTGCGATTTTGCTCTGTCTTGTTGGCTGTACCATCCCTCAGGTTAGAATCTCCCCTCTTCCCGATCAGATTGAGAGAATCGAGGGGTACGCCTCCTTAAGGATTCAAAGCGGACAAGATTCTTCCCGCTCAAAATTTTCCTTCCTTTTCCAGCTGCCTCATCGAGGCCGAATCGATGTCTCTAATTTTTTGGGGAAGACTCTTTATCAGATTCTTGTCGGTGACCAGACTGCATTCCTTATTATTCCCTCGAAAAAAGTCTACTGGCAAGGGGATGAAGAACAGATTGTCGAGAGGATCCTCGGATTCAGGCTGAATCTTGACGAGCTCCTAAGTCTCATGACCGGGCAGTGGGAGGAGAGCGAGGTGGAACCTTGGAGGCGAGGTTGGGTGTTCGAAAAAGATGAATGGGGAAGGATTCGGGCTGGACAAAGAGGCGAGCTCGTGTTCGAGGTCCGAGAATTTTTTCAGAAGACGACAGTGGTTCGCGAAGTCACCTTCGAGCACCCGTTCAACCACGGTCGATTGAAAATCCTGGCCATAAATTTTAATCAGCCTCTCAAAACAGGTGTCTTTTCCCAACGATTTTTAGAGAAATATTCCCAGAAATCCTGGGAGGAAATCGAGGCCATACTGGATGGTAAGAATTAAATCATTCGCCAAGATAAACCTTGGACTGGAGATAATAAGAAGGAGAGATGATGGATATCACGACCTCCGCACCCTCTTCCAGGCTGTCGATATGTTTGACATCCTTGAATTCAGAAAAGCCCGGTCAAACGATATTCATCTCGAGGGAACGGACAGTTCTATTCCCTGGGATGAAACCAACCTCATTTTCAAGGCCGCCTCACTCCTGAAGGAGCGAGAGTCCTCAGCAGGAGGAATCAACATTCGAGTCGAGAAGAAGATTCCAGCCGGGATGGGCTTAGGGGGAGGAAGCTCTAATGCGGCCATGACCCTCTACGCTTTGAATACAATCTGGGCCCTCTACCTGACGAAAGAAGAGTTGAAAGAGCTGGCAAAGATGCTGGGCGCTGATGTCCCGTATTTCTTAGAAGGAGGTCTCTGCCTAGGGGAGGAAAGAGGGGATGAGATCACTCCCCTTCCAGACCTGAATCTTCTGAACTGTCTCTTGGTTCTGCCTGACTTTTCCATCTCCACGGCCACGGTTTATGGGCGCTATTCCCCATCCTTGACTTCAGTCAGTAAAGACAGTAAAATTATCAGGTTTTTAGAACGGCGAGAGCTCGCGTCACTCGAGAACGATTTAGAAGAGACTGTTTTTCATCAATACCCGCAACTTCAAGATATAAAGAGCCTCTTCTTGAATCAAGGATCAGACCTGGCACTCGTCAGCGGGTCGGGCTCAGCCGTTTTTGGTATTTTTAGCGACAGGCAGAAGGCCGAAGCTGTCTGGAAACAAAGAGGGAAGGACGACAACATGCGCCTCGTCGAGACCTTGTCTCGGGAGCGCTATTGGGCAAGTCTCAGCAATGGGGTGTAGCCAAGCGGCAAGGCAGCGGACTTTGGATCCGCCATTCGGAGGTTCGAATCCTCCCACCCCAGCCAAGAGATCAAGATAGAGACGCTCTTCCAGGAGTGCCGAAGCTAAAGGAGATAAGAATGAAAGTATTCGCAGGATCTTCCAACGGAAAGCTAGCCGAGGAGATTGCTAGCTACTTGAAGATCGATCTCGGTCAATGTGTGTTGGATAGGTTTAGCGACGGCGAAATTCATTTTCATATCGAAGAAAATGTGAGGGGCGAGGATATCTTTATTATCCAGACGGGTTCCTACGATGCCAATTATCATCTGATGGAGCTTTTTCTGATGATCGATGCCTTCAAGCGTGCTTCCGCGGAGAGAATCACGGCGGTTATTCCGTATTACTGCTATGCTCGACAAGACTGGAAAGATCGGCCGCGAGTTCCAATATCGGCCCGCCTTGTTGCAGATTTACTCGAAGCGGCGGGGACGGATAGGATCTTGACCATGGACCTCCATTCTCCCCAAATACAAGGCTTTTTCTCTATTCCAGTGGACAACCTAGTGGCCGCACCAGTCTTGGCCAACCATATCCAGAACTTGGGATTGGAAGAATTGGCTGTTATCTCTCCCGATGCCGGAGGTGTCGGAAGAGCGAGGATGTTTGCCAAAAGGCTGGAAGCCACCTTGGCCATCATCGACAAACGGAGGCCAGCTCCCAACGTGGCCAAAGTTATCCATGTCATAGGAGACGTCAAAGACCGTGATGCGGTGATCCTGGATGACATGGTCGATACAGGTGGAACCCTAATTAAAAGCGTCGAAGCCTTGAGGCAGGATGGAGCCAGACGTATCTTTGCCGCCTGCAGCCATCCTGTCTTGTCCGGAAAGGCGATCGAGAGAATTGAAGATTCAGAGATGGAAAAATGTATCGTCACCAACACGATTCCTCTCCCAGATGAGAAGAAAGCCTGCCAGAAGATTTTCGTCCTTTCTGTCGCCTCTCTTTTTGGAGAGGCGATCCGGAGGATCAACCTCGGGCAATCTGTGAGCTCTTTGTTCACCTAAGGAGGTCGGGAAGATGAGCTTTATGATCAAAGCTGAAAAAAGAACCGTTTTCGGGAAGAATGCCTCACGGCGTTTGAGAAGAGAAGGGAAAATTCCCGTCATTCTGTATGGAGCCTCTGTTGAAAGTGTTCCCCTCATCGTGGAAAAAACAGACATCTTTAAAATAATAAGATCCGAGTCCGGTGAGAATACCATCTTTAAAGTAACCATAGACTCTGGAACACAGAATGTCATGATAAAAGAAATACAAGCAGATCCAGTAACAGATGAGATTCTCCATACCGACCTCATCCAGATCGCGATGGATAAAGCCGTTCAAGTGTCTATCCCGATCGTTTTCCAGGGAGAAGCTATCGGGGTGAAAACCGAAGGCGGATTTGTCGATGTGATCACTCGTGAGTTGGAAGTGGAATGCCTTCCCCAAGATATTCCCGAAAACGTTGTCTTGGACATTAGCGAACTCCATCTCAACCAATCCCTGAAAATTGAAGACATCATGATACCTGAAAGCGTGAAGATGCTCAGCGACCCGGACACAGTCGTCGTTCACATCGCTGTTCCTCATGAAGAGGAAGAAGTTGTTGAGGAAGAAGAGGAAGAGGAGCTCATCGGAGAGGAGGAAGAACCAGAAGTGATAAAGAAGGAAAAAGTTGAAGAGGAAAAAGAAAAAGAGGAAGAGGAAGAGGAAGAAGGAGAGAAAAAAAAGGAGTAATGGGTGTGGGCCGTGGTTGGTTTGGGAAATCCAGGCAGGCGATACGCCAACACCAGGCATAACGTGGGATTTATGTTTGTTCGCCGAGTAGCCAAGGATTGGAAGGTGAGGTTGAAAAAGAGAACGTTCCACTCCAAAACAGGCCTGATGGACAGCGGGAAGAGATGCGTGTGGTTGGTGCTTCCGCAGACCTACATGAATCAGTGCGGGCAGGCTGTCCAGGGCCTTCTCCAAGGGCGCGGGATCAAGCCTGAACGCCTTGTGGTCGTCTACGATGACTTGGATATTCCTCTGGGCGAAGTAAGAATCCGGAAGGAAGGCGGAGCCGGAACTCACAGAGGGATGTCCTCCGTTATCGAAGAGATCCAGACGACACAATTTCCGAGGATACGGATCGGGATAGGTCCGCTGGATCCTGAAGAAGATGCTGTCGATTTTGTGCTTTCTCAGTTCCGTCGGGAAGAAAAACCGCTCCTTAAGCAGAGCCTGGAGGCAGCCCAGGAGGCATTGGGTTTAATCCTTGCCGGTGAAACAGAAAAAGCCATGAATATCTTCAATAAAAGAAAAATAGGACAGGGTCCTCGTTCAGAAGAACCAGTCCTTGAATAAAGGTGCTTGTCTAGAAAAAGGGGGCGATCCCCCTTTTCGAGAGCTCCTTGTTCCCTCTTGATGGAGAGGGAGCTTAAATCCATAAGGAGGTATAATGCGACACTACGAAACAGTCTTTTTGATTTCCCCCAACCTCAGCGAGGAAGAAACAGAAACACTTATCCAGCAGATGGAAGAGGTGGTTGCCGAGAAAAAGGGGAAATTGATCAACAAAGATGAGTGGGGAAAAAGACGATTAGCCTATCCCATCCAAAAATTCGAGGAAGCCTTCTATGTCCTTTTTCACTATGAGGGAAAATCAGAAATTCCGGATGAACTCGAGAGACGTTTTAAGCAGAGTGATACAATTCTTAGGTACTTGACAGTCAAAAAGGAGATGCGAGAGAATATCCGTGGCAGGAAGAAACAGGCTCCCGTAAAAGCGGAAGAACCTCCTCCGAAGGAAGAATCCCCTCCGAAAGAACCGCCTCCTCCCGAAAAAGAAGCCCCCCCGGAAGAAGAGGCACCGGTTAAAGACACAAAAGAGCCTGTCGTCGAACAGGAAGGGAAAGAGGAGAAATAATGATGGCCAGAGAAAAAAGAAGGGACAGATCTTCCTCGCGACGGTATTTTCTTCCCCGAAAAAAAGTCTGCCGTTTTTGCGAGAAGGATATGAGGGACATCGATTACAAGACTGTCGACATCCTCAAAAGATACGTGGCCGATAGAGGAAAGATTGCCCCGCGGCGGTTGACGGGGACATGTTCCTATCATCAAAGGAAGCTGTCGCTGGCGATCAAGCGGGCTCGCTTGCTGGCGCTACTGCCGTTCATAGAAGACTGAGACGCCCGACGCGGAGAGCGAAAATGAGAGTTATATTGAAGGAGAATATTGACAGCCTAGGGAGGAGAGGAGACATTGTGGATGTCGCTCCAGGATACGGAAGGAATTTCCTGATACCGAAAAAACTAGCCCTTGAAGTGACTCCTTCCAACATGAAGATGATCGAGATGGAACAGTTGGCCCTGAGGAAGAAATTCGATCAGGAAAAGGCCACTTACCAGGATCTTATCGATAAGCTGAACGAGACGAGGTTGACGTTTACCAGGAAGACGGCGGAGAAGGATGTTATTTTTGGTTCTGTCAGCTCTGCGGATATCAGAGACGCCCTTTCAGAACAGGGGATGGATGTCGACAGGAAGAAAGTTTTATTGGCCGAGCCGATAAAACGGCTCGGAAACTATACCGTTCCCATCAAGGTCTTCCACGATGAACGGGCCGAAGTGAAGATAGAAGTCGTCACCGAAGAAAAGGAAAGACCACTCGAAGAAACCAAGGATAAGGCTGATGAAGAGGTCAAGGAGGTAAAAAAGGAAGAGCCTTCCGATAGAGAACAGGAAGAGGTAGATAAGGAAGCGGCAGAAGCAGAAAAGAAGCAGGAAGAGAAAGCAGAAACAGCCGAGACCGTCATCGTGATGCCTAAAGAAAAGGAAGAAGACCTTGTCGAAGACGGCAAACCGGAGGAGACTGCCAAGGCAAAAGCTGAAAAACAAGAGACAGGAGTAGAGAAGGAAGAGCAAAAAGGAGAGACGGCGGAAACCGTCCTTGCCGAGCCGATGAAAGAGAAGAAAAAAGACACAAAAGAGACAGCCGAAACAGCCGAGATAATCTCAGAAGAAGAGAAGGAGGAGGGAGAGGAAGACAAACCAGGAGAACCTCCTGAGAGGAAGGGAAAAGAGTCGGACACCGAGAGCAATGAGAGAGGAGAGAAAGACAAAAAAGTTGCGAACAAGGAAGAAGCCTAATAAACCAAACATAAGTTAGATAGAGGAAGCCGATGGATCTTGATTTAATGTTTCTCAAAAAGACGCCTCCTCATAGCCTGGAAGCGGAGAAAACGATTCTGGGGGGAATCCTGGTCAATGATAAAAATTTGAATGTTGTCCTCTCCATAATCACGCCGGAGGATTTCTACAGGGATGCCAACCGGAAGATCATAGATAAAATTATAGTCTTGGTCGATAAAGGGCTGCCTGTCGACGTGTTGAGCCTGAGCGAGGAACTTCAGAAGGCAGGGCTCCTCGAGGATGTAGGCGGGGCCACTTACCTGTCTTCCTTGATGGACGGTGTTCCCAAGAGCTTGAATATCGAGTATCATGCCCAAATTATTAAAGAAAAGGCCCTTCTGAGACGACTGATCCTGTCCTCAGCCAAAATCATATCTTCCAGTTACGAGCAGAAAGAGGACGCCGATGAGCTCTTGAACGAGGCGCAGGCTGCGATCGTCGAAGTGGCTGAACAGCGGATAAAACCCGGATTTGTTTCCGTGGGGAAGCTGACGGACTCCACTCTGGAGATGGTTCGGACTCTTCATGATCGCAAAGAAACGGTCATCGGAGTCCCCTCAGGATTCCGGGATTTAGATCNNTTAGATCAGTTGACTTCAGGATTCCACAATTCAGAGTTTATCGTGATTGCAGCCAGGCCCTCGATGGGAAAGACCGCCCTCGGATTGAATATTTCCCATTATGTGGGAGTAAAAACCGACTACTCTGTAGGGTTTTTTTCCCTGGAAATGGCCAAGGAGCAGATCGTCATCCGGCTCCTCTGTGCGGAGGCTCAGCTGGATATCAAGAAGGTGAGGACGGGATTCATCGGAGAGAGGGAGTTGGAGAGGCTCAAGCTCAGTGCTGAAACTCTGTCTCGCGCCAAAATCTTCCTGGATGAAACCCCGGCCCTTTCTGTTATGGAGATGAAAGCCAAGGCGAGACGGCTGAAGCTTGAGCAGAATCTTGACTTGTTATTTGTCGATTACATGCAGCTCATGCGCACAGGAGGACGGTTCGAGAACAGGAACCAAGAGATCTCTTTTATCTCACGATCTCTCAAGGAGCTGTCGAAAGAACTCCAGATTCCTGTGGTCGGGATTTCTCAGCTCAGCCGGGCTCCTGAGAAGGGCCGACGGGAGCCGATTCCCCAGCTCTCTGATTTAAGAGAGTCAGGGGCCATCGAGCAGGATGCCGACGTGGTCATATTCATCTACCGTCCAGAACTCTACCGGCCTCATGATGAGGCTTTGCGGGGGATGGCCGAGATTAACATCGCTAAGCAGAGGAATGGGCCGACAGGACGAATCAATCTTGCCTTTATCCGTGAGTATGCACGTTTTGCAGATATGGAATACCGGTCCTTCGAATCATAAAATGTCTCAGAGAGCCAAACCTTCTCCATTCATCCTGTTCTTCCAACAGCTCGGGGAGCTGAGTCTACTTTCCTTTAAAAGTTTCAGGAATATTTTTAGACGGCCTTGGGAAAAGAAAATCTTTATCCAACAGCTCGAAGAAGTCGGCGTCCGTTCGTTACCCGTCGTCTCCCTGACCGCGGCGTTCGGGGGATTGGTGTTCGGCCTCCAAACCTATATAGGCTTCCACAGGTATATCGGGCCGGGATCAGAAGCTTATAGTGGGGCCGTGATCTCTCTCGGGCTAGCCAAGGAGCTTATTCCCATCCTGGTCGGTCTTATGGTGGCGGGACGAGTCGGTTCGGCCATGGCAGCAGAAATCGGGACGATGAGGATCACCGAACAGGTCGATGCCCTGTTCACTTTGGGAGCCGATCCCAACCGCTATCTTGTCGTTCCCAGGCTGGCAGCCTGCTTCATCATGCTTCCCTGTCTGACACTTTTCGGGGATTTTATCGGCATGCTCGGCGGTTATCTCTACAACGTTGTGGCTATGGGAGTCAACCGGACGATTTACATCAAGAATACCCTGCTGTACATGGAACTGTGGGATATCATGAGCGGGCTTATCAAATCTTCTTTTTTTGGCATCATCATCGCTTTGGTCGGATGCTGGCAGGGACTCACGGCCAAAGGAGGTGCGGAAGGCGTGGGCCGCGCCACAACCCGGGCCGCCGTCATCTCAAGCATCAGTATCCTGATCGTTAACTTTTTTCTGAGCAAAATACTCCCGGCATCTTTGGGCTGATGATACAGATTATCGATTTACACAAAACATTCGGCACCAACAGGGTGCTCCAAGGAGTGAACCTGGAAATAAAGCACGGAGAAACCATGGTCGTCATCGGTCGGAGCGGCTCGGGAAAGAGTGTGCTGATCAAGCACCTGATCGGGCTGCTCAAGCCTGATCGAGGAGAAATATATGTGGACGGCGCTGAGGTCACGGGGCTGAACGAGCACGAAATCCACAAGGTCACCAGGAAATTCGGGATGCTCTTCCAGGGATCGGCCCTGTTCGACTCTCTGACCGTGGCCCAAAACGTAAGCTTCGGACTGGAGAGGTACACGGATTATTCCTCGAAAGAAATAAAGGCCAGGGTCAATGAAAGCCTGGAAAAGGTCGGGCTCCGAGATCTGGATAATGTGATGCCTTATGAGTTGAGCGGAGGGATGAAAAAAAGGGTCGGCCTAGCCCGGGCCATCGCCTACAGGCCCGAGATCGTCCTGTACGATGAACCCTCCACTGGGATCGACCCGATCAGAGCCGACGGGATAAACGATTTGATCAACATGACGAAGAAAGAGCTCAAGGTGACCTCGGTCGTCATCACTCACGATATGGTGAGTTCTTACAAGGTGGCCGACAGGATCGCCATGCTCTACGAGGGGAAAATCATCGAGATCGGAACGCCTGATGAGATCAGGGCGACCCCGAATCCAGTGGTTCAGCAGTTCATTCACGGCCGAGCCGAAGGACCGATAGAACCCTGCTGTTGATAGCGCTCAGAGTTTTGGAAAAGCGAGGATAGAAAGAACAATGAAACCGGAGATGAAGATCGGGATTTTCGTGGCCGGAACCTTACTCGTTCTGGCCCTTTTCATCTTTTTTGTCGGGGATGTCTCCAGGCTATTTCGGAAGGAGGGGTATACTCTGTATGTCAATTTTGAGTCTGTGGCCGGCCTGGAAAAATCGGCGGTGATCAGGATAGCGGGTGTCAAGGCCGGTTTTGTCAAGGATATTCGCTTGGAGAAGGGACGGGCTCAGATCGTAATGAGCCTTAACACGGGCGTAGAGATCCCCAGGGGCTCGAAGGCGACCTTGGCCGCTTTGGGGCTCCTCGGAGAGAAATACATTGAAATACGCCCCAGCGAGGAGATGGACTTCTACCAGCCTGGAGAAACGATGGAATCGATTCCCTCTGTCAGCTTTGAACAGATGGGAACGCTGTTAAGTTCCATCGGAGACCAGATCCAACAAACGGCGGAGAGCCTTAACACGATGGTCGGCGGTGAATCGGGTGCACATTTTAAGGGGACTCTCGAGAACCTGTTATCGTTGACTTCGGATTTAAAAGAGATCGTCGGAGGCAGTAAGGATGATCTGAACCGCAGCCTCCAGACGACCTCCAGAGCGATCGAGAACTTTGAACAGAATGTGGGGGAGGTGTCTAAGAATTTGGAAGAGCTGATCTCCCTGATGAAGGACACGGTCGGGGAGAATAGGGAGAATATCAAGATCAACTTGGAAGGCATAAAGGAGTTGATCAAAAAGACAGAAGAATCCCTCAGACTTTTGAACGAATCTTTAGAGAAAATCAACAAAGGCGAAGGGTCCATAGGAAAGCTTGTTAACGAGCCAGAGTTCTACCAGGACGCCCGAGAGACCATGGGAGAAGTGCGGAGAATGGTTCAGCCACTCTCCAAACTTCGTTTTAGGCCAAGTATTAGGGCTGATTATTTCGGGGAGAGCGAGCTTTTAAAATCGATGCTGACCTTTCGGATTTGGCCGACCGGGGATGAATACCTGTTAGCCCAGATTATCCGTGACCCGTGGCTCGACAAATTTACTTACTCCGCTCAGGGCGGGATTCGCTGGGGGCCCGTATCTCCCAGAGCCGGGATCATAGAAAGCTGGTTCGGAGCGGCGGTGGACTATTATGCTTTCCAGGACAAACTCATGGTCAGCTTCGAAAGTTTCGATTTTAACCGTAAACCGCGACCCAGGATGAGGTTGTGGACTCGGTATGCGGTTTCTAAATACCTGTACATTCTCCTTGGGATCGAGGACTTTACCCTTTCTCCCAAGAGGGAAGTCTTTTTCGGTTTTGGTTTGGGAATTTCATGACGTCCAAAACGATCTTTATCTGTCAGAGCTGCGGCTTCAACTCCCCGAAGTGGTTGGGGAGATGCCCGACCTGTGGAGAGTGGAACACGTTGATCGAGGAGGTCGAAGAAGACTCCAAAGCCGAATACGCCTTCTTCCCTTCCGAACCCCTTCTGTACCAAGATATTAAAGAGGCGAGGAAGGAGCGGGTGAAAACAAAGATCGAGGAGATGAACCGCGTTCTGGGTGGTGGAGTGGTTCTCGGCTCTTTAGTTTTAATCGGAGGCGAACCGGGGATCGGAAAATCCACTCTTCTTCTCCAGATCAGCCGCGATTTTTCCAGTCAAAATGAAAAAGTGCTGTATGTTTCGGGGGAGGAATCCTTGGAGCAGATCAAAATCCGGGGCGAGAGGCTCGGTCTCAAAGACGGGCAGCTCTACCTTCTAGCCGAGACCAACTTGGAGAGGATCGTCGCCCAGGCTGAGAAGTTATCGCCCCAAATCTTTGTCTTGGATTCTATCCAGACGGTCTTTTCCTCGAAACTCTCCTCCAGCCCGGGCACGATCAGCCAGGTCCGGGAGGTGGCCAACCAGGTCTTCCGTTTCGCCAAGAAAAATGAAGTCAGTTCTTTCCTGATCGGTCACATCACCAAGGAAGGATCATTGGCCGGCCCCAAATCCTTGGAGCACATGGTCGATGTTGTCCTGTATTTCGAGGGGGAACGGGATCATGCCCACCGGGTGCTTCGGGCTTTGAAGAACCGGTTCGGCCCGGTTTCGGAACTGGCCATTTTCGAGATGGGTTCCCAAGGGCTTCAGGCCATAT
>JABAOC010004203.1_pt3 | contig 13699 bp, 10 predicted proteins | sample 7062161 | NCBI WGS metagenome assembly JABAOC01 (sample SAMN14538625, study PRJNA623070) | marine sediment metagenome | biome: marine biome [ENVO:00000428]; feature: marine pelagic biome [ENVO:01000023]; material: deep marine sediment [ENVO:00002113] | place: India: Gulf of Khambhat ... | reverse complement strand
ATCCTTGTTGAATTTATCATCGTAGATGTATTTCAAAAAAGAGGAAAGAAAAGAAACAATCGATTTCATTGTGAATTCTTCCGACACACAGGTATCTATTGTAGTTTAGAAAACATATGTTTATTCTTTATGGATTCGAAACCTAAAGTCAAATTCTTTATTACCATGAACCGTTGGAAGTTTCTGAATGTACGAAATGAAGAAAGCTACTTCTTTTTTATTCGTTTCTTTGATTTCATCTTTCTGACAATATCTACTTGCTCTGTTGGAAAGTAATGTGGCATAGTATTGTATGAGCTTGGAGGGGTTCTCCTCTTGCTCTTCTTATTTTCTCTTGTTAACATAAGCTCTCGAATACACCCAGAAGTTGCTTTCTTTATAATGTATCTAAGGAAGTTACAAAGTATTTATGTTTTTAAGGTTTAAGTTCCCCATGTTGTTAGTCTCTCACAGTTAATGAGAAACTCAACAAAGAGAAGAACCCAGATTAAGTCGCAAGTTATTTGCGCGCACAAAAGTGACATTAAGAGTTAGTGTATTTACGTTTAAGCTTTCACGGAACACACATTTAAGAGTAAGCCAATTTAGCACATATGGAGAAGTTCTCTAACTTGAGTTTGAAAATAAATGCTTAAATTTAAGTCATAAGGTTGTATATTATTCTCGAAACTAGGGATGGTGGACGACGTGTTCAACTGTCAAGGTTGGCTATTCATAACTATTGAGGAGTGACCTGTGTTGGCAATCACCAAACTCGACCCAAAGTTCAAGGAGGAGGTTTCGAAGGTTCCTGGAGGGCACAACGTAAAGAGGTGTTTCCAGTGTGGAACCTGCAACGTTGGATGTCCAGTTAGGGAGATAGAGGAGAAATATAATCCTAGAAAGATCATACGCATGACTGTCCTAGGCATGAGGGAAAGGGTCCTTTCAAGCGACTTCATATGGTTGTGTTCAGCATGTTACACCTGTCAGGAAAGGTGTCCTCAGGATGTCAGAATACCTGAGGTAATGAACGCCCTAAAGAATCTAGCAGTCAAAGAAGGATACATCCACAGCTCCTTTGCTAAACGAGTGGAGATTGTGGGAGCCCAAGGCAGATTATTTCCGATAAGCAATTTTGATAATACTAAAAGAAAAGAACTCGGGTTGCCCCAAATTCCACCCGAAAACAAAGAGGTTCAAGAACTCTTCGAGATAACGGGACTAAACAAGCTGGTGAGCGCTAAGGGAGGAGAATGAAGTGAAGTACGCCTTTTTTCCAGGATGCCTTGCACCCGTGATGGGAAGACAGTTTGAGCTTTCAGCAAGGAAAGTCTCCAAGAAACTTGGGTTAAAACTCGTAGATTCGGAGGACTTCGCCTGTTGCGGCTTCCCCATAAAGTCTGTTGACCAAGAAACAGCCTTGCTTTTAGCCGCTAGAAACCTAAGCGTTGCTGAAGGCCAGGGTCTAGACATATGTACCATCTGCACAGGTTGCGCCTCCACACTAGCTGAAGCAAACAAAGAGCTGATGCACAATGATAAATTGAGGGAAAGGATCAACGAGAAACTGCAGAAAATAGGTCGAATTTACAAAGGCAATGTCAAAATTAAACACTTTGTGCGAATTTTATATGAAGATATTGGCCCTGAAAAAATTAAAAGCCAAGTTAAGACAAGCTTGGAAGGACTCAAGTTGGCTGCCCATTATGGCTGCCATTATTATAAGCCCTCAGAAGTTTTCGACAAATTCGAGGACCCCGAATTTCCCAGAACTCTAGATACGCTGATATCTGTTTTGGGCGCAGAGATCTTGGAGTATGAGGAGAAGACGCAATGTTGTGGCGGGGTAATTCTTGATGTCGACGATAAGATTGCGTTGGCGATGGCGCAGAAGAAGCTTAATCACATAAACATCATGGAAGCCGACGCAATGGTTCTAATGTGCCCTTTATGTGGCTCTATGTATGACAGAAATCAGAGAGTGATAGAGCGAAGGTTTAACATTGCCTATAATCTGCCAGTACTCTTTTATCCTCAAGTCCTTGGGCTGGCTCTCGGAATGGACCCAACGGGACTAGGGTTGAATCTGAACCGTGTGAAAACGTCTGATTTATTGAACAAGCTTGGCTCGCGCGCCGAGAAGAGGCTTTTGGAATTGGCTGGAGGAGAAGCTATTGGAGGAAAGGCTTAGGGCGGTTCTGTTTACTAGTGGCGGAATAGCGGGCATTCAGGCTGCCCTCGACCTTGGAGATGTGCGAATAATGGTGCATCAGGGAGGTTTGTCGGAGCGATGAGCAACAATATAGGGAATTTTTCCTCGGGGAGCCAAACGACAAGAATTTCAAGGGAACTTTCGAAGAGATCAGTAGACGCTGAGAAGTTGGCATATTGCTACACATGCGGAACCTGCACCGCAGCCTGTCCAGTTGCAAGAGTTTTTCCGAGACACTACAATCCCAGAATCTTTTTTCAGAAGCTCTCTCTTGATTTGGGGAACGTTCTGACGGAAACGGGGCTCTGGCTGTGCGCAATGTGCGATCGATGCCATAAAAGATGTCCTCATGAGTTGAAGCTACCCGAAATCTTCGCGCTGCTAAGAAGACTGACCGTTGAACAAGGCTATTTACCAGATGTACTCAGCAAGCTTGAGGAAACTCTAGCGATTGTTAGAGAGCAAGTTCCCTTCCCTGTAGTTTACAGCTGGCTTTGCCTTCGTCCATGTGGAGAGGAAACTAAGCGTAGCAAGTTTGACAACCTTGTTTTGGAGGTTCTTCAGCGTTCTCTTTCAGATCATAAGAAAAAAGAAGTAGCCCCTTCGCCTGAGACGCGTAAAGAAAAAATCGCGATAATCGGTTCTGGTCCAGCTGGACTTACAGTGGCTTGGGAATTACTTAAGATGGGATTTCCAGCTACAGTTTTTGAGGCTCTATCTGAGCCCGGAGGAATGTTGAGAGCCGGAATACCAGAATATCGGCTACCCAAGGAGATCTTAGATATGGAAATAGAGTACATAAAAGATCTTGGAGTAGAGATTAGAACTAACACAGCTGTTGGCAAAGATTTGTCATTTGACCATCTTTTAGAGGAGGGGGAATACAAAGCGATTTTTATTGCCACTGGCGCTCACAAGAGCCGGAAACTTCGCGTTGAAGGGGAGGATATGGAAGGCGTATTTCACGCCCTCGACTTACTCCGTCAGGTCAACCTGCGGAAGCGTCCCAAGCTTGGAGAAAGAGTTTTAGTTATTGGTGGCGGCAACGTTGCCATGGATGCAGCTAGAACCGCCATACGCCTTGGAGCAGAAGCAGTCCACATGGCTTGCCTAGAATCTAGAGAAGAGATGCCAGCTCACGAATGGGAAATCCGAGAGGCCCTCACAGAGGGAGTGGCTCTCAATGTATCATGGGGACCCAAAGAGATCTTGGGAGACGGAAAAAAAGTAACCGGATTAAAGTTCGTTCGCTGCGTGTCGGTTTTTGATGAAAACGGGATGTTTAATCCATCCTTCGACGAAACCGTGACTAAGGTTCTTGAGGCTGATGCCGTGATCTTGGCGATCGGTCAAGCCCCTGATCTTTCCTTCCTGGAGGAGAAAACCGACGTTCTCGGGGTCAGAGCCATCGCGGTTGATCCAATGACGATGGAGACGAGTCTGCCCGGGGTATTTGCCGGTGGAGATGCGGTGTCGGGACCTGCTACCGTAATAGAAGCAGTAGCTGCCGGAAAGATAGCTGCTGCTTCAATTGATCGCTATTTGAGAGGTGCAAGTCCTTAGTCAACAAAACCGATGTAAGGTGGTAGGCTTGGAGGAAGAAAAACCCTGTGTGGTGATCATTGGCGGTGGCGTCGCAGGTATACAGGCATCCCTAGACCTTGCCGACCGAGGACTCAAAGTGTACTTAGTTGAGAAATCACCAAGCATAGGTGGAAGAATGGCTCAACTGGACAAAACTTTTCCAACACTGGACTGCTCAATCTGCATCCTCGCGCCCAAGATGATTGAATGCTTTCGCCATCCAAATGTCACATTGTTGACTTATTCCGAAGTAGAAGATGTCAGCGGATCAGCGGGAAACTTCACCGTAAAAATTGTTAGAAAGCCCCGATTCGTTAACGAAACCAAATGCACTGGCTGTGGCACGTGTACACAGAAATGTCCAGTTGTGAAACCTAACGAATTTGACATGCTCCTAGGAAACAGGAAGGCCATCTACATGCCCTTCCCACAAGCCGTGCCTCGTATTGCAACAATCGATAAAGACAACTGTCTATACTTTACGCGCGGGGTATGCAAAATATGTCAAAAACTGTGCCAAGCCGAAGCTGTGGATTTCGAGCAGGAGCCTGAGGAGGTCATGCTAAATGTATCTGCCATCATTGTCGCTACGGGCTTTAACCTTTTCAATGCATCCCTAATTAACGAATACGGTTACCGGCGATACAAGAATGTCCTGACATCTCTGGAGTTCGAGCGTCTAGTCAGCGCATCCGGTCCAACAGGAGGACACATAACAAGGCCGTCCGATGAAAAAATTCCCAAGAAAATTGCTTTCATACAGTGTGTGGGGTCTAGAGGTTTAGGAAGAGGCGTCGCGTACTGCTCCAGCGCATGTTGCATGTACGCCACGAAGGAAGCGATACTAATCAAAGAGCACGAACCCGAATCTGAAGTCTTCATATTTTACATCGATCTTCGAGCCTCTGGAAAGGGCTTCCAAGACTTCATCAACAGAGCAAAGGAAAACTGGGGCGTACAATACATTAGAGGACGCCCTGGTGAGATCGTAGAGGACCAGAGGACAAAGGATCTCTTAGTCTTTTGTGAACACACTGTGAGCAGAGAAGTAGAAGGGCTAAAAGTAGATATGGTGGTGCTCTGCCCGGCTTTCATTCCCTCGGAGACTAACAGGAAGTTAAGCGAGATCCTCGGAGCAAAGCTTGATGAATACTATTTCTTCAAAGCCAAAGACTCCTTGTTGGCGCCAGTCGACACAAATGTTTCAGGCGTTTTCACATGCGGATGTTGTCAAGGTCCCAAAGACATTCCAGAATCCGTTGCGCAGGCCAGTGCAGCAGCCGCTAGAGCCGCTGAAGTAATAGCGTTAACGGCTCGCAAGGAGGCCTAACAAAATGGAGCACAGGAGCGACGAGAAACCAAAAATTGGTGTTTTCATTTGCCACTGCGGCGTCAACATAGGCGGCGTGGTCAAAGTACCAGAAGTCGTCGAATACGCCAAAACGCTACCCAATGTAGCTTATGCGGAAGAAAACCTCTACACATGCGCTTCAGAAGGATTGGACAAGATCAAGGTGGCAGTACAGGAACATAATCTTGATAGGGTCATTGTAGCCTCTTGCACACCTAGAACCCATGAGCCATTGTTTAGAGCCACATGCGAGGAGGCTGGCGTAAACAAGTACCTCTTTGAGATGGCAAACATTCGAGAACATTGTTCCTGGGTTCACTCGCATGAACCGGAAAGGGCAACGGAAAAAGCAAAAGATATAGTAAGAATGGCGGTGGCAAAGGCTAGTTTACTCCAACCGCAAGAGGAGACGGAAATAGACGTAACTCCCTCAGCCTTAGTTATCGGAGGTGGAGCCGCAGGGATGACGGGTGCCCTCTGCCTAGCGAATCAAGGTTTTAAGGTTTACATAGTCGAAAAAGAACCTGAAATGGGTGGAATGCTTAGATACCTACACAAGTTGTACCCAACCATGCAAAATGCCTCCGAAGTCGTAAATCAACTTGTCAACGCGGTAAAGTCGAATAAGGATATAGAAATATTAACATCATCTGTCGTGAAGGAAGTCAAAGGTTTCATTGGAAACTTTGAAGTCACAGTTCAGAAAGGAAACGGAAAGATCGCTAACCTCGGAATAGGAACAATCATTGTAGCTACAGGAGCCGCAAATCTTGAGCCCGTTGGCATGTATGGATACAAAGAATACGACAACGTGATAACTCAACTTCAGCTCGAACAGCTTCTTAAGAGTGGGCGATTACAAAATCCGGAAAATGTAATCATGATTCAATGCGCAGGAGCTAAACAAGAGGGCAGAAGTTACTGCTCCAGAATATGCTGCATGACTGCACTGAAAAACTCTAAGCTCATCAAAGAGTTGTATCCAGACGCGGATATTAGTATCCTTTACCAAGACCTCCAAACCTACGGGGAAGAATATGAAGAGTATTACAGGGACGTTCAAAAGAAAGGCGCGAAATTCATCAAATATCTCTCAGAAAAGCCCCCAGAAATTTCTCCCGGACAAAATGGAAAACTAAATGTTAACGTCTATCACTCACTTATTGGTGAACAAGTTAAAATCGGGGCCGACCTGGTTGTATTGTCGACGCCTCTGATTCAGCACGAGGACGCGAAGGAACTATCGCAAAAACTTAAGGTACCTCTTGGACCAAACAGATTCTTCCTTGAAGCCCACGTGAAGCTAAGGCCCATAGACTTCGCCACAGACGGCATCTATGTGTGCGGCTGCGCCCACTGGCCCGCCGATGTCGGCGAGAGCGTTTCACAGGCGTATGGTGCGGCCTCTAGAGCATCCATTCCAATGGCTGTTAAGAGGCTACGCACTGAGGCAATAACCTCAGTGGTTGACGAGGATGAATGCTCAGGCTGCGGCTTGTGCGAGCTGACTTGCCCCTTCATGGCAATACAGGTCGAAGAAACCGAGAAGGGAAGGAAAGCCAAGGTGATACCCGCCTCCTGTAAAGGTTGCGGGGCGTGTGGGGCTGGCTGCCCACAGAAGGCGATCACTATGCAACACTTCACAGATGAGCAGCTACTCGCACAAGTAATCTCCCTAGCTGAGGTGATACCTTGACTCTTCAAAAGAATTTCGAACCAGACATCCTCGGATTCCTCTGCAATTGGTGTTCCTACGCCGGTGCAGACCTGGCGGGAGTCAGCCGCTTCCAATATCCGCCAAATGTTAGGATTATCAGAGTGATGTGCTCAGCAAGAGTTGACCCAACCATAATTCTTGAAGCCTTCACCCAAGGACTAGACGGCGTTATGGTTTTGGGATGCCATCTCGGCGACTGCCACTACATAACCGGAAACTACTACACAGAAAGGAGAATGAAAACGACCAAAAATGTCCTGAAGAACGTAGGGTTGTCCCCTGAGCGACTGCTGATCGACTGGGTGTCCGCGTCCGAGGGTGAACGTTTTGCCGCTCTTGTGAAGGATTTCACGGAAAGAATAAGGAAATTGGGTTCGCTTGGCAACGAGGCAGATCTCGAGCCACAGCAGTTGAGGACGCGCTTGGTTGCAGCCAAGGAAACTCTCATCCAAGATAAAGTCAGGTGGCTCGTGGGCAGGGAAAGGGATCTTGTAGAAGACAAAAACGTCTTTGAAGAGAAAATCTCTCAAGAAGAGTTCGATCAACTGATTTTGCAGACCATTGAAAAAGAATTTGAGAAGAGAAGAATTCTCCTCGCTTTAGGAGATGACGCTCTATCTATCAGAGAAATAGCTCAAAAAATAGGAACTTCTCCGAGGGAGGTACTTAGGAAAATGGTGACTCTTGAACGCGACGGGCTAGTCTCCGTAATGGGATTTGAAGGAAATAGCCCGAAATATCATAGAACGAAGGGAATCTAGAATGGTGAAGTCACAAAACACTGTTTCTGAAGGCAACAAAGTGGGTTCTGTATTGGTTGTGGGCGGAGGAATCGGAGGAATACAAGCAGCGCTCGACCTAGCAGAGTCAGGATTTAAAGTTTACGTAGTGGACAACTCCTCAGCTATAGGTGGGATTATGGCTAGGTTAGACAAGACTTTTCCAACTAACGACTGCTCCATGTGCATATTATCCCCGAAACTCGTGGAATGTGGAAGGCACCTGAACGTCGAAGTGTTGACCTGCTCTGAGGTCACCGGAATCTCTGGAGAGGCAGGAAACCTCAATGTTTCAGTCAGAGTGCGACCAAGATATGTAGATATCGAGAAGTGCACAGGTTGCGGGCTGTGCCCCAAGTTTTGTCCAGTCGACGCTGTAGACACCTTCAACAAAGGTTTGAGTGAAAGGGCAGCGATCCATATAGATTATCCACAAGCTGTTCCGTTGGTGTATATGATCGACAGAGAGAAGTGCATAGGGTGTGGACTCTGCAAGAACATCTGTCTGGCCGACGCCATAAACTACTCGGACCAAGAAAAAGAGATCAAACTGAACGTTGGCGCTGTCATCTTAGCCCCTGGTGCTGAAGAATTTGACGCCAGTTTGAAGAGCGAGTACGGCTATGGAAGATACCCCAACGTAGTGACAAGCATAGAGTTTGAACGCATTTTAAGCGCTTCTGGTCCCTTCATGGGACGTGTACAAAGACCATCTGACGGAGAAATCCCCAAGAAAATCGCGTTTATTCAGTGTGTTGGCTCAAGAGACATCGCTTGCGGAAACGGCTACTGCTCTTCCGTTTGCTGCATGTACGCCACAAAGGAGGCGGTAATAGCCAGAGAACACATGAACCAGGTTGAACCCACAATTTTCTACATTGACCTTCGAGCCTACGGGAAGGACTTCGACAAATACATCGAGAGAGCGAAAGAGGAGTACGGAGTGAGATTCGTCAGGTGCAGAGTATCAGGGATAGAGGAGACACCTGAAACCCAGAATCTAAAGATAAGGTACGAAACTGAAGATGGAAAACTCCTTGAAGAAGAGTTTGACCTAGTCGTCCTTTCGATTGGATTCACACCTTCCGATAACGTCAAAAAGCTGGCAAAAAACCTCGGTATTGAACTGAATGAGTACGGTTTCTGCAAAGCTCAAGCCTTCAACCCAATGGAAACTTCTAGGCCCGGAGTTTTTGTTTGCGGTATGTTCTCTTCACCCAAGGACATTCCTGAAACTGTGACTCAAGCCAGTGGCGCCGCTTCTTGTGTGGGTGAGTTGCTATCTCCTGTCAGAGGAACTCTGATAAAAAAGAAGGAGTATCCAAAGGAGCTAAATGTGGGGGGACAGCCTCCAAGAATAGGGGTTTTCATTTGTCACTGCGGCATTAACATTGGAGGGGTTGTCGACGTCCCCAGCGTAGTGGAGTATGCTCAAAATCTTCCAAACGTCGTCCACGCCTGCGACAACCTCTACACCTGCAGCTCTGACACTCAAGAGATAATTAAGAAGAGAATCCAAGAATACGGCCTAAACAGAGTTGTAGTAGCTTCATGTTCACCGCGAACCCATGAACCTCTCTTTCAGGAAACGATAAAGGAAGCCGGCTTGAACAGATACCTCTTTGAAATGGCAAACATACGCGACCAGTGTTCATGGGTACACATGCATGATCACCAAGCCGCCTCCGAGAAGGCGAAAGATTTGGTGAGAATGATGGTGGCAAAGGCTCGAATGCTGGAGCCACTTGAGAGGCTTTCCTTGAACGTCACCCGCTCTGGCCTCATCATCGGTGGAGGCTTATCAGGCATGACTGCGGCACTAGCTCTAGCCGAACAAGGCTTTGAAGTCTACCTAATAGAAAAAAATAAAGAGCTCGGAGGCTTCCTCCGCAAAATACACTATACATTAGATAACGACAATACTCAAAAGTATCTGAAAACAACGGTTGAGAAAATCAATTCAAACAAGTCAATCCAAGTCTTTCTCAACGCAAAGGTCGAGAACGTCTCTGGCTACGTAGGGAACTTCAGAACCACCATAACCCAAGGCTCGGAAAAAAAGGAGTTAGACCATGGAACCGTAATCGTGGCTACAGGAGGCGAAGAATACAAGCCAAATGAGTATCTTTATGGGAAAGACCCACGCGTGTTGACGCAGCTGGAATTGGAGAAACGTGTCGCAGTTGGTGATGAAGAAGAGTTCGGCAATGTGGTGATGATTCAGTGTGTGGGCTCTAGATGTGATGAGCGTCCCTACTGTAGCAGAATGTGTTGTGGAGAGGCAGTTAAGAATGCCTTGAAAATAAAGGAAAAAGATCCGGAGGCTAACGTTTACGTTCTGTACCGAGACATGAGAACGTATGGCTTAAAGGAGAAACATTACAGAAAGGCTCGAGAGGCTGGAGTAGTCTTCATCCGTTACGACGAAGAAAACAAGCCAAAGGTTTCGAAAGTCTCGTCAGAGGGGAAAGAAACTTTGCAGGTCTCAGTTTTTGAGCCAACCATCCGAGAAGACATCGGAATAGACACAGACATGCTTATTCTAAGCGCAGCCGTTATTCCACCCAAAGAAAACGAGACTCTAGCCAAGATGCTGAAGGTTCCCATAAACGAAGACGGTTTCTTTTTAGAGGCGCACGCTAAACTTCGACCCGTCGACTTCGCCACAGACGGTATCTTCGTGTGCGGAATGGCTCATTCGCCCAAATCAATGGAAGAGAGCATCTCTCAAGCCAAGGCAGCTGTATCCAGAGCGTGCACCATTTTGACGAAAGAAACAATCGAAGCTGAGGGAGTAGTAGCTACTGTCAATCCCAACAGATGCACAGCATGTGAACTCTGCATACAGGTCTGCGCCTACAACGCCATCGAGATCGAAGAAACCAGAATGGGAAAGACAGCAAAGGTGAACAGCGCACTCTGTAAGGGGTGTGGTGCCTGCGCAGCCACCTGCAGATGCTCCGCCATAGATATCAAGGGCTCTACTGACCAGCAGATAAACCTGGTAATAGCCGCATTGAGGTGACAAAACTGAAAGATTCTGAAAAAGAATGGGAACCAAAAATACTAGCCTTCTTGTGCAACTGGTGTAGCTACGCAGGAGCAGACCTTGCAGGAATAAGCAGGATCCAATATCCCCCCAACATAAGGGTTGTCCGAGTTCCCTGCTCTGGAAGAGTTAACCCATATTATATCATAAAAGCCCTGCAGCGAGGCTGGGACGGAGTCTTGGTTTCAGGCTGCCATCCAGGTGACTGCCACTACATCAGCGGAAACCTTGTGGCTAGAAGGAGATTTGCTGTCTTGAAGGACCTACTGGAATACATCGGAATCGAGCCTGGAAGAGTAAACTTTTCGTGGGTTTCCGCTGCCGAAGGTGAAAAATTCGCTAATGTTGTTACGAACGTCGTAAAAGGGGTGAAGGCCCTAGGGCCTGCCAAAAGACTAGTAAAGAGGTGAATGCCGCATGGAAAACATTGAGAATTCAATAAGAGAAGTTGCAAAAAAACTTCTTAGCGAGAATAAGGTCGATTTGATAATAGGTTACGAACGCGGAACCTTACCTCTCCGCACGACACCCTGCTTTGTGGACAAAGTGGAAGACGTTAAAAAGCTCGTTTGGGACGCAAGTTGTGACGCCAACCTTTCAAAATATGTGATTGGCAGAAAGGAAAAAGTAGGCGTCGTCGCAAAGGGCTGCGACTCAAGGTTAATAGCGGTTTGCGCCATAGAGAAGCAGTTCCCTAGGGAAAATGTAGTCATAATAGGTGTCCCTTGCCTAGGAGTAATAGATCGGAAAAAGATAGAAGCAAAGCTCGAGGACAAAGAGATTGTTGAAGCTACAGTTGAGGATGGACAGATCAAGGTTAAGGGAGAAGGCTTTGAGCTTGTCTTACCGAAAAAAGATTTCCTCTGCGATTCGTGTCTCACCTGTAGACACAGGAATCCACCTATTCACGACATGCTTGTAGGAGAAAAGGTGCCAGAAATCACAGAGGCAAACGAATTCGCTGAAATTTCTAGCCATGAAGCGAAGTCAGCGAAAGAGAGGTGGGAACATTTTAGGGAGGAACTAAGCAAATGCATCAGGTGCTACGCTTGCAGAAACGTTTGTCCTCTCTGCTACTGCAAGATGTGCTTCGTCGACCAAACCATGCCAGCTTGGTTTGGTAAGACAAACGAACTTTCAGACACAATGATTTACCACATCGTGCGCGCTTTCCATATGGCTGGGAGATGCGTCGATTGCGGAGCTTGTAGTCGAGTTTGCCCCATGGACATAAATCTGAGGAAACTTTTGAAGAAAATTGAAAAAGTTATGAAAGAGCGGTATGGTCACGAAGCAGGAGTAAGCCTCGAAGAGTTTCCCCCATTAGGAGAGTTCAAAATGGAGGATCCTCAGGAGTTCATCAAGTGAAACACGGGTAGTTATCAATGAAGTGGAAAATCATTGAAAAGAGTAAAATACCTGTCCTCATTGGAGAACTAATTAAAGAATACGAAGTTTTCGCGCCAGTCAAGGAAAAGAATATAATCGCTTTCAAAAGACTCTCCTCTGGAAACAAAGCATACCTAGACTTTCGGAACACAAAAAAAGCGCCTAAAGCTATTATGTTTCCACAAACCGAGACGCTGTTTAACTACAATGCTGGAGAGAAAGAGGTGAAAATAGTTGAGTCTCTCGTTGAAAAAGGAAAGAGGGTGGTGTTGGGGATTCGCCCCTGCGATGCAAGAAGCTTCGTTTTGCTGGATAAATTCTTATCTTCGGGTGAAAACGAAGATGTATACTTTTTGGAGAAGAGAAAGAACACAACCATTGTTGGTTTAGCATGCAACCGTCCTTTGAACACATGCTTCTGTACCTCTATGGGAGGAAGCCCCTTTGGAAAAGAGGGCTTGGACCTGCTTCTCCAAAAGATAAACGGCAAGTATCTAATAGAAATAATCACTGAAAGAGGCGAGGAACTCATCGAGAAGCTACCTTGGCTAAAGGATCCTGAGAAAGCAGACATAGAGAGGGCAAAGAAGCTCGCCGAAGACGCAGAAGCCACCGTGAGATCTAAGGTCTCGATTGATGGTGTGAGCGAGAGACTTGACAGCATGTTTGATGACCCATTCTGGGATCAGATATGCCAGAAGTGCTTCGGTTGTGGAATATGCACTTTCCTTTGCCCAACTTGCTGCTGCTTCGACATTCTGGATGAAGAAGGAAAAAGAGTTAGAATTTGGGATTCGTGCCAATTCAACTGCTTCACATTACAAGGGTCTGGGCATAATCCTCGTCCTTCGGGGAAAGAGAGGATGAGGCAGAGGATCATGCACAAGTTCAACTATTTCGTCAAGAACTATGGCGAAAGCTTCTGTGTAGGTTGTGGAAGATGCGTTCAGGAGTGCCCGGTTAACCTTGATATCAGAGAAGTAGTTGGAGCAATATCGCAGAGACAGGTGTAGTGAAAGATGAAAAATCCATATATTCCAAGCCTCGTGGTCATCAGAAAGATCACAACAGAAAACGAAGCGAACGACATAAAAACCTTTGAACTCGTTTTCAAAGACCCTACGGCAATCAAGGACTTTAAGTACAAGTGTGGTCAGTTCGCAGAGGTTTCTGTCTTCGGCGCTGGAGAGTGCCCTATTGGCATAGCCTCATCTCCAATGGATAAAGACTGCATTCAGTTTACCGTAAAAAAGGTTGGAGTCGTCACTACAGCTTTGCACAACAGTGAAGAGGGAACAGTTATTGGAGTCAGAGGACCCTACGGCAATGGATTCCCAATGGGGAAAATGGAAGGCCGTAATGTTGTTGTCGTCGGAGGAGGCTTCGCCTTCACAACGCTGAGATCTCTAACCAACTTTATCCTTCACGAAGCAAATCGAGATAGATTCAAGGACTTAACGGTTATCTACGGAGCTCGCAACCCAGGTGAACTCATCTATAAATACGATATTGAAGCTTGGGGAAAAAGAGAGGATATTAATCTCAATGTGACTATAGACCAAGCTGTTCCCGGATGGACTGGGTTGGTTGGTTTTGTCCCAACCGTTCTCAAAGAAGTTGCCCCAAGCTCAGACAA
>JABAOC010013803.1_pt3 | contig 13707 bp, 8 predicted proteins | sample 7062161 | NCBI WGS metagenome assembly JABAOC01 (sample SAMN14538625, study PRJNA623070) | marine sediment metagenome | biome: marine biome [ENVO:00000428]; feature: marine pelagic biome [ENVO:01000023]; material: deep marine sediment [ENVO:00002113] | place: India: Gulf of Khambhat ... | reverse complement strand
GAGGGAAATACAGCCCAGTATTTAGACTCATTTTTTCCTAATTCAAGTTTGACATTTCCATCAAGGACTTCAAAGCGGAATTCACGTTTCTCTCCCAATATCCGAACATTGCGGTTGTCAATCAATTCATATTTCATCCCCGGTTGTTGAACGATTGGCTCCACAATTTTCACATCACGGTTTCCATCATGGTAACGCAAGGTTAACATTTTCTCAATAGCGTCATCAGAAATCGTGTGTTGTAAAGTGTACGCAACGCCACCCGGATATAGCTTATGATCAGAAAGTTCCCCAGACGCCGACACAATAACTCGTGATAGAGTCTTCATTTGTTCAACAGAGAGCCTGCTGTCAAATTCATACAGATTGGTGAAATAACCATTTTCATTTTCAAATTCAATCCTGGGTGTTAAACAAAAAATTCCTTCTACATCAGGAAAATGCATCGGCTCCCAACGATGGTATTCCGTCTGACTGGATATTTGTAAAAACCCATGATCTTCAACCCATAGATTACAGATGGAGCCGCCGGTTGGTCGGTGCATGTACTTGCTTTTATTCCGTTTTTTCAGTTCCTTGTACCGATAAGCAGAGATGGTAGTCATAAAATTTTTTGTCCGTACGAGGGTAATATCAACCGTTGGGAAATACCGAACCCAGCCAATTTCTTCTGTTGGCAAAGGAGGGGTGACTCCTGGTTCCTGCTCCCCCAATTCGGCAGTCATTGCCAGATTTTTAGAGCGAACAAAAGTCGGATAAATACATGGCGATTCTTCAAAAATATCCAAATAATGCGGACCATATCCAATGATACCATCGTTTATCATCGTTCGCAAATATTCCAAATTTCGGATCGCAGCAGTCCGATACCGAGCATCTTCATGAGCAAACATACTAAAGAGTATTTGACATCCATCAGCGGTTTTACTACCATAAGTGGTCCACTTATTTGATCGAATTCCCCATGAACCATCAATCGAACCATTTGGATACACAAAATAAAGATGATTCTTAAGTGAATGTTTGACAAGTTCATTGATAAATGTGTCGTTCATTAATTTGGCATATAATCCCATACCCCATAACGACATATCGATTTCGTAACCGACATCAGTGCCATATTTTACGCCATACGCCCGATCCCCTTCGGCGCAAATGAAACCGTCATCATCCATTTTTGAAGCGACCTCCCTAGCTAACGCTTTTGCTTTTTGCGCCCATTTCTTATTGGGGAAGTAATGGTTCATCATCGCCAAAGTAGCCATTGTTGTGCTACAATAATTGATACTGGCGAAATTAGCATCCATGACTTTTGTTAAATAATCTGCTGCCTTGTACATTGAAGTGATCCATGCCTCGCGTTCGACATCGGTTAATTCATTCTTCAATACATCAAAGGCAAGCACCATCATAAGAAGCTGATCGGTGGTCGTCCCTGTCCATTCTTCAGGCGTTTCTTTCCATTCACCTTCAGAAAGTTGCTGTCGGATGAGCCAGTTCCCAAGGTCTATTGCAGCTTTAAGATATTTTTTATCACCCGTATACTTATATGCGACTGAAAAAGGATATACTGCTTCTGCTGCTCGTGTATGTAGCACTTTACAACTCGGACATTGCAACGCCCCATAATCAGGGTCGGTTTCATTGACGATTTGCAGTTTGAGTAAAGCGTCAACTAAACCTTTCATAGTTTTGTACGATTCTTCTTTTAATGACACCTTCTGTGCAGGCTGATTACACGGAATCTGAGTAAGCAGAATGATTAAAACAAAAATAATTATTCTATATTTTCCCATGATTTTTCCTAGATTTATGTAAAATAATTTTCTTTTCTAAAAATGCAGTTAAAAACTGTATTCATAATAATCTGCTAGAAAACGGATTGCAAATGAAGTTGCAATATCTCTGTTGTAAACTAACACCATCCCCTTTCTAAGTCTCGTTTTGATCTCAATAAATCCTCCAGCCAAATTTTCATCTGGATGATTTTTGGGAAATCGATTTTTGAGTATCCTATAACAATCGAACAGTCCATTCGATACAAGATCGAGGGTTTTCATCTTCAATCCTTCCAGCTAATGCGAGTAACAGATTTGCTTTTTCAAAGCGGAATTGAGTTTCGCGGATTGTATCGATTAAATTTTGTGCTTCGAATAGAGTGCCATTATTAATCGATCTTATCGCTAAGTTAGCGTTGGGCGCCTGAATTTGTTGAGTAACGACTAATCTTCCATTTTGGAGTTGGATCGGACCTACATAATCAGGATATATAGACATACCCGCTAATGATGTACTTTGGTCTTTTGCAGATATATGAATAATGATTGAATTTTCCCGAACAGTGATCTTTCGGAGAAAGAACCAATAATAAGGAGGTTTTTCCCCCTCACCGCTGACCCTGTATTGGTGCAATTCATCCGCTAGCTGCTTATCGTTGGCAACGACTTCTCCACGCCAGACGCTAAATTTTCCTCCATCAATGAATATTTCAAGCCAATAACTACCAGGTGCGATATCGACTCTAAATGAAATAGTATCGTTGGATAAAATCCTGTCACTCGTCATTTCATTTTGAAGAGCAATCGCTTTTGATTTATAACTTGAATTAACGGTTGAAACAAAGCCATATCCTATGCTTTTTTGGTAAAAAATATTTTCATTAATAGGAATAAGGCTTTGTTTAACTTTGCTATTTATAGGACCGAAATCAAAACAGATGGGAATTTTTATTTCTTTTGAAAAGGCAAGAATACTCAAAAGGCTATCGATTATACGAAAACTTATAACAAGAAAAGAATATAAATAGAATTTGTTTTGTGGTGTAATCCTATTCATTTAGAATTCATTCAATCGGTTAATTAGTCCATTGGTCGACTTTGGTTTGAATTTGCTTTATTTCATCCGTCTTTTCATCAGAAGGATACCAGTTCAGTCCTCGTTGATAACATAAGAATGCAGCATCCAAATTACCTGTCTTTTCAAATAATTTACCCAATTTTATATAAAGCTCATACTCAGAAGGTAAAATTTGCAGTGCCTTTTTCATCGCCTGAATAGCCAGATCGTATTTTTCCTGGATAGAATAGATCTCTGCCATTCTGCCAAAAGCTCCTGGTTTATCGGGTTCGATGTCATATAGTTTTTTACACCATTCGATGGCAAGATCATATTTCTTCTGTGCAGTATAAACATTTATCAAACCAAAATAACTATTTGGAAAGTTAGGCAACAACTTTATAGATTTATGAGCAGATTCGATCGCTCTATCATGTTCTCCCAATGATGCGAAGCATTCAGACATAAGACCTAAAGCTTCTGCACAAGTTGTGTCACTTTCATAAGCCTTACTTAAGAAATCTATTGCAGTTTTATACTCTTCATTTTTGTACGCTTTTTTTCCTTTAGAATAATATTTTGTAGCTGCCACAGGATCAATGATGTCATCAAAGAAAATCTTACTCTTTTCATAGGCAGCAATTGAATTCGGATCACTTTTGTCCAGAGAAAATTCGTCTATTACTTCTGTATCAAGGACAATAAAATGCGCATTCCCATAATTAAAAGAAAAATACTGCGTGTTGTTTGGTAGTGAAAAAAAGTCGTAAAAATTCTGGTGATTATCTTCATGGTTACCAATTACGGGGATCAATGGGACATTATTTAACAAATTCTTTGCAGGAGCAAAGAAATACTTATCCCATTCTTTATAGACACTGCCTCGTTCGACAAAATCACCATTATGAACAACAAAATTAGGTTTTTTGGATAATATAAGATTTGAATTTTTTAGATGATTGAAAGATCCATTCCTACTATCACCGTAAGAAGCAAAAGAGAAGGGATTATCTGTGTCTACAGCAGTTTTGAAATGATAAATTGATGTTTTCTTACCTGAAGCGACAACCTGGTAAAAATATTCCGTTTCAATATCCAGCCCAGTAAGTTTGAGCTTATGGATTGTGTTTGAATCCGTTTCAGTTACATTATTTCCAAGGGATTCACCTTTGCCATATTGAACTTTGCCAACATAAGGTTGTTCACTTTCCCACATAATCTCAATACTATTTGGCGTCACATTCTGTAAGTAAGGTCCCTTAAGAAATTCAGGGTCACTTTTTTCCAGAGTCGGCAAAGTGTTAAACCAATCCAGCGTAGATTTTTGACTTTGACAGGATAGGGTAAAAACAATAATTACAGAAAGAGCACTTGATCGAAAGAAGTAAAATAATTGATTAAATTTTCGATTCATGTTTCTGTTTCCCACTTTTTTTCTTCTTTTATCACTAATTGAATTACGACAAAATGATTTAATGACAAAATAATTTTCAAAAATTTATCTTTTTTCTCCTGTTCAATTCGTTTATTCCGAGCAGCCTCTTTAGTGCTTTTAATTGTATTCTTAATATGCTCTATCAAACGAGTTTTTGCATACTTGATTTTATCTGATCGGGGATAGCGTAAAATAAAATCATGGTAGACCACAAATGACAGCGGCACATCTTGCCACAGGTCTTTCCATTACTCAAAAACATCAGGTTTTACAAATTTTTTGATATAGATGTTGTGATTCGGATAGGGCATTTGCTTAAGGCTCTGAACATATTGTTCATGGCTATGAATAATCTCCTCTAGGATGTGTGTTCTCTCTTTCCTGCTGTATTGATCCGTTAAGTTCATCAAATGTTTTATTTTCTGGACGTATTTTTCTGGTTCAAATAAAAGCGCTTTCGCAACAAGGTTGTAATTTACAATCCATGTGAGCCAGATATTGGTTGGTTCTCCTTTTCTTATCGCTGGAGAAAACTTTAATCTTTTAGTGTATTTAATTGCTGCATCATCAAGAATTTTATATCGCGATGACTTTGTAATCCTCACCTGCATTACCTCCCCCTTGTCGGAAACCAGAAAATACAGGTTAACCCAATCCTCCAGGCCCTCTTCCCATGCTCGCCGGGGATAAATCAGTTCTCCCGCTTCCAACAAAGTGGGTGGCTGCAGATTTTCAGCAAATGGTGGTGCTTTAGTTTCACGAGTACTAACACAACTGAGGAGAAATATACCGGTTAAGACGAAAAACAACTGTATTTTATTCATGATTTAAGTTTACATGTTGCAAATACTTCTTTTACCAGAGAAGAATGATTAATATAAAAAAATATCCCTGCCCCATACCGTATCCAGTATGAGACAGAGAATATTTTGTTGCAAGTTATCATGATTATTTCATGAGAAGCATCTTGCGCATTTGCACCAGATCATCAGCCTGAAGTCGGTAAAAATAAACGCCACTACTGACCGCTCTACCAACAGCATCACGACCTTCCCAGATGACTTGATGAACACCACTTTCCTGCAGACCATCAACCAGATGGAAGATCTCTTTTCCCAATACATTATAAATAATCAACTGGACCTCTGATGCGAAAGGCAGTTCATATTGAATTGTTGTCCTCGGATTGAAAGGATTGGGATAGTTCTGAGAAAGTTCAAATTTTCTAGGAATTTCCTGTTTTTTTGCATCGATGGATACTGGTTCCATTCCAAACCAATTCAGATCACCAAGAGGTTGCCCCCCATCTGCTGCAGTGTAAGACTGAGTCGTTGTGGGATAGGAAAAATCAAAACAACATGTACCAAAACCGGATTCGCCAAATGCTCCAACGCCGCCGTTATCAAAGGGAGGGGCGTAGTCTTCGTCACCACTATATTCCTCCCAAACAACCTTTATTATATTAAGCGTTGTATCCATACTCGGTCCCTTGGTAAACGCGATAGGTTCATGGATGAGTGCGGTTGTATCAATAAGAGTCAAAGTTAAAGAATCTGCAAAGGGTCTCTGGACGACCGTATACCCCTCTAAATTAAGATTTTCATGAGCATTGATTATTACAGGGTCCAGATAAAAGTTGTTGTTTCGAAATTCTATCGTCTGTGTCAACCCTGTAAGTTCTTCGCTTTTGAGAGTATCTACGAATATGAGAGGCAATTCGTCTGTAGCAGTACTGCTTACTCCAAGAAATCCAGGATTGACGATCAAGTTATTGGTAAAAATGAATGTTGCGACTTCGCCAACTTCCAAAAACTCCTCGCCGATATGAACGCAGGTGTTGTGGTTAAACTTGAAATACTTAATGTAGCCGCTTCCACCTTCTCTCATTACTTTACTGATTAAATTGTAGAAGGTACAGTTTTCCACGACCAGTGTATCCACTTTATTTCCTCGGCGATCTAATCCCCGACCGTTCAACACACTCCAGCTAAGAATGGAATTGGTGATAAAAACGCGCTGATTGTGAGCGTCGAATCTAACAAAAGACTGTCTGTCACCATCAAAATGGCAATCATCGATGACGATGCGAATGTTTTCGGCTTGGGCTCTGACTATATTCTTATCATACATCACGCCATCCTGAGCGACATCTGTGACATACAGTCCTTTGAGTGTGAGATCATTCTTGGGCCTAAAACAACGGAATGATGTAGGACCGGAAAGTACAGCCGGCACAATCTTGGGCCGATCACCTTCACCTTCCTCAGCGTAAATTCTCAGATGATAGCCTTCGTGTTCGATGGTGCCGTTCAGAACGTAATAAGCATAAGGCCCTCGCTCCAGTTCATAAATTGTATCGGGGGTACGATCGACATCCTCTTCGATGACTTTATTCAATATGCCAATTTCCGTCGGTGCGATATGCACAATCCGTTGGGCATTGGCAACACTGAACAACCCACAGATGACAAACACATACCCCAGTAACAATGGTATAGATTTAATACACGATTTCATTGGTATTACCTCCATTTTAAATAGTTATATGAATGATCACTAGAAATTAGAAGTCCCCTGTTTTAAGGTTTATCATGGTTCGACTCCACTCACCATGACAAAAATAAGCTGTCAACCTAAGGGGAGTCGGAGGCTGACTTGTTAACTGCTCATTCAAATTAGTTATAAGTTGTTACTATTACTTCTTTAATTATCAATTTTATTAATAATATCACCTCCCTTCATGAGTATTTTGTTGAAACGACCAACTATTAATTTTTCAAAGGTAACAAATCTTTGAAAAACTTTCATACTATTTAGAATTTATACCGTATTCCCATATCTGCAGTCCAGCCGAAGAACTCTTCGCTTGTTGGATAACCCTCTTTCCATAAAAATGTCCCTTCGGATCGATCAGATATATTATTAAGGTTTAGAAAAAGGCTGACCCCTTCAAAAATCTTTTGTTGCATTGTAATATCCCAGCGTAGAAAATCATTGTCGTACTCATCTAACTCCTCTCTTAAGTCTACGTTCGTCAGGATTTCTCCCTGATAAATCATTGAGACACGACCACTAAAACCGCCTTTTTCATAGCCTATGGAAAAATTTACAATGTGGTCTGCCTGGCCAATCATTGGGGCGGCTCTTAATGTATCTATAGGGATTTCCTCGAAAAATGGCGGTCCGCCATGCTCAACTAAAAAAAATGGGTAGAAGGTTTTAGAAGTGACATGTGAATAATTCGCATAAATAACGACACCATCTAATGGACTGGGTAGTGATTTTAGATTTGTTTGAAGCTCAACTTCGAAGCCTTTAACTTTGGTTGTTCCTCCAACATTTTCAGGCTGGATTATCTTATTCAAAGTACGTAGACCAAACTCTTGTTTTTCTTCTTTGCTAACAGCACGTGTTCTTATGTAATCAACGTCATCCACTCTCTTTGAAAACAAGCCAAGAGTAAAGAGTCCCAACCGACTGTAAAACGAGAAGAAGGCATCGTAATTCCAACTTTTAATAGATGTTAAGTCAGGATTGCCTTGTTCAAGGGTAGCACCATCGTCTTTGAAATTTCGCCATGGCACTAAGTTATAATAATCAGGTCTAGTAAGACTTCTTGTAACTGCTAAACGAATATCAAACCAGAATGTTGGTTTACAACGTATATGGAACATGGGTAAGAACTCATAAGATACCCGATAGCCGGTAGTATCTATCACACCTCTCAGGAGAAGCCTTTCTTCATCTTCAGTAGTCACTGGCATGGCATAAATAGTGGAATAATCATTAACTGTTCTTTCATACCGTAAGCCCGGCAGGAACATTAATTTTTGTCCAATATTAAGTTCCATCATCAAGTAGCCAGCAGTTATCCGTTCACTTGCCTTATAACTTTCCACGAGAACCTCTGGATCATATTCGTACAAAGAGTCTGGGTCTAAAGGATCATCACTAAAGTACTCATTGCGGTAGGTATGGAGAAAATTGTTTAGCCTGTCAACATACAATCCTGGACCAAACTCAAACTGACCCTTCATAAAATCCTCAACCTTAAAACTAGGATCGGCAAAATTGCTAAATAAGATCCTCCCTTGAGAATCCAACTCCCAACGGTCGGGATATCTTACAGGAAGATCCCACATAAGTCCAAAATCTGAAGTTATTATCGCTGATAAATCTCGATCCCTCGTCTTACTTCGATATTTACCACCGAATTTAATATAACCTACAATATCATTGGTCACACCAAAGGGCCATTTAATATCTAACTGAGCCGTAATATCACCATCATCTACCCACTCTTGTTCAAAAAGGCTACTCTTAAAGTATGTTTCGTCCAACCGATTCAATGCACCCTGAGGAATATAATCTGGTCCCTTATCTTCAATAAGGTCAGGTCTAAATGCACTTAATTCATAGAAACGCACAGTATGTGAAAACGGTTTTTCCTGTTTAGTCTTTGAATAAGAGGCACGCCACTGCATGTCTAAATTTAAAAGTCCCGGAAGAACGAAATGTTGTCCACTTATCGAGTTTGTCCACAACTGAGTTTCCATTTGACGGTCTCTCATGGTACGTTCTTGTCGATTCGTATCCAACAGGTATCGGCGTCGCCTTCGGAATTCATCTCTGTCTGTCTTACCCCAGAAGCTGTTTAATAGTATTTCTCCATCTTCTAGCTCATAGTCAAGTGCAAGACTTGCGCTGTAACGTTTTCGTATCTCAAACCGATCACCCAGGTTTAACTTATTAATTAAAATATTAGCCGTTCCATCCTCTTTTTCACCTTCAATATAATAATCGGCGTCCAGATAGTCTGAACTACGATTGGCACGTTGCATACTTCCTGTTAACACTATGCCGATCTTATTATTAAAGTAACGGTTACTGATACTTGTGCTTCCTTTATATTGACCATATTCATCTTCGTGTCCGTTATATCCCGTTTGAATACGTGTATCTGTTTGCAAATCCTCTTTTGCCTTTTTTGTCACAAAGTTTACAGTTCCTCCTACTGCATCAGCATCTTTATCCGGGGTTAGCGCTTTAAACACTTCGATGCCAGCCAAAACATCTGGTGATAACATACTCAAGTCGATCGAACGGTTCTCTGGATCGGTAGATGGGATACGTTCGCCATTAACGGTTATTGAATTGAACCTGGGAGATAATCCCCGGACAATCACCTTTTGTCCCTCACCGGCATCACGTTGTATAGATATTCCCGGCAATCGCCCCACGGACTCCGCAGCATTTTGGTCAGGTAGCTCCTGGATTTTATCCAGCGATACGACATTGACTATTGTATTAGAAGATAACTGTTGATTGATGGCTAGAGCTTGCCCTTCTAACTGGGCCGTCACTACGACTTCTTCGCCCTTAACCACGTCAATTTCAAGCTGTACATCTTGCCGTATTGCTTTACCCGCCTCAACTCTGACAGAGATGCTTTCATTACGGTAACCAATGTAAGAAAAAATCAGAGTAAACCTACCTGTCGGCACATTCAAGATGCGATATTCGCCCTCCAGATCAGTTGCTGCGCCAATGGCTGTGCCTTTTAAAAATACATTAGCGCCTACCAAAGGCGTACCTGTTTTTGCCTCGGTAACTGTACCCTCAATTTTACCAGTTGTAGCTGCTATAGCACAACTGCTACTAAGAAGAAATATTAAAACAAATAATTTCTTTATCATTGTTTCCCTCCATCATAAAATTTAAGATTTTTGTACGACAAAAAGGTTAACTTCTTCTGGCACCGCATGATTCGCGGACGATCAGTTTTGGGCTGAGAATGGTTCTAAATTTTGTTTTCTCTCCGTTGATCTGAGCCAATAGCATATCAAAAGCCCGGATACCAATTTCATTCGTCGGCTGATGAACAGTAGTTAATGGTACTGGCGCATATAAATCCCGTTCAATATCATCAAACCCCACAATCGCAACATCATCAGGAACTTTCATTCCTTCATCCAAAACTGCCTGTTCAAATCCCAAAGCTGAAATATCACTAAAGACAAACAAAGCCTTGGGCTTATTCTGAAGCTGTGAAAAATATTTCCCGATCTCGTATCCTGACTGGTAGTCATTCCATTTCAACCGATAGAGATAATCATCATTGTAATCCAGGTTGTGTTGGTTTAGAGCCCGGCAAAAGCCCTGCTTACGAAGTTCTCCTAACAGACTTCCTTTTTCAGCATTAATATAACCAATACGTTTATAACCTAACTTAATAAGATGCTCAGTTGCCAGAAAGGCGCCCTGTTCATGATCAGTCCCGACATAGTAAATATCTTCATCTTCAATATATGAAACCATTACAAAAGGAAAGTTTTCATCCCTCAATTTCCTGATTGTAGGTGTGCCTTGATAAATATGCTTCATCGAAGCAATAATCAAGCCTTCTACACCCATTTGGTGAAACTGACGAATTTGATATTCTTCTTTGTCAATTTGTTCAGATGAATTTGACAGAAGAATATTAAAGCCGTGTTCTGAAGCGCACGCTTCAACACTATGGACGATTCGAGAAAAAAAAGGGTCCTGTAAATCACGAAGGACTAGACCGATCGTCTTATATTTTGAAAAGTCAATGGATGCAGATTTTCGAGCGACGTACATTCCTTTCCCAACCCGACTGACTAATATCCCTTCATTAATCAGAATTGCCATGGCTTTTCTTGCAGTAATTAAGCTAACCCCGTATTTTTGTGCTATTTCTTTTTGGGAGCCAATTAATTCCCCGACTTTTAACTGATTCGATGAGATTTTGTTTTTAATATCATCAACTATTTGCTGGTACAGTGGAGTAGGATTCTTATAATCAATTCCCATGAGATATTTGGATACGTTGTTTTATAGCGTGGATAGAGTTGAATTGTGTATTTAGATATATATAGGTATATCTATATATACCAAAAATTTTTTATTGTCAAGTCTTTTTTTATTTTTTTGTCATTTATTATTTGTCAGTAGCTTATGTTAGACAAGATTGATTTGTTCTGATAAATTAAAACAGAAATTTTAGACAATCCATAAGTGTAATTTAAATCTCATCATTACCTATTTTTTCTTAGACCTAATTTCAATCATAATTTCTGGTGACATTTCTTCAATCATAACCAAGTAATCTTTATTAATCAAATTAATCTGAATTCTGACATGATCAGGATCGTTAGATTGCACCTCTGGTTTTCCTAAATATTCAGACCAGAAAATTTGTTGCATTCCTGGAGCACCGTTAATAAAAATCAAAGAGTTCTCCCCCTCTACTTCCGCCGATTTCAACCAACATGTTGAACTCTCAATACATGCTTGAAATTTATGATTAGAGAGCACGAATGCATCACAAGTTGCATCGGGTTGTGGAAAAAGCAAAGGCAAATTTATCGTACCATCATCCTCCAGGGAATAAGCATTCCGTAAAACACATAGAAAGTTACCTGGATCAATTGGACTTGTTTGGTAGAGGGATTGAAGGGCACTTCCGCTAAAGGCGAAGATGGCTCCTTCCGATTGCTGAGAATCTAAAAATTCATAAATTTCTGGTGAAGAGCCTATTGTACCTGTCACTCGTGGTCTGGTTGCAACTATAGTCTGAGCTACTTTTTTGAATATACGAACCATATCTCCAACACGATCTCTTTCCACTGAAGTCATTTCCGATAAATCTCCCCAAAAACCACGACCACCAAGCAGCGTTGTGTTAACATTGTATGACTGGGCGCCATACATGTCAGATTGATGCGGATAAGTAGCCGAGGTTTGAAGTACTGTCGGAATAATTTGATTATATAAATTGGCAACAGATCTTATAGACTTGGTACGATAATAACTCAAATCATCGTACCAGGTAGCACCATTATTTATCCAAAAAAATCGTGATTCGCTTAGAAATGCCAATCCCACCTGACGCAACTGTTCGGTCACATCAAAGACAATGACTACCTTGGAATTATATTCGGTAATCGTCTTCGCTATATCCGTTACGGCAAGGATAAAATCATATCCTGATCGGTAAGCCCTTTCTTCAGGATTATTGGATTCATCACCATGAAAGTGATGCTGTGAATAACAAAAATGCTTATCCAATCCATCCCATTTGAAATAAGTCACACCCTGATCGATCCAATATTTGCACAATTGAGTGAAATAATCTTTATATCCGCTTGAAAAACATCCTATTGGTTTATTCCAGCGACCCATTGTTTCAGAGCCATCCTCATTTCTCATGAGCCATTCAGGGTGTTCTTTATATAATTTTGAGTTTGGATCAATCCCTTCGGCAGCAAACCAGAGTCCCATGCGTATGCACAGGCTATCCAATTTTGCCTTTATTTTTTTTAATCCATTGGGAAATCTTGTTGCAATAGGTTGCCAATCGCCAAAATAGTTCTGCCATCCGTCGTCAATGACAAATACATCCACACCTAACTGATGGGCATAATCGATTTCTTCCAAAACTCGCTGTTCTGTTAAAATCTCCTGGGGAGCTATTTTCTTCTCAATCTGGTCATCACGTTGCAGTCCCCAGGTATTGTAGTAAATTGTTGGTTTTCGGGACGCCAGATGTTCACTCTGGTTATAATAGAGAAATTTCCAAAAAGCAGCTTGTCCTTGATCAAATGTATTTCCATGAAAGAAGCCCACATCAACCCATACAGTTTTATAGAGAGTTGTGCTGTTTATTTTTTCATTATCCACATAAGCCCCTTTCAATGCTCGAACCTGAGCCTGGAGTGACTGAGAATCTTTCGTTTCTAATTCAATTGTAAGGTAGTTCTGAGTCGTGTCATTATCTGGTGATCCATGTTCATATGCTAGAATAAATCCTCTTTCATTCTCACTATCCATAATTATTGAAATTGGCCCTTTCACCACATGGATGGAATTATCACCTGGCAAATGAGAAACAAGTTGCGCAGGATGATACATGTGATTTTGCGACAGATTTCGACCGCTTTTCCCACCTGGTAATTGAAGACGGTCATTCAGGCGAAGGCTCCAATCAATTTCTGGCAGAACCTCTCCTTCCCATATAGCTAAACGAGTTTCCTGGATTTTCAATTTCTCCGTATCAACAACTTTAAACAAATATCGTGGGAAGATCAATCTTATTTGGTCTTCATATTTATTAAGATGAACCTCTTTACCTTTCGTTGAAACCATCTCAAATCTTTCCCGCATGATAGTAGATTTTGGAAAAATTTGGAAACGATAGTGAAGCTCGATGTCTTCATGTATCAGGGATGCCTGTTTTTGTCTTTTTAAACGAACCAGGATTTCGGTTCCCCCATTTTCCAACATTCTTCTCTTAAATCCGTCGTAATCCCACCCACCATTTTGGTTATTTATTAGTTTTCCATTAATACAAGTTTCAAACCAAATCTGGTTTTCCCCGCCTTGCAACTCCAATCCCCGAATCTTGTCAATCCAGG
>JABAOC010000723.1_pt1 | contig 13709 bp, 10 predicted proteins | sample 7062161 | NCBI WGS metagenome assembly JABAOC01 (sample SAMN14538625, study PRJNA623070) | marine sediment metagenome | biome: marine biome [ENVO:00000428]; feature: marine pelagic biome [ENVO:01000023]; material: deep marine sediment [ENVO:00002113] | place: India: Gulf of Khambhat ... | reverse complement strand
GTCTTGCTGGACAACTACTACACGCCGGAGCAGCTCAATCGCGAGATCGAAGCGTTTGTGGAATATTACAACTACCGCCGTTACCACGAGGCTTTAAACAATGTGACTCCCGCAGATGTGTACACCGGGAGAGACCGCGAAATATTAGCGAGGATAGAACAGATCAAGCGAAGAACGATGAAGTTGAGGAGACGAGTGAATCGTGATAGGGTTTATGCAGTGAAGTAAGAGCAGAAAATGTCTCTTGTTTTTGGCTCATTCGAGTCCAGATTGGTTCGACGACGCACATCTAACTCTGCAGGTGATCTAGAAAAGCGGGGCGGACCACGAGAAGAATACAAAGACAAAAGATAACCTGAGTCTCATCGCGACCCCCTGGTCATAGGCTTTGGTAAAGGCTGCTTTTGGGAATATTCAAGTATTTCACACCTTAAAGCAAGTCTCAACTGTAACATGTACCGACGTCATCATCATTATTTGAGATACCCGAGACTTCTCAGCGCCTTGTAGGTTTCCTCGTCAAACTCGGTGAGTTCCTCGCCAAACTCGATGCTGCTGGCGCTTGCTATTAGAAAGGCAAACGCGTTGAGCACCCTTCGTTCATTCAAAGCCAGCCCACGTTTGCTCATTACAAGATTCACTGTTTCTGCGGGATCCAATCGCAAATCGTACAGTTCGTCCGGAGCCAAGCCGCCTTCCAAGCGCGCATCCATTGTCCACATGAATGAGCCCAATCCCCTCGGTCTGCGCGCCCATGTCGTCAAACGATGAATGTATTTCATAGTTCCCCTGCGCAAAGCCCTCGTCCGTCCGACCGAATCGTGTTCGTTATAGCCCGCCTCAATAAACACAAAATCCTTTGGTACTGCTCCTTCGATTTGAAGGGCCACGGGTAGAAAACTTCGGCCTTGCACTGAAGCGTCAAAATCAATGTCCAGCGCTTCCAAAATCGTTGGTAAAATATCAACGGCTTCTACGAGCGCTGATGATGTTGTCGCTCTCGGTACTATCCCTGCCGCTGAAACAAATAGTGGTATCCGAGCTGACGGCTCATACGGGTGAAGCCCGTGTTTATAGTAGTAATCGTGTTCGCCGAGACTCTCGCCATGATCAGCAGTGAAGACGAACAGTGTTCTTTCCATCAACCCGATTGTCGTGATCCATTCAATCAAGCGGCTCACTTGGTCATCCGTAAACCGGATTTCGCCATCATACAAATCTATCTGGCGCTCTGTGGCATCCCGTCGCTGCCCGTCATCGGCACCGAATATTTTGTCATAAGGTGCCCTAGGTGAGTACGGCGTGTGCGGATCTGTGTGATGCACCCAAAGGAACCATGGCTCGGCCGACACTGCGTGCTGCTCTAACCATTCGATGGCGAGATCGGTCCCCTTCTCCGCGTTCTTGTGCCCGTATAAATAGGTATCGAATCCCTGATCAAAACCGAAGGTGGGGTAAAGATTGCCGTTTGTGATCACCGCCGCCGTCGTCCAACCAGCTTCCTTAAGATATTCGGCAAGGGTTTGGTTTGACGGATCTAGCTTCTGCATTGAACCGTGGATACCGTGTCGTGCAGGATATGTGCCCGTCATTATCGATGCAAAACTTGGACTCGTCTTAGGACGCTGGCAGAATGCGCGCGTGAAACAAATGCCTGATTCGGCGAGTGAGTCCAAGGCCGGTGAAGTATTTCGTTCATAGCCGTAGCAACCGAGATGATCCGCGCGGAGCGTGTCAATTGTTAGGAGAAGAAGATTCCACTGGCTCGCGGGAAACGATGCAGCTGCTTTTTTGAAAATCGTCTCCACACCCAGCGGAGCGGCTTCACCTACAACCAAGCTAGTGAGATCGCTTTGAGAAATCTCATCATCAGGCGGCACAAACGCAGGCACTCCGTAAAGCAGCGTGCAAATGGCGAGTAACACTGAAAGCAATCCTACTCCGGGAATGAAGTGGAGTTGCTGTTTTGATGAATCACGTCTTCCGATACGAATCCATGTGATCAGGATGATCACTGCAAAAAGGGCTGCACAAGCCACTCCCATGGTGGCCACAGCCTGCCGTCCGAGGTACTGTTTTGTCAAAAATGCAATCCAAGGCGCCGAATAAAAAACTAAAAGCGCACCCCACGCCGGACGCACCCTCCAGCACGATATCTCGCGAAACCGCATGGGAATCACCAGCAGCAGCCCAACAATCGCACCTAATGCTGCCCCGACAAATGCCCATAGACCTGCGCATCGCGCGAACGAAGTCACAATCTCAGCGGAGCTGCTGAGGACGAACAAACCACCCGTCATCAGAATGACCATATGGACTAGGCCCAAAATGATCCCGGCTATCATCCCGTCAAACAGGTGACGTCGCAAAATTCCGCTCCTCAAATTCATGATTGGACCTATTGTACTCCTTGACCTTCGCCACATTATTGTACCACATGCTTAGCTAGATTTTGTCAGTTTAACTGCTCTGAACAGAACGAAGCCAGAACGGAAGTTGAAGATAACTGTAAGATGGGAGTTTTGAGTAGAAGTGGCGAAAGGCGTAACTCTCTGTAAGCATTGGAGCTGGAGAGCGGAATCGAACCGCTGATCAAGGCATTACGAGTGCGTTGCCACGAGCTTGGCTAATCAGTTCCATGATAAAAGCCCATCATGCCCCTCCCATTGCCCACTGAGGCGGAGTCTCCGTGTTATGACACTTAACCTTTACTTCACCGATAGACTAGGCTATCTATCATCTTTGATATCAATCCGCCGTAGGAGGTCATTAAAGGGGGAACGTCCCCATTCTCAAGGCAAGGAGAATACAGTGAACAAACAGGACTTCATCGAAATGATGCAGAGGACCCAGGCTCCCCTGAAGAACATGGTGGAAATGATCCCGGAGGACAAACTTGACTGGGCACCCGGCGAAGGCTTCATGACCGTGGGTCAGGTCCTCAAGCACCTCACCGAAAACTGGTGCGTCGTCGAAATGATGGCCAGGAACGAATGGCGCTTCTCCAACATGGAGGAGATGGCCGAAGCCTTGAAGCTCGGGAACATGCCCACCTGCACCAAAGCGGAGGCGTGGAGCGCCATGGAGCAGGACCTCAACAACGCCGTGGACTACATCGAGCACGAACTCAGTGAAGAGGACTTCTTCAACAAAGAGATCTCCGCACCATGGGGCTTCAAGGGCCAGATCTGGAAAGCCGTGCTTTTGGCCAAGGAACATCTGGTCAACCACAAGATGCAGCTCCATATCTACATGAAGCAGCTCGGACTGCCGGTCAACACGGAGACGCTCTACGGAATGTAGGAGTGCGGCTGTATATAGTGCAGATTTAAGTATCGGTATTGATTATCCCGCGCTGCTGTGCATTCCATACATTCCCTCCGCATTGTCATTCTTTCATTCGGGAGCTCCCTTCAGAGGGCCTGTATAGTGAGAATTCGCGGTAACCGCTGGTTGAGCGGCAGCAAGTAGGCGTGCGGTGAGACGGCCCTTCACCATCCGTGTCCACTCCAATAACGCTCGGTCCCACAGCGCCGCGCTCTGGGACACCGACCCGGGGAGCCAAGTTCTTTGAGGAGGACATTCGGCCCGTGCTTTCGAGCCGCCCGGAGTATGTCGATGCCGTGATCACAGTACTGGAGGAATTCTAGTAAAAGGAAAACACGGGATTTTGCGCGCCCGTCATATTGCTCATTGTTCTGTATTTAGAATAGGATGGCGCGTGATCATTGGTGGTTTTCTGACGGCCGCATGACATCATATTGCCCTCAAGCGCTCATCCAGATTTCGGTCGACAAATACAGAGACGGCAACTATCTCAGCAGAAGTATCTTACGCGAGGACGACAGCGCCCGCTCTTCAGGCGACAACAAGAAATCCCGGAGGGAATGAGGTCGCCGCTGGCATCCCGTCCATCCCAAGAAATGGTGCGGGTGCCCTCCACGCGCTCAAGCAGGAGAGTTCGAAGGAGTTGGCCATGCACGTTGTAGATGCCGATGTCGAAAACACGAGGGTACTCCAAGGAGAACCTCAGTGTCGTAGACGAATTGAACGGGTTGGGGAAGACCTCCTCGAGCCGGAACGCACTCGGCGCGCGTTTGTCGATACACGTTGGGACGTTGATGGTCGCAGTGCCGGTGCCGGTGTTGTCGCTGTAGTAGCCGGGTAGGTTCGGCGTCGATGGGCTACAGCAATCAGAGTAGCCAAGAAGAAGACGCGTGGCGTCGTCGGGAATGCGAAATGTCTGGACGTCTCCGGTTTCCTCACCGGTCAATCCATCCCCGATGAAAAAGATCTGTCGAAGCCCCGGAGAGAGCTCGGTAAAGGCTCCGGCAGCGGTCACGACAGAATCCGGTGAGGGTCCATGGGTTCGGTGTCATCCAGGAAGACGGCTACAAGGTACCGGATCCGATGTCCGTGCGTGTTTCAATGGCCATGACGTTCCGAAGAGGCATTATAGGGATATGGCGTCCGCAATTCAAATCGTCCCATTCCCCTCTAAAAAGATAAAGCATAACAACTGGCGTTCTCCAATAGGTGGGAGCACAATTTCGTTAGTTCTCAAAACTAATCCCTCAACCGAAAAGGAGAACGCCTATGGACAGGTATATCGGGTTGGATGCCCACTCGTCAAGCTGCACGGTTGGCGTTGTCGGCCCCAGCGGCAAGCGTTTGCAATCGCAGGTCATCGAGACCAATGCTCAAGCTATGATCAACTTTCTTCTTACCATTCCTGGGAGTCGTCATCTTTGTATCGAGGAGGGAACACACGCCAACTGGCTCTACGAAGTGCTGTCGCCTCATGTGCAGGAGATGGTAGTTGCCCGAGTCAGGGAGAGCGGGGGGCCAAGGAGCGATCAGATCGACGCCTTCGGTTTGGCCGAGAAGCTACGGATCGGTGCGATCAAAACCGGGATTTACAAGAAGCGAGGGACCTTCGGACGGCTGGCAGAACTCAGTCGGGCTTACACCGTCCTTGTGAGCGACACCGTTCGGGTGAATAACCGGATCAAGGGTCTGTATCGGTCGCGCGGTGTCAACGTTGGTGGCACAAGCGTCTATGCACCCACCACTCGACAAGACTGGCTTCGAGAGTTGCCGGTCAAAGCCCGTTTCCGGGCCGAGCTGCTTTACCAGCAATGCGATGCGTTGCGCTTGATCTCTCGTACGACGGCCTCCGGATCCTTTTTCTGGCTCATATAAGCCTCCTTGGTATTTAAAGTATACCGATAGCCGTCTATTATTTTTAGGAGTTAGTTGGTCCGACGAATTCTGACACGAAACAGCAGCTGATCTGCTAAAAGGCTTTGGGAGATAAGGAAAACTAAGATGACCGTTGAATACAAAGTAATACTGTTTGTGTTAGCGACCATCGGGATAGTTTGGGTCTCACGGTCATCTTTGCGAAATGTTCGATTTCACGGTTTCTATCGTTTCTTTGCTTGGGAAACAATCCTGATCATGTTTTTGATGAATATGAACAGTTGGTTTGTTGAGCCGTTTAGCATTCGACAAGTTATCTCTTGGCTTTTTCTGATCGTTTCTTTGGTGTTCATCTACCAAGGTGTTCAATTGTTCCGCAAACGGGGGCGAGTGGGTGAAGACCGCAATGATCCAGCATTAGTGGGGATAGAGAGGACAACGGAATTAGTCACAACAGGAGTGTATCGCTACATTCGGCATCCTTTCCACAGCTCGTTGCTGTTTCTAGGGTGGGGGACTCTTGAAGAGGGTGAGTTGGCAGGGGATAGTATTAGGAACGGTAACTACGATGCTGCTGATAATAACAGCCAAGAAAGAAGAGGTTGAGAACGTTCAACACTTTGGTGAGAAGTATCAAGATTACATGAAACACACGAAGATGTTCATACCAATCATCTTTTGAGGTGTTGACCTGCATGAATGCTTCTGCGCTTCGACTTTTGTCCTGTGCCAGGGGAGGGCTCTGCCATTACAGGCAGCGTCCGTATTGCGAATGCGGCCTCATTCACTGCAACTCTATATCCAGTGCACGACCGATCAGAACGGACAGCTTCAGGAAAGAGGTTCTGGCTTCGTGGACGACTTCATCATCGTTACTCATCATTTCCAGCAACCTCGACATGTCGCCCAACTGAACTTGGATATTTCGCCTCAAATCTTCTATATCTTCTGGCACCTTCATCTTTTGCCTCCCAAGCGATTTATCAAACCCATCGACGCTTCTTTGATCGATCAATCATCACGACCGTATATGGCCTTCGTCAAATTCCATTGTGACCGACACTATAGGCGGTTATTTGCGATGAGTCGAGTTCTAACTTGGTCCAATCTGCGGAGCCAGTTTGATGCCTGAGAGCGTTGGAATTAAGGCGACCTTTAGATCCACCCTTTCATAGATCGTCCGGCGGCCCGAATCACGACGGAGCGTGTAAACCGCGCGAAAGCCGGGTCTTTCCAGCGACATCGGTTTGGTTCGAATACTGGCACATTTGGGGAGCCAGATTATTTAGGGTGGGAAATGGTACTCCTTTGGTTAACGCGATCCCTGCTCTCGTACGAGAGTGGGGGGGCTTTTAATATGTGCCCGGACCCCCTGAGATCGATTTCAGGGGGTCCGGTTATGCAGAGTGACCAGAGTGACCGATTACTTTCTAACTTTCCTGTGGTTATATCCATATCATCGTAACAGCACCATTTTTTTCGTGACCGCATAATTGTCCTTCGTCAGGCGGTAGAAGTACACTCCACTTGCTACGCTGTTGCCTTCGTTGTCCATCCCGTACCATATAACCTGATGCCGTCCCTCCGCCTGGGGTCCGTCGATCAGGGTCGCTATTTTTTGTCCCAGCAGGTTGTATATCTCGAGTTTCACATGAGATGCTACCGGCAGATCAAAGCTGATCGTGGTTGTTGGGTTGAACGGATTGGGATAGTTGCTATGCAGGCGAAACTTGTCCGGCAGAGGCTCGTCATTTGTTATGTAGTCAGGCTGATAGCGGCCTGTCGAACGGACAATGTAGTCTCTTAGAATCCCCGAACCGGTGGGAGCGGTAAGGATAAAGCTTACCTCGAAAACATCCCCATTCTTGAGAATGAGGGGTTCTTGTCCCGTAAATCCTGTCCATGCTTTCGCCTCAGATCTGGCCAGCATCAATTTGAAATCATTCATTTTATATGTATTCACGACCGGCGTCTCATCAGCCCGTATGATCTGGCGAATGACATCTGTAAAATACCCTCCCATCCAGGAAAGGCGCATTGTGACGGTCTTAGCATCTGAGCTGACCGGCAGGTCGTTTATTATGAATTCCTGGTTGACGTGCTCCCGCGGCGGTATAGTCGGCATCTCAATCCAGTTGCCGTTACGATCGAGTACATCCAACTGCAGTCGTGTTGCATGATGGATTTCACCTTGATCCGCATGGGGTATCTTAGCCGGCTTATCACATGGCAATTTGGCAACGCCAAGGATTTCGGTTCCGAAAAAGCCGTTTCCATAATTGGGAAACGTCACAATCAAATAGCCCGACTCTGTCGCTGCGAAGAACACACCGTCTTCGGCAATCAACTCCGCTAGCCGGTCAACACCGTTGTTGTCAATTGCTGACAGTGGAGCAAGCGTCTCTTTGTAGGCGACGATGTTACCATCCACGGAACACGCGATTTTGGTATCGTAACTGTGATCCACTGTTATCAATTCGAGATCGTGTAGGTACGTGATCTCATCTTCCATTTCCCGTATCTGTAAGATCATTCGGTCGTTCAATGAAGTGATGGTAGACTTGATATGATAGTAATCAGTGACAACGTCGGCATAACCGGATCTCTCGCACGCCGTCAGCAGAGGATTCTCCTCCTGGAATTGTCCCTTCTCGTGGACGAACAACACCGGGCAGGAGGGGTAGGTTCTCCTTCGTCGCGAAAACGATTCTACAGAAGACCATGGACCAGTTTCGGTGTCGTTATAGCCCCTGACACGCCAGTAATAAGTGCCTACCGGCAAAGCCTTGTCTGCTAACAGATTGAATGTCGTGTCGGATTCGAAAGTACCATCCTCATTGGTTCTGACAGGCGGATCGAAATCCTCGCATATATCGATTTCGATATCATAACCCGTGACGCCGCTAACGGAAGTCCAGCTGAAGAGTGGGGTAGAATCGTATGTATATGATCCGGGCGCTGGCGTCAGGAGATCCCTTGGAGCTGCCGGTCGGTTGATGCCGAAGGACCGTACCTCCGACCAGTCGCTTTCAAGTCCCAGAGAGGAGTTGCGAGCATGGACACGCCAGTACCATACGCCCTCATTGAGGTTGATCCAGAAGAGAGTGTCCGGTGTCCATACGGTTGGGATCAATCCTTCAGTAAATTCTTCATTAGTGGCCGCATGAATCTGGTACTCTTCCGCATTAAACGATTCGTTCCAGACCATCTGCAATAGTACGATCGAGCCTCCGCTGAAATAAGCTCTGTCCGCAGGCAAAACAAGCGTAGGTGGTTCAATAGTGCAGGCGTCTCCTATTCCATCACCATTCGAGTCTTCCTGGCCGGGGTTGTAGACCGTCACACAGTTATCATTGGGACATGTTTGGCCGGCGGTGTCGGGGTCCCCGTGACCGTCGCCATCCACGTCCACACAATAAACACAGGGTTCCACTTCTACCGGCGGTGGTTGGTCGCAGTAGTCGGGTGGGACGACGGCCTCCACCATAGGGAAGTCTTTATATTTTGCGGCGATCTCTTCCAACTCTTCGGATGTTGCGCAGGTGATTATATTACTCTGTTGCGATTTTGATACGCCCATCGTCCAGGTTATATCCACTATGCTCGACCAATCGGGGTAGTCAGTGATAACAGTGTCGATTTTACCAGGCAGGTTACCCGAATTACACCCGACAGCCCAGGACAGGTTGCGGTGAACCGGCTCGCTGTCAATAACACCATTGCAGTTCCAATCAACCGGTCCATAACCGATGCCGATAGGTTCCAGAAGAGCCTTTTCATCCAGATCGGGCAAAACACCATGGGAATAGTCGAGCAGTTTCAGGTTCGCCAGATTTTCGAAATACTCGGTATAGCCGTTGCAGTACACCTTGTTTTCGATCCCCATTTGATAACGGTAGCACATTACGCTGGGATAGTTGGGTTTCAGCGGGCCAACTCCGAGTACATCCTGGTCCCCTTCATGATGAAGTCCAAGGTTGTGACCCAATTCGTGCAGGAATGTGCCGGCCCGCTGATGTGGGAGGCCTACTTCACCGGCCAATCCTCCCAGGGTGACAAGAAACCAGTAACCTGGGTTCGGGGAACATCCTGTGCTCGAGCCGCCACCGTATCCATGGGCAAGCAAAGCGTAATGCCATCCCAATTCATCTTTGTGGTCAAAGTAATAGTGCAGATAGTAACCCAGCATTTCGGGCGTGTCTGTATCGTAGGTCAAGATAAGATCGTCGTAATGTTCGAGTGAATCGGAGAGTTCGATATTCAGGGTGATACCCTGACAGGCAAATACCTGGACTAAGGCGTCGATTTCTTCCTGGTAAAGGATATGCGAGTGGGGGTCTTCGCCCGTTTCAACCATGTAATCAACCTCGATGTTGATTACGGTAATCGTGTCTGCCAAAGCGGGACAGCCTACCAGAAAAGCGGCAACACAACTGAAGAATAGAAACGCCCTGAATATTCTATCGATAGACACCGGGAGATCATAGACGGCAAAGAAAGGAGGTTTTTTAGAAATCGCATCCATGAGACACGCTCCTTAGGGTAGGTGTATCTTGAAGGTCTATGGTGAGGGTTTATTTATCACTGATGAATGCCCCACGATAATCTCACAGTAGACTGTATGTTGTCAAATAAAAGAATTCCAACCGTGGAGGACCAGCTGAGCTTTGTCTAACCGCGTTATCGCACCACAACTTGGCGCACGTGTTCCCGCCAAGGAATCCCGTAGTGTCCGAAAATTCGAGCGCATTGTGGCATCACCGCTGAAGAACTCCGTTTTTGTTGCTATCGTCGCACTTACGGGATCCCCCGAAGTCAGTTGAACCTCCGAGAACAGAGACAGGTTATGAAGAGGCATTATAGGGATATGGCGTCCGCAATTCAAAATGCCCCATTACCCTCCAAAAACATAAAGCACAAAGACTGGCGTTCTCCACTGGTTGAGGGCACAATGTCGTTGCATCAAACCCATGAACCCTCAACAGATAAGGAGAACGCCTATGGACAGGTATATAGGGTTGGACGCCCACTCGTCAAGCTGCAAGGTGGCCGTTGTCGGTCCCAGCGGCAAGCGCCTGCAGTCACAGGTCGTCGAGACCAATGCTCAAGCTCTGATCAACTTTCTTCTTACGATTCCAGGGAACCGTCATCTTTGTACCGAGGAGGGAACGCACGCCAACTGGCTCTACGAAGTGCTTTCGCCTCATGTACAGGAAATAGTTGTGACACGAGTCAGGGAAAGCCGAGGGCCGAGGAGCGATCAGATCGACGCCTTCGGTTTGGCCGAGAAGCTGCGAATCGGTGCGATCAAAACCGGGATTTACAAGAAACGAGCGACCTTCGGGCAGCTGGCAGAACTCAGCCGAGCCTACACGGTCCTTGTGGGCGACACGGTTCGGGTAAAGAACCGGATCAAGGGCCTGTATCGCTCGCGCGGTGTCAACGTTGGTGGCACAGAAGTATATGCCCCCGCGACTCGAGAAGAGTGGCTTGGAGAGTTACCAGTCAAAGCCCGTTTACGAGGCGAGCTGCTCTACCAGCAATGCGATGCGTTGAGCAAACTACGCCAGTGCGCAGAGAGGGAGATGCTTGGCGAAGCTCGCAAGCATGCGATCTATCGCGTTCTGAAGACCTGTCCCGGGATGGGAAGGATTCGGACTGCGCAAATGCTGCCCATCGTGGTCACTCCCTTCCGTTTCGCGAACAAGCGGTCTTTCTGGGCCTACAGTGGACTTGCGGTCGTGATGCGCAGTTCATCGGACTGGGTTCGTACACAGGGCGGCGACTGGGTCAGAGCGCCGGTCCAGCAGACCCGTGGCCTGAACCGCACGCTAAAAGCGATCTTCAAGGGTGCGGCTACCACGGTCATCCAGTGCGCCAAGGACGAACCGCTCTACGGCCATTACCTGCAGTTGTTGGATGGTGGTACGAAACCGAACCTGGCGAAGCTGACCATCGCTCGTCAGATTGCCTTGATCATCCTTTCGATGTGGCGCTCAGAGGAGGTTTACGATCCCAGAAAGCTGAAACGAAAAACATAGCGAGTCTTCGGGTTAATCATGTTACTGGCGAAGGAATCAATCGGAAGTGGCATCAACCCTGGAGACGAGATGGTTTTGGGGGAGAGCATCCAAGCGTAACCTGGTCCCGGAACTTACCACCGGAGTCCCCGCGAAGAGGCTATGCCCCCCCGGAGAGCCGAACAAAGCGATGGGCCAAAGAGTCCCTGATAGAAGGGTGGTTCCCACCAGTATGTGGAGAACGCCGAGGCTTCAATATCATCTGGGTTGCCATGGGAAGACTGGAGACCGTTCGCCAGCAACGGAGGTATCGGTGGATTAGTCCTCGATCAAGTCGGTCATCACTTTGTCGGCGAGACTTGGGCCAACTCAGAAGGAGACCAGTGGTGGCGGACGCTGGCTGCAAAACAACGAGTAGCGAGCGAGTGGGGAACGTACGTCTTGACATCCTACCCCATAGAAGGGTTACGCTAGGGGAGCCAGCTCATTTTCACCGGAATTTCAAATCAACTCGCCAGCAGCGACCGCACGAGAGTTCAGATCCCGTTGAGGGAACCACACCCGCCTAAGTTCCCGTAGGACAATTAAGACACCTCAGTCTGCGCAACTACATCGCACAGGAAGACGCTGCGAAAGGCCGGCGTTCACGAAACATCGCTTGTGATCGTTTTCTCATAGGAGTAGGATCGGAGTACATCGAAGACTAGAATCCAGTGAACACACCCCAGGAGAAGTCAACGGGGTGCCTTCTGACGAGTTTTGTCGTGATGGGAGCAACGCGTGACTAGAATATGCACATCCCTTGTACTGGCGATATCGTTGCTTATCTCGTTTCATCCAGCGGGCAAATCTGACACGGGTTTTCCTGGTAACGAACTCGACTCTTTCATTGAAGCTTTTCTCGAATGGTACGGCATCCCCGGCCTGTCCGTTGCTGTTGTGCAATACGACAGTATTGCCTATGCAAGGTCCTGGGGTGTCAAGAACACCGACACAGGGGAGAAAATCACGACTCGTACGCTCTTCTCCATGGCCTCGGTCACCAAGTTGTTCGTGGCCACGGCGGTCATGCAGTTCGTTGAAAACGACCTGGTGTCACTGGACGCTCCGGTCGCCAACTACCTTCCCTACTTTCAGATGAAGGACGAGCGATACAAGACCATCACCATACGTCAGATGCTCAGCCACACGTCGGGAATGCCGGATACGGAACGTGAGGAATTCTACACCTCGTGGCGGCACCCGGAATACGACGAGGACGCCCTGGAAAGATACGTGCGCAGCCTGCGCGATATACCGCTGGCCAACACGCCGGGCGAGCATTCTTTGTATAGCAACATGGCGTTCGACGTACTTGGGGACCTGATCGCCAAGGTGAGTGGGCTGACATTCGAAGACTACGTTCAGAAACACATCCTCGACCCTCTTGATATGGAGAGTAGCACGATACTGTACCAAGCTTCGGACAGTGCACTTATGGCGTCGCCGCATTTGATGAATAGTGATCTGGAGTACGAGGTCAGTGATGTTTTCCCGTACAGTCGTCGGCACCCGGCGTGCGGGACGCTGTTCTCGAATGTGCTCGATATGAGCCGCTGGGTGATGGCTAACAATAATCGTGGTGAGTTGGACGGAAAACGGATACTGAGAGAGTCTTCCTATAAGGTAATGTGGAGCCCCGCCGTACTGGCTGATAACCCGTTCGGCCTGGGCTGGCTGCTGGAAGAGTTCGGTCCATACGAACTGTATTCGCACGGCGGCGGCGACCCCGGATTTCGAACGGAGTTCTACATTCTACCGGAGGAGTCCGTTGGCGTCGTTGTCATGACGAATAGTTGGGATGAAGACATCAATCCCATTGCTATTAAGGCTCTCAACCTAGTGCTCGGAGAATGGGAGGTCGACTGGTTCGCTTTTTTTCGAGGGACGTTGTGGCAGAACATCCGGGAAACGGGCATCGACTCAACCCTTGAGAAATGTCGGCAGCTGACCCGGGAATATGGCAAAGACAACTTTCATCCGGCGATCCTCAATCAGATCGGAAACCGTCTCGCCGGACTCGATAGAACCGAAGAAGCCTGCCGTCTATTCGAGCTAAACGTCGAGTACTACCCCACGGTATACCAGTTGCTCAACAACCTAGCGGATGCCTACTTGAAACTGGGTAAGAAGGATTTGGCGCTTGAGTCATGCCAGAAATCCCTCCAGGTGAAACCAGGAAACGAAGGGGCCGTCCGAATTCTGAAAGCGCTTCGAAAACCGGACGAGTAGACCGATGCCCGGGTACTGGTCCACCAGAGCCGGTACGGTGGAATACTGGAATGCCGGAAGAACGCCGAATATTCCGAAGAAGATAACGACTGGGCTCCGTTTTCTTTGAAGTCGGAACTGGCAACCCTCCGGTTAACGCAATTTTGTTCTCTCGAAATTCTTCGAAAAACCGAGAACATTCCGAAGAGGGTTACTCCCGGGGAGCCAGATTATTTG
>JABAOC010002471.1_pt3 | contig 13711 bp, 16 predicted proteins | sample 7062161 | NCBI WGS metagenome assembly JABAOC01 (sample SAMN14538625, study PRJNA623070) | marine sediment metagenome | biome: marine biome [ENVO:00000428]; feature: marine pelagic biome [ENVO:01000023]; material: deep marine sediment [ENVO:00002113] | place: India: Gulf of Khambhat ... | reverse complement strand
TGACGACACGGCCGTCGTGAACATCCAGACACGGTATTATCCTCCTGGTAAGCATCAGGTGCCCGAACTCGACACGGCATCCCGGGCTTCGGCAAAATTGACTTTCGAGGAGTAAAGGGCCTTCCCGACGATCACGCCCGTGATCCTGTTGTATGCCCTCTTCTCAGATATTTCCTTGATCTTCAGTATATCGTTAACTCCCGATATTCCCCCCGATGCGACGATCTGTCCTTTCACGGCCTTCGCAAATGACTCGATCTCATTAAAATCCGGGCCTTCAAGCATTCCATCCCTCGTTATGTCCGTGTAAATGAAAGAATGCAAACCGCTTCTTTCAAGATCCCGGGCGAGGTCGACGGCACGAATGCCGGTAACCTCAACCCATCCCCTGATGGCAACCGCTCCTCCCACCGCGTCGATCGCCGCGACGACTTTGTCTCCATATTCACCGGTTATCCTTTTGATCTCCTCTCTGTCCCTGACAATGGTTGTTCCAAGTATTACCTTCCAAACGCCTGCCTCCAAGTATCTCGTCGCGATATCGAAGTTTCTTATCCCTCCTCCCACCTGTATCTTTGCCCCCGACCGGGAAACTATGTTTTCAATGACCTCAAAGTTGACGGGTTGACCTTTGAAGGCTCCATCGAGGTCTACGACGTGAATCACGTCGGCTCCCAGCTGCACCCACCGCTTTGCAACGAGAACCGGATCGTCGGAAAAAACGGTCATCTCCTCCTTTTTTCCCTGTTTGAGACGAACACACTTTCCCTTGATGATATCGATCGCCGGAATAACCAGGAAATCCATCAGCGCCTCCCATCATATTCTCTGACAGCGAATCTTCCGAAATTATCGAGAAGCCGCAGGCCCACTCTCTGGCTCTTCTCGGGGTGAAACTGAACAGCAAGGATATTGTCCTGCATGACCCCGGAAGCGAATTCTATGCCATATTCCGTCCTGCAGGTATCCACGTCACCCTCCGGGATCACATAATATGAATGGACAAAGTAGAAGTATGACCCGGACGGAATTCCACTGAAGAATCTGTTTTCATTCGGAAAGCCGACACTGTTCCAACCCATGTGCGGTATCTTCAGCGGCACTTCCCTTTCCTCATCGGGAAGACCGATGACGCCCTTCATATCTCCGGGAAACCTCACCACCTTCCCTTTCAGCAAGTCCAGGCCACCATGTGTGCCGAATTCGTAACTCTCGGTAAAGAGGAGCTGAAGCCCGAGGCAAATTCCGAGAAACGGCCTCCCGGAGAGGACCCAATCCTTCAAAAAACGCGTAAGGCCCCTCTTTTCAAGATTCTCCATACAATCTTTAAACGCCCCCACTCCAGGCAAAACCAGGCCCCGACCTTCCTCGAGAACGGAGATACGGTCAGTGATCCGAACGTCGTAACCCAGCGACCCGAAAGCCCGCGAGACACTCATCAAGTTCCCCATTCCGTAATCAACGATCCCAAGAAACAACCCCTTCACCACTTACATCACTCCTTTGGTCGATGGGATACCGCCTACACGCTCATCAATCATTGTCGCCATATCCAGGGCCCTGCCCAGGGCCTTGAATATAGCCTCAACGGTATGGTGGGTGTTGCTCCCGTAAGGGACGTTGACGTGGACGCATATGCCGGATGACTGCGCAAAGGCTCTCACAAATTCCTCAACGAGCTCCGTGTCAAATTGCCCCACCTTCTCACTCTTCACATCGCACCGAAATACGTGATATGGTCGCAGGCTGATATCAACCGCAACTTCAGCGTAGGCCTCGATCATGGGTATGGCAGCAAAACCATACCTCCTGATCCCCCTGAGGTCACCGAGGGCCTTTTTCATCGCAGCCCCAAGAACGATTGCGGTATCTTCGACAAGGTGGTGGTAATCGACCTCGATATCTCCTTCAGCTTTAACCCGCAGATCAAACAGGCCGTGTTTCGAAAAAAGAACGAGCATGTGGTCGAAAAAGGGAACGCCCGTTTCAACGTCATCCTGCCCCGTCCCGTCAATGTTTATCGTCAAATCGATCGAGGTTTCTTTCGTTTTCCTGCTGAACTCTCCTTTTCTGCCCATTATCCCCTCCTTTTTCTNNCAGCAGCATTGCCGTGGGCGTTGAGCCCTTCCCGTCTTGCCAAAGCGACGATATCTGCAAGATCCTTTTTCAACGATACGGGATCGTAGGAAACAACGTTCAGTCTTTTCATAAAATTATACACACCCAAAGGAGAGGAAAACCGCGCCGAACCACCCGTCGGGAGGGTGTGATTGATGCCGGCAATGTAATCGCCCGCCGCAACGGGCGAATAGGGCCCCACGAAAATCGTCCCCGCGTTTCTCAGTTCGTGGATTATGGACCCGGGGTTTTCCACCTGCACCGACAGGTGTTCGGGGGCAATATGGTTGACGACCCTCACAGCTGCCTGAATGTTTCTTGTGAGGAATACGGGCGCATCTATGAGTGATTCAGAAAGAATCCTCGACCGTCTCTCCTTTCGCGAAAGTCTGTCCACCGACCTCATAACATCTCCGGCCACACTGCCTGAATCGGTCACGAGAGCAACAAAGGTGTCCTCACCATGTTCCGCCTGGGAAATGAGATCATACGCTACATACTCCGGATTTGCCTTGGCACCGGCAAGAACCACCAGTTCTGATGGGCCTGCCAGCATATCCAGCCCGACGGTGCCATAGAGCTGTTTCTTCGCTTCCGTTACGTAAGCGTTGCCCGGGCCGGCTATCACGTCCACCTTCGGTACCAGCCGGGTACCCAGAGCGAAAGCGGCCACAGCCTGTGCGCCTCCGATCCTGAAAAGCCTTTCAACGCCAGACAGATAACACGCAGCGAGGACTTCATCCTGAAGAATCCCCCCCGGCGACGGGGCAGCAGCGAAAACTTCCTGAACTCCGGCGATCTTAGCGGGAATTGCCGTCATCATGACCGTCGATGGATAGGCTGCCTTCCCTCCGGGCACATAGATACCCGCCCTTTGGACAGGAATACTCAGCAGGGATATTTGGCCGCCCGCCTCGTTAAATAGCGTATATCCCCTGTCCACTTGCGGTTCGTGAAAATCCCGTATCCTCCCCGCCATCTTCTCGAGGGACTTCCGCATCTTTGCCGTTACCCGCTTCAAGGCCTCCTGCATCTCATCTCTTTCCACTTCCAGCCCTTTTTTTCCCGGATCAAAACCGTCGAACCTTCTCGTGAGATCAATCAGCGCAGCGTCACCCTCGGATCTCACTCTTTCAATGATCCCGGCAACGGTGTTCTTCACCGAACCGGAAATGTCCTCATCCCTTGCAACGGATCCAGACAGCGCTCTATCAAATTTGACCGTCCCCTCAGCATATAACTTCACACTCATCCTCCTCGGGCACTCTCCGTATCGATGCCCCGAGACTGTTTAATTTCTCTTCGAGCTTTTCGTATCCCCGGTCAAGATGCTCAATGTCCTTGACGAGCGTCTCAGAATCTGCCACGATCCCGGCAAGAACGAGAGATGCCGAAGCTCTGAGATCCGTTGCCGTTACGGGTGCCCCTGAAAGCTCCCTCACTCCTTTGACGACGGCCACCCTGCCGGAAACGGAAATGTCCGCGCCCAGCCTTCTCAGTTCCGCCACGTGTCTGAACCTGTTTTCAAAAATATTCTCTTCTATCGTCGAGGTCGAATCACCCAGGCACATGTAAGCCATAAACTGCGCCTGCACGTCTGTGGGAAACCCCGGAAAGGGGTTGGTAGACACATTGACGCTTCGTATCGTGTCCCCTCGAATGACCCGTACCCCCTTCTCGTCCCACGATACGTCGGCCCCCGATTCCTTGAGTTTGCCCAGGAGGGATTCCAAAATCTCCGGGCTGATATGGAGGACTTTCACATCTCCGCCGGTCAGAGCTCCGGCCAGCAAAAGGGTTGCCGCCTCGATTCTGTCAGGCATAACGGTATAGTCAGTTCCATTGAGTGAAGTGACTCCTTCGACGCGAATCGTGGACGTCCCCTCTCCCTCGATTCGGGCTCCCATATTCTTCAAGCAGCGCGCGAGGTCAACCACCTCGGGCTCCAGAGCAGCGTTATTGATAACCGTCTCCCCCCGGGCACAGCAGGCGGCAATCAGCACGTTCTCCGTACCGGTAACCGTTTTCAGATCAAAATCGATCCTCGCACCGTTGAGCGCGGCCGCAGCAACATGCCACTTTCCATGCTCTTTCACACAACGTGCACCCATTGCGGTCAACGCTTTAAGATGCTGGTCTATGGGCCTATCCCCGATGTCGCATCCGCCGGGTATGGGTATGTCGGCAACTCCAAAGCGTGCCAGAAGAGGGCCGAGAAGCAGAACGGATGCCCGGAGCTTTGTCGCAAGACCATAGGGTACATCGAAGGCATTTACGCCCGTTTGATCCAAAGTGAGCATGTCCCCTTCTTTCTCTACGGAACCGCCGAGCTGCTGCAATATTTTCCCGAATACGTTCACATCCTCCAGCTCGGGCACATTACGAAGGCGGAGGGATGTATCGGAGAGGATCGAAGCAGCCATCATGGGCAAGATGGCATTTTTCGCTCCCCCGGGAAGAATCTCCCCGCGAAGCGTGGAGCCTCCCTTGACAATGAAAGAGTATTTATCCCGTCTCACCACCTGCAGTTCTCCTTTTTCGCGCAATGGCCACCCTGGGAATCCGGGCCAGATCCCTTATTATTTCACATTTTTCAAACCTGCCATCACCCTCGATTATTTCCACCACCCGTTCTTTCTGGTCGTAACCAAACTCAAAAAAGAGAAAGCCTCCCGGCACAAGGCGGTCTCCCGAGAACCGGACGAGGTCTTCGATATGCTCCGTTCCCGTCTCCCCCCCGACGAGGGCCTCCTGCGGCTCATGATCCCTCACCTCGGGCATCGCCGTCATAAGCTCTTCCTTCGACAGGTAGGGTGGGTTTGCGACGATAAAATCAAACACCATGTTCTCCCAGCCGGCTGTAACTCTGAAATCTCCCCGATAAATACGCAACCTGTTCGAAAGGCCGTAATGTCTGGCATTTTTTTCTGTAACCTGCACCGCCTTTTCAGCCACATCAACAGCGAGCATCTGCAGGTTGTCCATCTCGGCGAGCAAGGTCACGCATATCACCCCCGAGCCTGATCCCACATCGAGACCCGTCAGCTTTTTTTCACCGAATACCCTGAGCCGCTGGAGGGAAACCTCAAGAAGGACTTCTGTTTCCTGTCTCGGAACGAGAACACCGGGTTCGAGAAAAAAATCACGGCCGAAAAATTCCCACCTCCCCAAAATCAACTGGAGAGGCTCCCTCTTTCTCCTTCTCGACAGAATCTCTTCCAGGTGCTGAAAAACGCCTTCGATTTCCACATCCCCTGTGAGCGCCATCTTTCCTGGAGGTACTTTGCAGACCCACGATGTGATAAACCTGGCTTCCGAATCCGCGTCCTCAACTCCCATCAGGTGAAGCTCCGAGCGGGCATGGGAATATACCTGTGATATTTTCATAGGAATCGTTATTTGACCTGCCTCAACATCTCCGTCTGGTAGTACGTTATCAGATGATCGATCATTTCATGCAGCTCGCCATTGAGGACGCTTGAAAGGTTATGGAGGGTAAGGCCGATCCTGTGATCCGTCACACGGTTCTGGGGAAAGTTATACGTCCTAATTCTCTCGCTTCTGTCTCCCGTACCCACCTGGGATCTTCTTATCTTTGATATCTCTTCCATCTGCTTTTTCTGTTCCCTTTCGAAAATCCTCGCCCTCAGTATCTTCATCGCTTTTGCCTTGTTTTTGTGCTGCGACTTTTCGTCCTGGCAGGAGACGACAATTTCAGATGGAATGTGCGTTATCCTCACCGCGGAATCCGTCGTGTTTACCGACTGTCCTCCCGGGCCGGAAGACCGCATCACCTCCACCTTGAGATCATCGGGGTTAACGTCAACGTCTATTTCTTCCGCCTCGGGAAGGACGGCAACCGTCGCCGTCGAAGTGTGAATCCTTCCCCCGGCTTCCGTCTCGGGGATTCTCTGCACCCTGTGGACACCGCTCTCGTACTTGAGCAGACTGTATGCCCCTTTCCCCGAAATAAGAGCGATAATCTCCTTGTACCCACCGAGTCCCGTCAGGTGGGAACTCAACGTTTCTATCGCGTATCCCCTTTTTTCCGCATACATGGAGTACATCCTGAATAGATCGGCAGCGAAAAGAGACGCCTCTTCGCCCCCAGCCCCGGCCCTTATTTCAAGAACGATGTTTTTATCGTCACTCGGGTCTTTCGGCAACAACAGAATCTTGAGATCCTTCTCCTGCTTCTCCTGTTCCCTTTCCAGCCGTTCGAGGTCTTCCCTGATAATCTCTCTGAGCTCATCATCCTCCTCTTCGTCCAACATCTCCCTGGCTTCCCGGAGCTCGACGGTTGTCTCCTTATACTTTCTGTACAGGCTGGCTATTTCGCTTATCTCGGCGTACTGTTTCGAATAATCTCTGAAAACCCTCTGATCGGCAATGACCTCGGGGTCAGAGAGTATCTTCTGAAGCTCAACCTCTTTTTCCAGTATCGTTTCCAGCCTGTCGAGCATGGTGTGTCTCTCCAATCAGGTGATGTTCCCCGAAAGAGCGTTCAATGAGGCGAGGGCAACCTCCACCTGGTCAATATCCGGCTCCCTCGTCGTGATCTTCTGGACCCACAATCCGGGAGCGGAAATTATATTGAAAAACAGGAATTTTTATTTCTTCCCCGACATCTTTATCAATTCACATGAGATCCCGGCAATTAACTGCATTTATATCAAGCGGTTGAATCACGGCTTTTGAAACTCCTCCCTGACTTCATCCGGTTTGCCGCAGGTGAATTCACCTTCGGTGCACGGTCCCCTGAGACACCCCGGGCCTGATTTGTTGAATATGACGGGAGCAACCTTCCTGACCTTTGCCAGCATTTCCTTTGCCATATTCCGTATCTCCCACTGAGCCCTTCTGCAGCACCGCAACTGAAAGAAGTGGTTCAGTTCCCTGGCGTTCATCGTAACGATAATGCGGGTAACTGCAGCATTGGGAAGAATGTACCGGGCATCTTCGACGGGAACTCCCCTGCGTATCATCCACCGGTAAAGGTCTTCTATAATCCCTATCCCCTCGTTAAACTTGCCGCAGGCCTCGCTGTCTGCGGCAATCGAAGGGGGAAGGACTATTTCGAGGTTATCGTATTCCACATATCTCTGGCTTTGCTGAGAATAGGATGCGATTCTGTGCCGCACGAGCTGATGGGACGTTGCCCTCGATATCCCTTCGATACCGAAGGAGAAGCTGACATGCTCCAGAACCGAGAGATGTCCAAGGGATATGATCTTCTGAACAAGCCTGTTTACATATTCGTCTGAAAGATTGTTTTTCAGTTCACCTATGGAAGACTTTGTGTAACAGAGACGGGCAGCGAGCGCGACAACCCTCTCAGGGTCGTTTGTATATTTTAAAAGTTCAACATACATGAATTTCCCGGATTATTGCTGTTTCTTTTCCGTCCGCCCGTATTTTCTGCGAAACTTCTCCACTCGCCCGGCAGTGTCGACAATTTTCTGCTTCCCCGTAAAGAAGGGATGACAGTTTGAGCAAATAGCAACCTTGATCTCAGAGAGAACCGAGAGCGTCTCGAAGGTGTTTCCACAGGCGCATTTTACCACCGCCTTCTGGACCTTCGGGTGGATGTCCTTTTTCATGATAATCCTCCGGAATCTTTTATTCTATGATTTCTACGTTTCAAGGTAGATGGCAGAACGGATAGAGTCTACTGATTCATTGATTCGAGGAACTCCTTGTTGGTTTTGGTCTTGGACACTTTATCTATCAAGAACTCCATGCTTTCGGCGGGAGAAAGGGGCGAGAGGAATTTCCTGAGAATCCAAATTCTATTGAGGTCGTTCTTGTCGATGAGAAGCTCTTCTTTCCTCGTACCGGACTTGTTGATGTCGATGGCGGGGAATATCCTCTTCTCGGAAATCTTCCTGTCGAGAACCAACTCCATATTCCCTGTCCCCTTGAATTCTTCAAAGATGACTTCGTCCATCCTGCTCCCCGTCTCAATCAGCGCGGTTGCTATAATTGTGAGGGACCCCCCTTCCTCTGTGTTTCTTGCTGCCCCGAAAAAACGCTTGGGTTTCTGGAGGGCGTTGGCGTCCACACCACCCGAGAGGACCTTTCCCGAAGGAGGCACAACCGCATTGTACGCCCGCGCAAGCCTGGTTATGCTGTCTAACAGAATCACCACATCCAGCTTATGCTCCACGAGCCTTTTGGCCTTATCGATAACCATCTCTGCAACCTGCACGTGCCTCTGTGCGGGCTCATCAAAGGTGGAACTGATAACCTCCCCCCGAACGCTCCTCTGCATGTCGGTCACCTCTTCGGGCCTCTCATCGATGAGCAACACTATCAGGACGATCTCCGGATGGTTACTGGTGAGAGCGTTCGCTATATTTTGCAGGATAATCGTTTTGCCCGCCCTCGGGGGGGACGTTATGAGGGCCCGCTGACCCTTTCCGATAGGAGCGATCTGGTCGATAATTCTGGTCGAAATATTTTCCGCATCGTATTCGAGGCTGAATTTTTCCATCGGATAAAGGGGAGTCAGGTTGTCGAAGATAATCTTATCCATTGCAATTTCAGGGTCATCGTGGTTTATCTTCTCAACCTTCAGGAGAGCAAAATACTTTTCCTCCCCCTTGGGAGCCCGAATATGGCCCGTAACGGTATCTCCCGTTTTTAAGGCAAACCTTCGTATCTGGGAAGGTGAGACATAGATATCATCTGGACCCGGAAGGTAATTCGAATCGGGAGACCTGAGGAACCCGTAGCCGTCGGGGAGCACCTCGAGCACACCCTCGCCCTGAACGATGACCTCTTCCTGGTCTGAAATCTGGCTGGCCTGCAAAATAGCGTAGATCAACTCGGGTTTTTTGAGTGCGGCCGCTCCCTCGATGGAAAGCTGCTTTGCAATTTCCGTAANNCAGGTCTTTCAGATTCATAAAATTACTCCTTCATACCTGTATGTCGATTTTAATCAATGAGTTAATTGCCGAGAGTTTTTAAAAGAATAGGTATACCTCGGGGGGTCCCTCGCTTAAGTACAGTGATATTTTCAATCCTTACCGCACAAAAGTCAAGAAAAATGTCACCTTGTTAATCATCCGGCAGGGTAAGAGCATTCCCCCCTTTCCTCTTTGATTCGTGGACGAGCCTTTCCGCTTCGCTGATCAGCTTTCTCTCGTTGTCTCCGTGCCGGGGAAACGACACCAGTCCCATGGAGAGGTGAAGCTCGATCTCTCCAATCTTAACCGGGTTCCCACCAAGCAATTGCACGAGTTTTTCTGCAATCAGCCTGCTTTCATCAGCGTCGAGCTCGGGAACGACTATGTAAAAATTATCTCCCGACCGGGAAATTATATCGATCTCCCTCATAGCTTCTTTCACCCTGCGGGAAAGCTCCATTATCGCATTGTCCCCCTTTATGTGGCCGTAGACCCGGTTCATCTCACGTATGTTTCTGATCTCCATGAAGAGCAAGGACATGGGGTGCATCATCGTGTCAGACCTGGTTATTTCCCTGAAAAGAGCCTCGTGGAAAAACTTGAAGCTGAAAAGTCCTGTCAGGGGGTCGATATCGGAGACCCTTGATATCTGCGCGTTCAACTTTTTCACCTTCAGATAAGCTGCGATGACGCCCGCGGCCAATGAAAACTCTTCTAATATGGGCTCAGCGATGATCTCACTATCGTCGCCATCGAGAAAGAGGACGCCCAATGTCTCGTTCAGATATTTAAGGGGCGCGGCGCATCTATAGGCCGTATCGTGTTCGAAGGTGTAACCGGGCATGGAGATCTCAGGGTCGCCCTCCTTCACCACGACCGCACCCTTCTTCGCCGCCCGCATAATCTCTTTTTCACCGGACGAGTAGAGGAGCTTGATGAAGTTTCTCGAAAGTCCCCGATGGGCGAAGACCTCGAAAGCATCATCATCTCCGGTAAAAAAAAGCACGGCGATACTCTTCAGGTTGTACTGATCGGCAAACTGGTAAACGATATGGTTGACCTGCTCCTCCTCGTTGAATCCCGTCTCGCCCCTTTTGAAAAGTTCTGTGAGCATACGGAGGTGTCTGCCCACCGTCAACCTTCCTTTCCTCTACGACAAGAATGCAACGTTTATTTGCCTGAGTTTAATTCCGCCTTCTCTGCGGACTGAGTGGAAATGATCATCACAGATCGTACACTCTTTCATCATATCTACATTATGCTTCAAGAGACCCGATGATACCAGTTGTTTCGCGGAAACCCCTTTCAGGTCGAGATAGAACCTGTCTTTTGCCGATTCTTTCAGGCATTCCGGGTAGCCGAAAGAAAAAAGCCTCGCCACATCCCATCCAACCTTATAGCAACAGGAAGATGCACCCGGACCTATGGCCGCTTTAATCGATTCGGGGTGTGCTCCCGTGAGCCTGCGGTACAGATTCAGGCCGGATTCTACAATCCCTTCCTTAAGTCCCCTCCACCCGCCGTGAATCATGGCAAAGCCGGATGGTGAATCAGAAGCGAGGATCACGGGGAGGCAGTCTGCCGTCAGGATCCCCATTCCCAGGCCGGGAGTAAGGCAGACAGCGCCATCTCCCTCTCTCTTGCCTTTTTTCTTCAGGTCTCCCTCCCGCGCTATCAGAACGCGAGAGGAGTGTACCTGACGGAGGGTAACTATCCTGTCCGGCGGAATACCGAGAAACCTGAGGTCTTGCGGAACTTCACCGGGAGACGAAGTATCGAGTCCCTTGCATCCGAAGGCGTGCACGAGCCCCCTCACGCCGTTGAGAATTTCGGATTGATATATGATAAGACCGCCCATCGTTACCGCAGAAAATCCCAGAATTCTTTGAACTCGTCTGGATCTTCGATGAAAAATTGCATCCACTCATCAGATTCGGGATGCCGGAAACCGATGTGAAAAGCGTTCAGAAGATTCCGGTTCACAGCAAACTCCCTTTTTCCCAGCCTGTTTCTCACATTCACCATTCTGCTCCGGCTCGCATACACCCTGTCACCGACGACGGGATGCCCTAAAGAGGCTGCATGCACTCGTATCTGATGTGTTCTTCCCGTTTTCAGCGTGAACTCCACGAGTGAAAAGTGGGACATCTCATCGACTACCCGGTACATCGTAACTGCCCTCTTGCCCCCGCTTTTTAGGACACTCATCTTCTTCCTGTTTTTTGGGTGCCTGCCGACAAACGTCACAATTTCACCCTCCTTTTTCCTCAATGTGCCGAAGAGGATCGCCCTGTATTTTCGCGAGATGGTATGGAGGGAAAACTGTCTTGCAAGTTTTCTGTGCGCATTATCGTTCTTCGCCACCAGCATGATGCCCGAGGTTTCCTTGTCGAGCCTGTGAACGATACCGGGACGGTTGGTTCCCCCTTCACTCGAGAGCCGGTCCAGCCTGGCAAGAAGAGCATTTACCAGGGTCCCGGAGGGGTGGCCATAAGAGGGATGAACGACGAGCCCGGCGGGCTTTACGATCACTGCAACTGATTCATCTTCTAAGAGTATGTCGATATCGATATCCTCGGGTATCAATTCGGGGGCTGCGGGCTCGGGAATGAGGACAGATATCTCGTCTCCTACGCGGACTATCTCTCCGGCCTTCCTCGGGATGGTTTTGTTGATGCTCACGCATTCCGATTCGATTATCTTTTTTACAAATGACCTTGATAAGTGGGGAAGTTTTTTCAGCAGGTATATGTCAAGTCTTGAAGATTTTTCTTCTCCGGTGACGAGAAAAGAAAAAAATTTGGGCATCTTACCACATCTTCGATGGAATTCGCGGAGCTTGCTTCACCAGAATATCAACGAGGGCCCTCTCGAAGAGATTGAAATTCTCAAGTATCTCCTGATCGACTCTGTTTTCATAATACTGCCTGCCCTCCTCAATTTCGTCTTTCAAAACCTGAAACAGGGTATCGTTCTTTATCCCCTCCTCCATCTTTGCGGCGTTATAGAGGGTGATATCGGAAACAACGGCTCTCGCAATCCTTTTCGCTACTTCAGGGTCTTTGACCTTTTCCAAAACACTACCTCCGGTTTTAAATGAGGATTTTACCTTATTTTCAATGCCAAATAAAGAGTATTCCCTTTTCTTTGCACCAGTACGGACAGCATATCGCCCACTTCGAGAGAATCTATGACCTTCCGATACTCGTCGATGTCGTGCACTTTTTTCCGATTCAGATCGATGATAATATCCTCTTTCCGTATCCCCGCCTCATACGCAGGGGCATCCGGGGAAACTGCTTCAATTCTCACTCCCCCCTCTATTCCCATGCTGTCCCGAATCACATCGGGAATATTTCCTACGACGAGGCCGAGGATATCCACATCCGGCTGTTTGAACGAGAAGGTATCTGTTTCCTTGGGGCTATCTGCAATAATCGCCACCAGCGTTTTTTTCTCCCCCTCCCGAATGACCTCTATCTTTGCTTTCTTACCAATTTCAAAGGTGGCAACCAGTTGCTGGAAATGCCTCACTGAACGAACGGGGTTACCGTCGAAAGCCGAGACGATATCTCCCCGCATGATACCTGCCTTCTCGGCGGGTGAACCCTCGAAAACACTGTTGATCAGTATTCCCAACTGATCCGAAATGCCGAAGGATGCCGCCAGGTCACCCGTTAAATCTTGAATCCCGACCCCGAGCCATCCCCTCTTCACTCCGCCGGTCTTGATAATTTGCCCCATTATGTTCTTTACCAGCAGTATGGGTATGGCGAAGCCAATACCCTGCCCCGAACTGATAATCGCCGTATTGATTCCGATAACCTCCCCCTCCAGATTTAAGAGGGGGCCACCGCTGTTCCCGGGATTGATCGAAGCATCGGTCTGAATAAAGTCTTCATACGTTTCGATTCCGATATCCGTTCTTCCCTTGCCGCTGATCACCCCCACGGTTACAGTGGAATTGAGCCCGAAGGGATTGCCGACTGCAATCGCCCACTGGCCAACATTCAACCGCGATGAATCACCCAACCTGGCGGGAACGAGCTTCTCTTTCGCCGAAATCTTTAAAACCGCTATGTCCGTTTTCGGATCCGCCCCGATGATCTTCGCTTTGTATTCACTGGAATCAAAGAGCCGCACGGTAACTTCCCCCGAATCTCTGATGACGTGATCGTTGGTGACGATATAGCCTTTGTCGGATACGATCACTCCTGAGCCCAGGCTTGTTTCGGAACCGTGGGGGGGAATCATGGGGAATATATCCTCGAAGAACTCGTGGTAAAAAGGTTTCTTATCCGGTTTATCTGATTGCTTGATCCTGGGGGTTGTGCTTATGTTTACCACAGAAGGAACGGCCTGATTTGCAACTTCAACAAAAGCCTTCTCCATATTTCTCAGCACATCGAGCTCCCCTGAAGTCACGGGAGAACGGGGGGCAACCTCCCCGGATTTTTTCTCACTCGAGCCCCATTCCTTTACCCGGTCGCAACCGGATACGAGGACGAGGGACAGTGCGAACAAAACAGGGAGAGCGGATAATGAGAAGGACCGTTTCGCAAATATTCTCCCATCAACCCTGCGGTGCATCTTATTTCTCCAGAATTTTCCTGCCTCTTTTGACGTCCCTTTTCATCTGCGCCACGAGGTCTTCCACGGAAGCAAACTTTCTCTCATCTCTTATT
>JABAOC010038475.1_pt1 | contig 13715 bp, 15 predicted proteins | sample 7062161 | NCBI WGS metagenome assembly JABAOC01 (sample SAMN14538625, study PRJNA623070) | marine sediment metagenome | biome: marine biome [ENVO:00000428]; feature: marine pelagic biome [ENVO:01000023]; material: deep marine sediment [ENVO:00002113] | place: India: Gulf of Khambhat ... | reverse complement strand
TTTCAACTGCATTTCTCGTGCAACAGGTACTTTCACGATTTCTACCGACCTTCCATTGCCTACGAGAAACTGGGCGACTTTTTCAGGACTACCTATCGTCGCGGAGAGGCCTATCATCTGAAACTCATTGTCAGCAATGGTTCGCAGCCTCTCCAAGGCAAGGGAGAGTTGACTGCCACGAATACTGTCCGCCATCTCGTGCACTTCATCGATAACTACCCATCTTACACGTCGTAAATGTTGACGTAGCACCCATCCTGTTAATACGGCTTGAAGCGTCTCAGGAGTTGTTATTAAGACATCAGGGGGGCTTCGCCGCTGTCTAGTTCTCTCTTTAGTGTCGGTATCTCCATGTCGAACTGCCAGTTTAATATCTAGCATGTTGCACCACCACTGTAAACGTTCCAGCAGGTCACGGTTCAAAGCACGCAAAGGTGTAACATACAGAACTTTTATTCCAGGTCTGCGGTCAGGCATCTGCATAAGCTTGTCCAAGATCGGGAGTACTGCAGATTCTGTCTTGCCTGTTGCTGTTGGAGAAATGAGCAGAATGTTTTTGCCTTCAAGGATTTTCGGTATAGTCTTCTGCTGCGGCTCTGTTGGAGTTCGAAATCCCCTCTGCTCAACAAGCCTTCGAACTGGCTTGACAAACAGGTTGAAAACGTTCTCGGACTGGGATTTCAAGAATTCTCTGGGGCTCCAAACGCAGAGGAAATAGTGAAGAAAGCTTCTGTAAAAGTGTTCTTGTTTTGCGTGCAATGGCAGCGAAAGTAATTTCAGCTTAAACTTTATTTCTTCAAAGCATAAAGATAACCAAAAAGGTGTGTGGGAACGGTCATGGGGTTTGATGAAAAAATAAAGGATATCGTGGCAAGTTATCGTTCGAAAAACGTTAGAATCGGCGTTTTAGGTTCGCATTCTGCCCTTGAAATAGGGCATGGAGCAAAGCAAGAGAACTTGGAGACGGTTGTGGTTTGCCAAAGAGGTAGAGAAAAAACATACACGAAACATTACAAGAATCTCTTCAACCACATTTTAGTGTTAGACAAATTCGTTGATATTATAGAGGACGAAATCCACGAAAAACTGCGAGAGTTGAATACGGTTTTTGTCCCTAACAGGTCCTTTTCAGTGTACGTGGGGTATGAAAACATCGAAAAGCGCTTTTTAGTTCCAATGTTGGGAAATCGGCGCATTTAGAAGAGCTGAAGAAAGAACCCAAAAAAAAGGGGTAATTGATAGCGACGATTTGGAAAAAGCCGTCATAGAAGAATATGTTGTGGGAGCCAAATTCAACGCGAACTTTTTNNCAAATTTGGATGGTGTATTAGATCTACCTGCCTATGAGCAGTTAGAAGCAAAAATCGTGGTGCAAAATGTGGAGATAGGCCATATGGGCGCTACAATGCGTGAGTCACAATTGGGAAAGATCTTTGCAGCTGGAGAAAAGTTCGTTGAAACATGTAAGACAGAGTATCCTCTTGAAATGATTGGACTTTTTGCCTTGCAAGGGCCATGAGCAAAGACCTCGAGTTCTACGTCTTCGATGTTAGTCCTCGAATCCCTGGATGCCCCTGTGTAGAGCCAACGTCGCCTTAAATGAAATACAAATATGGTAAAGAGGCTGGTCCTGGCAGAAGAGTTGCCATGGAAATAAAAGGCGCTATGGTAGCTGGGAAATTGGATACGATTGTAACCTAATCATTCTTTTCTGAGAAAAAGTGGCGAGTGGAGAATTCACCTCCATTTCAATATTTTTCGATCATAGAAGACTTCTGGCAAAATTAACAAGCCTGACATTGCAGCCACGATGACAAGTGCCCATTCAAGAGGGTCGTCTAGCACAACTGTTCCAAATAACCCGAAGAAGGGTACAAGAACCGTTAGGATCGCTGAGCCAATAACCGCGACTAGCAGGTATTTGTTTGAAAGGAATCCCACTTTGAAAGCGTTATGTCTTTCAGATCGACAGTTCCACACCACGAAAAGCTCTTGCAGCGTTGCTCTCGTGAAAGCCATAGTTCTAGCCTGTGCTAGCTTGAGCGGTGTCAAAGGTCCAGGAAGTAGATAGTATTGCCAATAGAATAAACCGCCTGTCAAGGCGAATTGTGTGGTGAACGTGGCAATTATGGATGCAAGTCTTCCATGTAACACTCCTTCTTTCGGGTTCCGTGGAGGTCTCTTCATTAAATCTTTCTCAGGTGGGTCCATCGTTAATGCGAGGGCGGGACCACCATCGGTTACGAGATTCAACCAGAGGATCATTCCTGCAGTCAAGGGGAGTTCTAGACCTAATAACGCAAAAGTTCCGATAAGGGCTAGCTCGTCAAAATTACATCTAAGAAGAAAGAATGAGAATTTTCTGATGTTATCATAGATGGCTCGTCCACCTTCTACAGCTCTGACTATGGTGGCAAAATTGTCGTCTGCGAGAACCATGTCCGCCGCTTCTTTTGTTACGTCTGTGCCAGTTATGCCCATAGCCACGCCGATGTCTGACTGCTTAAGTGCTGGAGCGTCATTAACACCGTCTCCAGTCATCGCCACGATCTCCCCTTTACTCTTCAATGCCTGCACTATTCGCAGCTTATGCTCAGGCGAAACCCTTGCATAGACCCTAACATCTTCAACAATCTTTTCGAAATCGTCATCGCTCATCGCGTCCAGTTCAGCGCCTGTCAGACCCATGTCACCGGGGTTGCTCTCAATCATCCCTATGTCTTTGGCCACTGCCATGGCGGTGAGCTTGTGGTCTCCAGTTATCATTATAGTCTTTATTCCAGCTTGCTGGCACAGCTTGTTCGCCTCTTTAGCCTCTTCCCTCGGTGGGTCAATCATCCCTGCCAAGCCGATGAAGGTCAGGTCGCCTTCTATGTTTTTGTTGATCTCTTCTTCTTTGCTAAGTTCACGGAAGTCTTCAAGTTCGATGCTCTTCAATTCTTTGAAAGCTACGCCGAGTACTCGGAGAGCGTCATTTGCCATCTGCCCGTTTGTCTTCAGAATGCTCTGTTTCTCCTTTTTGGTCAGCTTCCTGCTTTCTCCGTCTATGAAGATTTTTGTGCATCGGTTTAAGATGACTTCAGGAGCGCCTTTCATGAAGGATAGCAGTTTCCCTTCAGACATTTTGTGAATGGTCGTCATCCGCTTTCTCTCTGAAGTGAAGGGCACTTCATGTACTCGAGGATATTTCTCTTCTAACTCCTGCTTTGTCATACCTGCTTTTGCAGCCGCAACTATCAACGCGCCTTCGGTTGTGTCACCAATTATCTTCTCTCCGTCATACGACGCGTTGGTGCAAACAGCGCTGGCTCCTAGAAGCAAATTTAGGTTCACGTCTTCCTTTGGTGTCAAAGGACTATTATCGTGTAGGAACTGGCCCTTTGCCGCATAGCCAACACCCGTTACGTCGATCATCTTGCCGTTAGTGAAAATCTTACGCACAGTCATCTCGCCTTTAGTCAGGGTGCCAGTTTTATCGGAACAGATGGCAGTGGTGGCACCTAGTGTCTCTGCTGAAGCAAGGCGTCTGATTATAGCGCTGCGTTTTGCCAGCTCGCGAGCTCCCAGAGCTAACGAGATTGTCACCACGGCTGGAAGTCCTTCCGGGACAGCTGAAACTGCCAACGCGATGGCTGTTATGAAGTTCTCTAACAATGTTCCTGGTCTTGCGGGATCTAACATCTCCAGAATGAAAATCGCAGCACACGCAAGAACGATTATAATCCCCAGCTTCTTTGCGAAGCTTTCCAGTTTGAGTTTCAAAGGTGTTTCCTCTGACTCAACTGTTTGTACCATCTCAGCGATTTTCCCAAACTCAGTTTCCATGCCTGTAGCCGTTACTACAGCCTTTCCCCTACCGTATGTTACGAAGGTTGCTGTGAAAACAGTGTTGTTTCTATCTGCTACAGGCGTGTTTTCTTCAACGGTGTCAGTTCGCTTATCCACCTGTGTGGACTCCCCGGTTAAGACGGCTTCATTAGTTCTCAGGTCTACAACTTCAATCAGCCTGCTATCAGCGGGGACACGGTCTCCAGACTCCAAGAGAACAATATCGCCGGGAACAACCTCTTTTGCATCAACCATCACTTCCTTGCCATTTCTCATCAGCCGAGCCTTTGGAGCAGTGAGTTTTCGCATGGCCTCCATTGCTTTTTCAGAACGATATTCTTGGACGAAGCCGACAACTGCATTAAGAACAACTATTGCGGCAATCGTTATGGTATCTATCTGAGGTTCCGCTTCCACATATGCGGCAAAGAAGGAGATTGCTGTGGCGATCAATAACATGATTACGAAGATGTCCTTGAACTGGTTGAGGAAGATTTGAAGACCCGAGGTTCCTTTTGTCTCTTTCAGCTCGTTAGGCCCATATTCTTCTAGTCGGCTTTTTACCTCTTCTTCTTCTAAGCCCACAGGATCAGTCTGTAACTCGTCTAGCACCGTTTCAATTGACTCTGAATGCCATGGTTTGCCCATTACCATACTCGCCTGCAGCGAATTGTAGCTTTAACAGAGTTTTCTCCTTAAAGGGTTTTTCTGTGCAACCTTCCATCAGAGACCATTCAAGGGTGATCAAATGGCTCTCAAACAGTTATCCATTAAGAGTTTATGTCCGAAATTGATGGAAAATCTTTTATGCATTATCATAACAAACCATAGTGCATTGTTATGGAGGAAATATAATGCCTAAATGTCCAAACTGCAACACTGAAGGAAAATTCAGAAAGAAGTGGAAGATGGCTGGACGACCCGACTCCCATGGCAAGAGAACGCAACTTGAAATCGGCCTGTATGACTGTCCCAGATGTGATAAGGCCTTTCGTGTTGTTCTAGGTAAGAAGAAGATCTAAATCGGAAATGCGAAGGTCGCTTCAGAAACCACAATTTACCTTGGCTTCGACTCCTGAAGGCCCTTCATCTCCCTTTTTTATGCGCTGTTTAGATATTAAGTTTTAAATATAGGTCAGATAACAAACACAGCAAAACCCTTAGCTTAACGAGAAGTCGATGAAATGTCAAGGCTTAAAGACCTGCTGAAGAACGAATATGTGAAATCTCTAATTCTCCTAGCGATAATCCTCGGCGGCGTCATCGCTTTCTGGTTCGGCTTACGAATCTACTTGGGCACAAACTATCCATTACTTGCAGTCGCATCAGAAAGCATGGTGCCCACACTGAATAAGGGTGACCTGATAGTTGTTCAAGGTGGACTGAACATATCTGAAGTTGCTGCAGAATATGGGACAGGCGATGTCATTGTTTTTCACAGGCCACGCAGTCAAGATGAGCTTATTGTACACAGAGCCGTAGAAATGCATGCAGACGGCGCCGCCGTTTATCTAACGACTAAGGGCGACAATAACAATGGTCCTGACGGCTGGCGAGTCTATGATGATGATCTTGTCGGCAAAGTTGTATGGAGCATCCCCTATATTGGCCACGTTCCCCTGTTCGTTCACACGACGACTGGAATGACAATTATCATCATTTTGATAGTGATTCTAATTCTCCTTGAATTTGTGATTCCCTCTGCCAAGGAAAGTAAAGAGCCTACACAACCCGAAAAGGAGTCTGATGTCTTGGATGTTGGCTTTTTATGAAGCTTTAGCCATGGAATTGAACGCTCTGTACGGGTTGATTCGAAGGAAGCTGAGCGGATAAGCGGGACACTAAACGGTGAATTCAGTTTACATGTGTTGGAGTTCTACAGTTCGGTGAAAACGTTTATTAAGTCTTGCGATGCATGTTACCATCTCCTCGGTGAAGAAAATGAAAAACAAGCCAGAACCACCTAAGCGCATTACAACCCAAGAGAATCAGGATAACAATGCAGCAGCCGTCCTAAAGAGAATTGTTCTGGAAGATGTACCTATGAAGAATAGGGTAGCAGAGGCAAACAAGCCGATGTACTTGACCAGATACGAGTAGTTTCTACAAGAATCCTTAATGATTAAACTTTTTCCTAGATCTGCTGAAAACCTCAGAAACCCCAAACTTCTTCCATCAGCTGAAGTGCCCAACAGACAGAGCGAGGTACATCACCTCGTAATTCTTTCCATGACTTTACTAGCCATAAGAGCAAACAATAATATGATGGATGGAAACCTGAATGCAATGTGGTTGGTTAGTTTGCTTTTTATGAGAAGGAAGCTGAAGGTGGACATAAGAGAATTGGAGGGTGAAACAGAGACCCTTTCTAACTTCTTGACTTCAAAACTTAGGATTGACGTAGCTGCAAGTGAAAATGAGTTGTCAACAGATTTCGAAAAATTATCCCCAAAGGAACTAAAGACATTCGTAAATAAGTTCATTTACCATCAAAATCCATTGAATAGATACTGGGTTGCACTCACAGGTAATGTCGTGGGTGTCAAGAAGTTCAAGAAGTTCAAGCATTCCAAGAACCAAGAGAAAAAGAAAGGAAAGGGAACTCGGCCTTCAGCGATTAAGCACGGTTGGTAGAAGTATGCTATCTATGTTAAAAGTATCACGATTTAACCTTTCTGCAACTCTATAAAATGTTGGGGAAATGCGTTTCTTGTCGAAGACACTGACTTCTGATTGGCTTTTCAAAGCTAAGGTGGTCTGCCTAGTGCTTTCTAAAGAAACCGAGAAGGCTATAGAACTGATAAGTCAGCATTACGGAGTTGCAGAGCCCAAGCTTACAGTTGGTATGCCTAAACGTCATTCGAAGAAAGTGGCGTGTTACATGGCAAAGAAACAAACGATTCACGTTTCCCACAGAGAAATTCTTTGCAACCCACATGTTGTTTTGCATGAGTTCTATCACCATCTCAGAAATGCAACAAGCACACAAAAGGGCTTGGAAAAGCACGCCGATAAATTCGCAGAGGACTATTTGAAAGCGTACAAGATGTTTGCATCATGCAATGACGAAAAGAGGAGCAGAGACAAGTAGCGCACAACACAGATCGGCTTGGCACTCATTGTTCAGTTCATCTTGCTGAAATCAGGGTTAATAACCTTGGATCTATACTCAGCCCTCATTGTTGCCGCCATATTCGTGACCCCTGCCATAATTGTCGCATATTCTTGGGCACTATCAAAGGGAAAGCCCCCATAAGATGAGGACAACCTTTGCGTCCATCTTACGTGATTTCCAGTTTTTCTTCTACCTTTGATCTAGCCAATATACTCTCCATTCAGAGACATATCCATCACGGACTTTGGCAGTCCACATGCTTGGACCATTTAGTCGGGGTTCATTAGAGCAGGTAGAATGACCAACCATGACAACAACATTGTCTTTCACCGTTACAGAGGTGAATATGTTCCGGTAGTCAGGATAATTCTCAAAGAACCCTCTCCAACCCTCTTTCATATTCTTATCAACGTCTCCAGAATTGTCTATGAACAGGTGGTCATCGGTCATCAACTTCACCAGACCATCCAGGTCTCGCCGGTTTATCTTTTCATTGAACCTTAGAGCTACCATCATAACATCGAATGAATCCATCTCGTATCCATCCCTTTCCATAGATTGATCAGTAACTGAATGGGATTTGCGAGTATACGCATACTTATATTTTTGACAGCGTACATGTGGAAGTTATTGTTGTACTTGGTGAAAATTATGAGCGATAAGAGAGCAAGGTGGGGCGCCTATGTTTTGCTTGTCGGTGGTATGCTTGAGACGTTGTTTGGACTTTCATATTTTCGTTGGCTCCCTGTCTTGTTATATCTTGGTTTGCTCGTCATAATTGGCTCGGTGATGACTTTTGAGCCAGCTTACTCAAGGGTCGGGGGCTCTATCGGAGCAGGTTTTTCCGTCTTTTTCCTTGGCTACTGGTTCTGGATTACACGTGAATCGTCTACACCTATACCCTTCTGGTTTGTAGGGCTTATAGGCTCCGTCTTAGGAGTAATAGGCGGTGGCATTAGCATACTGAAAAAGAATCCACCTGTATAGGACTCAGACCGCATCCTTAAGAGGCAGAGTCTAAGAAGATATCACCCACATGCGGTTCCGTTCTTTGCACAGCGCAACTATGCCATCCGAATATAGGCATAGGCAGAAAGTCGTTGACTGAAATGCAAAGAAGTGGCAGATCTAATATGGGAACAAAGCAGACTTGGTTAGCTTTGTGCAAGTGAAGATTTCTCCCTGTGGCTGTCTGCTGGCTCGAATTCTCAGAAGGCAAATATTGATATGCCTATTTGTTGAAGAACAAAAGCGATGTATACTAAGCAGAGGAGTAGCGCGCCTCTTCTGCTTATGCGCTCACTGGTGCCTATCATATACCAAACGGATAACGAAGAAATCAAGACGTAGAACATGATGCTTTCAACAGCCAAAACATTCACTGTAGAGAATGAGATCAGTGAAGACACACCTAGTATAAGGGTGATGTTCGTTATGCAGCTTCCAAGCAGATTTCCGAGAGCCATACCAAACAGTTTTCCCTTTAATGCCTGAGCTGTTGTTGCAAGTTCAGGGAGCGACGTTCCAAGACCGATAATAGTAGCTCCTATGATCGAAGGGGGCAGACCTACGAAGTCGGCAATCTCAACGGAGCTATCTACTATGAGCTTTGAAAACAGGATTATCAATACGACAGAGACAGCGAACTTGAGCCAAATCGTGCCTGAAGCTTCTTTTTCAATCGCTTCATCTTGCTCGGCTTCTTTAGTCCTGCGCGATACAGCCAAGCCAAAGTAAACAAACAATATTAGTAGAACGATACCCAGTACAGGACCCAAGCTGCCCCTTTGAACGATGAACAGGGGAATAACTGAAGAAATAAAGAGGAACTGTACGAGTTCTTTGGTGGATTCAGCCGCAACTGAGATCGCTGTTTTGCTGAGGAGAACCGCTAACCCGATTATTATTGTCAGGTTTGCAACATTAGATCCTAGGACGTTGCCTACGGATAGTCCTCCTTCACCCATGGACGCAGCAATGGTTGAAACTGAAAGCTCTGGGAGAGATGTCGTCACTGATAACAGGATGAAGCCAGCTGCCATTTGCGACAAACCAAGAACTTTGGACAAGACTATGACATACCTTATGACCCTTTCACTGAGCAGAGTAATCAACAATAGCGATACGGCCAACAAAGGCACAGTGTACCATTCCATGCGACTCACTACCAAGTATCCTGTTAGTGAGAAAAGGCTTTCTACAGCTCAATTTATTTTATTTTCCTAGGAAGCCACGCATACATCATAAGGATGCCTGGGAAAACTCTTGCCCAAGGCACACTCGATGAAGTGGCTTTTCCAAATATCATGTGGATCGCAATCCCGACAGCTAGACTCGGATCCCCGATAACAGATGTGAACCATTCAAAGTTGCAGCGCAAGAAGAGAAAAACGGGGTTTGTGAGAGCGGTCTCCACAGTGGATGGGGTTCGAGTACTACATGCGGCCTCAACGCGGACTATCTGCATGGAATCGCTTCACCACGCGGGAAACCAGTCCACGTGCAGTTATAGCTGTAGGCAGCGTTCTATATAGGGTAAGGCTGTCTTTAGCTCTTCTTTTTAGGGTATTCTGTACTCTGAAACAAGGGGCTTGAAATTATCAAATCTGCTGTCGCTCTATTGCACGCAGTTGGCACATTATATAAAACAGCAATTCTGAGGAGCGCTTTGACATCCACATCATGGGGGAGTGATTCTAAAGGATCCCAGAAGAAAATCAAGTAATCCAACTTTTCATTGGCGATCAAAGCGCCGATTTCCATGTCCCCGCCGTGAGAACCGTCTTTAAGCAGGTTAATGTTCAAACCTGTTTTCTCAACTATCATCTTTCCAGTTCCTCCTGTTGCGCAAAGGTTGTGAAGATCCAATGTTCCTTTGTTGAAGTCAGACCATTCCACCAAATCGGCTTTCTTATTATCGTGCGCTACCAACGCAATAGTTCTTTTCAAAGTAACCACCAATTCAAACCACACAACACACAGCTCAACAGCTTTAAACTTTTCCCAACCGCTCTTCTGCAAGCCTTCGTAGAACTTAACATTTCTGCCAACATCCGCTGAGCCCCGATGTCTACGCGTTTGAACACGGTTGAAAACCATGTCAAGCAAATGTGGATTACGATTTGCCTTCAAGTAAGCCAATCTTTAAGGAGCCGCCGCTCATGCTCAGTGAAGATGTAAGTTCTCAAAAGTTTTTTCCTCGTAGGTTACAACAGTTGTAACTAACAGAGAAAAATATTCTTTCAACAGTTCGCCGGCAACAAAGCCTGTGAACTTGCAGAAGTAGGGTTTGAATACTTCACCACAATAGAAAACCTACAGGTGTTCCGCAGAGGGAAAATAGTAGCCGCATAATTCCAAAAGGACTCTTTATAAGGCTTTATATATAGACAAACGCAATGTATAGCATTCAAAGGTGTGATGGATGCCCAAAGTCAAAGCCACTATAAACATTGAAAATGTGGTTGCCTCTGCAACTCTAAACCAACGTGTCGATCTAAACGCGGTTGTCAAAGGATATCCGGGTGTAGAGTATCGACCTGAACAGTTTCCCGGCTTAGTTTTCCGTCTGAAGAGACCTAAGACAGCCACATTGATTTTCAACTCTGGAAAAATGGTTTGCACAGGCGCCAAATCTGAGAAGGAAGCCCGAAGAGCTGTGAAACGGGTGATCAAGGAACTCAAGAAAAGCGGCATAATCATCATCAGCAAACCTGAACTGAAAATTCAAAACATTGTGGCTTCAGCAAGTCTCGGCGGGATGATTGACTTGGAGAAAGCAGCCTACACATTGGGAAAAACCATGTATGAACCAGAGCAGTTTCCCGGGTTGATCTACCGAATGGCCGAGCCTAAAGTTGTCATACTGCTGTTTGCAAGTGGAAAGCTTGTTTGCACAGGAGCAAAACGAGAAAACGACGTATACGAGGCTGTCAGCAAGCTGCACGTAGAGCTTGAAGAAAAAGAACTAATATTTTATGAATAATTAGGCAATAGTCTTAGATATCTCTGAACCATCTGCAATTCCTCAGTGGTTAGAAAAGACGTTGTTTTTTCCTATTTATATTTCCGAATGAAGAGAATCATTACCGATTCCAAATATTTGAGCAAGATACTCATTTAGAGCTGTTTTAGATTTTTTCGCTTCAGAAAAAGATCGGCTTAGCTTACCAAGCCAAAAAAAAGCTCAGTCTCTCCAGCTTCAACATTGTAGGGGCAAACAATACCTTCTACAAGAAACTAGATAAAGAATCAGCTGAAAGATGGCGACGTACAGTACCCCGAAGTTCTGAATGAATCCCCAGGTTCCCTATGCCCTCAAAGACAGCAGAGACGTCAATTTCCGTTATATCGCGGGCTTCAAAAAGCTTAAGGTGCGCGCTTGAACTTCCTTTCAATCCTCAGCTTCCGCAAACAGCGAACAAGCAAGAGAACATCACTGAGCAAGCCATGTTCATGCGTTCGAATACGATCCAACATCTGATCAGGTGATTGTGGATTGCCCAGCTGCTTCCCAGCAAGCCAACCCATAAGAAGCCGCCGCTCATGCTCAGTGAAAATATACGTTCTCACAACAATCCTTCCTTTCGATACAACTGTAGTATCAAATGGAAAAAACATTCTTGAGATTGGGGAAAATAAACCACACTCAAAGGCACTGGCGAGCCACCCAACTTGCAGATACTGTGGACCCATTTACTCAAGGAACTCTTCATAGGGCTACTATGCCTTCTCTTGAATATGTGGATAGAGCTGAAAGTCGCAGGCTGGGACGTGAAGAAGAGGCAGACAGCAACTGCAGTGAATATTCTCCAAACTGCAATCTTCCTCTTACAAATAGCTATATCCTTTTGACTAATCTCACTATCAGGGTTAATTCTATGTTTTAGAATAGACAAGCGGGCTTTCTTGGAGTTTTACGGCTTTTGTCGTGTGTCAGAGCTGATTTCATACAGAAGTATTGCACTCAGGATTTGCGCTATAACGTAGGGCTGTGTAAAAAGGGTCGGATAAATGGGACCCCAAAGGACAGTCGGAGGTAGAATAAGGGGGAAGATGCAGGCGGCTATTATAGTTAAGACGGCTGTAGCGGCGGCCAAGCGAGTGTGACGGGAGAGTTCTGCGAGGTCCCAAACAACCGCTGACCACAAAAGCAGACACACAATCAAAAGGCCATATCCCGCCACTATAATGAGAAGTGGGCTGTGACCCCAACGATAAACCTCATGAGTTAGAACGCTGTTCATCATGAAGAAAGGAACCGCGGTGATTATGTAGGCAACACCTGTAATTATGGCAAGCCACTTGTCGTAGAGTTCTCTAAGGACGAAACAGCTGACCCCCACTAGTATTAAGCTTAGAGCACTTAAAGGAAAGCCCAAGTAGCGTAAGAATGTCCAATGTCTATTGCCAGTAAGGGCTATTGCCAGCCAGAAGAGCGACCAGGCAACTGCTCCTGTTAAATAGCCTATCACGCCTGTCCCAAGCTGAATAGTAATTCGCCTAGAAGGCTGAACTCCCAAATGCATTTCCCTTACCATTTCTTTGGTACAACTTCATATAAAGCTTTCTTGAAGTGTTTACAATTCATTGAACTTAAGAAAATTTTGAATATATATGAACTGCTCTCTTTGTAGGGGAGTGTTATTATAATAATGAGGGTTTCGAAACAGGTTGTAGTGTCTATTTTGATTTTGCTATTAACCGTTATCGTCGTTAATTTCCCTATCCATCTTGTGCAAGCTACTTATGTGGAATATCCTGATCTTGAATATCATTTATGGGACAATTTGGCATCTTCCTTGTATGTGTTTGGGACTGTTATACTTTACGAACATCTAGGCTTCGACGGTGAGAATGTCCAATTCACAAACGCATATGTGAATTTGGACGACCATGACTTCGATGACAAGGCGTCTTCTTTGAAGGTAGATGGTAAGGTCAAGTTGTACGATGAACCCAACTGGTCTGGACAGCGAGTCATAACTTTTAGAAGCGACCTGCTTCCAACTTGGAGTTGGGGGACGCAGTGGAACCAAAACCATCTTTTGACCGAAAATTCGGATAAATGGGACAGTAGGGTCTGGAGTTGGGGTCTCGACGATTTGTATATTGAAGGCCTTGACCCCGAAAAACACATCAATTGGACTTCGGATGGTCTTGTGGAATCAAAGGCAACGGATCATCCACTCGGTGGCTTAATAGCGGTAAACTTTGATCAGGGGTGGGAAGACGATGTGATTACCGACCGTTGTCCAGATTTGCCTATTGACGTAAGTTCTCTCAAAGTGCATGGTACAGTCACCTTATACGACGAACCTAACTATCAGTTGGGTAACCAAATAAGCTTCACGGATGCAAGGATTGTAAAGTTGTCGGATTATGGTTGGGATGACAGAGCACAAAGTTTGATTGTGGATGGTACAGTCACCATCTGGGAAGATAATGATTTCGGCGGTTCGCATATGCTCTTCACGAGAGTCTCTGCTCAGACAACGCCACTCAAAGTAAGCGAAACCAGCGACATAAGGCTTGAAGGTGTGGTCAGTGACTGGTGGTGGGACTGGTTTACTCCCGAAGACCATACTAATAGTTGGCAAAATGGCAAATTTGACATACATCCAGCCGCGCGCGCGGTAAATGTATACGATCGATCATTATTTGTTTGAAGACACTAACGCATTTCAATTTGTCTATCCAGAATTATTCTGGAGGACCTCGTTCAATTATCTTTTGAATTTCTTTCAAAGAACACCGTTCTGACCAGAAAGCC
>JABAOC010012622.1_pt2 | contig 13715 bp, 14 predicted proteins | sample 7062161 | NCBI WGS metagenome assembly JABAOC01 (sample SAMN14538625, study PRJNA623070) | marine sediment metagenome | biome: marine biome [ENVO:00000428]; feature: marine pelagic biome [ENVO:01000023]; material: deep marine sediment [ENVO:00002113] | place: India: Gulf of Khambhat ... | reverse complement strand
AAGGAATTTGAAACTCTTTCTCTTGCTGTATGCTTGGGATTGGTTGCGTAAAGAACATACGATAGGGATTTTAAGGAATGGCTTTGTTAAGACAGCAGGCAATGCCGTTGACCAGTCCCAGCAGAGTATCACATCGAAATTTTTATTCCTGTTCAACCTTAGAATTCCCAAAAATGCAAACAATATCCAGGATACAAGTCTCAATCCAACAATGTCCAAAAACCTTACCCTTAAAATCTCAACGTTGTTTTCAATGCTTCTTTTTTTGGTGAATGCTGTCCTTCTTGCTATCGCACTGACCTCGTGGATCTCGGCAAGCTTTTTCGCAAGTTCTGGCGATGATGACGCCAACAAAGTTCCCTTTGAATACTTCTTCTTCTCTTTGTAAGGGTAAAAATAGGTTGCAAGTAATAGGATTTTCATAAAAGCTCCCTGTAAATTTTTGATATAATTTTTAAATTCTTTTCAGGATCAAATAGCTTATTCGCGAGTCTTTTCAAATTCTTGCCCATTTCTTTCGCTTTGCTGGGGTTTTTAATGACATACTCTAAGCCTCTTGCAAATCCAGAAGGCTTCACATCCCTGACCAATATACCCGTCTTTTTGTCTATAATAACCTCGCTGTTTCCGCCCCTATCTGTTGCTATAACCGGTTTCCCCAAATAACCGGCCTCTATAAGAACCCTGCTCAGGGGCTCGCCCCTCAGTGACGGAACGGTAATTGCGTCAGCCTTTTCGTAAACGCTGTTCGTATCCTTGTGTGGAATCTTTCCCAGAAATACCACATTTTTTATGTTGAGATTTTTCACGAAATTTCTGTAGTATTCAACATTGGAGTTGCCAGCTATCAGGAGTTCAATGTTTTTTTGCTTCAGCAATTTGAATGACTCCAGAAGAAGTTCAATTCCCTTTGCTCTGTCTAATCTACCCAAAAACAACAGGCTGTATTTCTTCTCCTTCTTACCGGTCTTGGATTTAATCCACTGGGGTTTTAACATATAACATACCCTTATCTTATCATATTTCATCCCCAGTCTTTCTGTCAAGCAATATTTCATATAGTTACTGACTGTCACAATTCTGTTCATTCTCTTTATGCAGAATTTCCTTAAATTGAGATTAAGAAAAACTATCACTACTATCCATGGTTTTAAAATGCCTTTTATCCCCGGGAATTTTCTAAGTTCGTTCCTCAGGTTTTTTATTGTGAATTCATATCCGTGGTCCCTTATAGTCATAACGCATTTCTTCCCCAAGAGTCTGCTTGCGAAGAAGGGGCCTAGAATCATGGAACTGCTCTGTATATGAATCAAGTCCGGTCTGAATCTTTTTATTGCAATGAATGTCTGCAAAAAAAGATAAAGTTGAAACACACAGGTATCAAAAAAAGCCATGATCCGTTTTGGTCTTAAAGGAAACGCAAACCTGCAAATAACGAGATTCCTGTTCTCGAGATTTGTTCTTCCAGAGAAATTCTTGTAATTCGGGGTCAGCACCACAACCTTTTTTTCCCTGCTCAACAATTTCGAATACAGGCGTGTACTTATCTCAGCTCCGCCGATTTCATATGGCTTGAAAAACGAGGTAACGTAAAGTATTTTCATATCATGCCTCCAGCAATCCTTTATGAAAGCCCAAAAAATAACCTATCCTCCTAACCAGATTTATACTCGGGCAATAAAGGAAAATTTTCAAGCTTTTCTTTTTTCCTAAAATCCTGAAACTGGGTAAAACCAGATAGAACAAAAATAAAATTATCAAAATCGCTAAGAGTACATAACTGTAAAAAATCGAAAATAATACCAAAATAATGTAAATGTAAAGTCCGAAAATAGTGGCAAGGGATTTCAGGGAATTGTAATTCTTCATGGAAAGGAAGGGGAGAAGTATTTGACCGTCTCCTTTGCCGTAAAGATAGAACTGCTTGAAAAGCTTTCTTAGATTCGCTCGCATCCTCCACTTTACAAGGGCGTTTCTAGCTATAATATATTTCGAACCCGATTTTTTCAGGTTGAAATTGAAAAGTGTGTCCTCTGCAGTGTATAAGTTCTCTGGATAACCGCCTGCTCGCTTCCATGCCCTTTTGCTAAAGAAGGCAGATCTTGAAGAAGGTGGCCAGTCGTCAGGTAGCCTTTCCGCATCCGGACAAATCATCTCGCCTGCGCAGAATTCAAAAAGGTTGTTTGAATGTGCTTCAAAAACGCCAGATACGACATCTGCCTTTGACCTTTTCTGCGTTTCCACCAAATTTTTCAACCAGTCCCTTCCAAGTATGCATCCACCATCCGTTGTGGCTATAAAATCGTGTTTAGCGCTTTTTATTCCTGCATTCCTTCCCTGGGCAATGTTCGAACCTTTCTTTACGATTATTTTCATGTTTTCGGATTTTCTCTTGTAATTTTCCAGAATTTCTACGGTTTTGTCAGTCGAACCGCCATCGACAAAAATAATTTCGTCGGGTTTCCGGCTCTGGTCTAGAATAGAGTCTAAGAGATCTATCACGCTGTCTTCCTCATCTTTGAGCGTGCATACGAGCGATACCTTCATTATTTCACTTCCATACGGTTATTTTTAATTGTAAGGAATTTAATATTTAGGAAAGAGAATATATTTATGAAAAAACTCAAAAAAACAATGGTGAAAGGGGTTTTTTACTTTTCCTCAGCCTATATAATAGTTGCATTATTGCATTTCTTTACCAGTGTAATTTTAATAAGGAGTCTGGGTTTGTTTGAATATGGTCTTCTCGTACTTGCTCTTTCCTTCTACACCATCCTTGCATCTTTTTTAGAGTCTGGTATAGGGGGTGTTGTATTGAGTGATTCCTCAGCTGCCGTGAGTGAAAATAATTTTCCTAAAGCCAAAACCCTTCTTAGATCCTATATGAAATTTGAATTGGTTTTTGGTGTTATTTTATTTTTCGCAACGCTGGGTATAAGTTTCCTGATAAAAGGCCTGTTCAACGAAGTGGTACAAAACCTGCTGTTCATAATAGCAATATACCTTTTAACAAGCGGTTTGCAGAATAGTTTTTCAAACGTGTTCTACAGTTTTTCTCGCTTCAGGGTCTACAATTTAATTTTCGTGATGGAGGCCTTGGCTAGGTTTTCGTTGGTCTTGGTATTCATTGCCGTGCTTGGTGAAGGTATACTTATCGCAATGGTGATTTACGTTGCATCCCAGTTGATAGGAATTTTAGTGACCATTCCCAGTCTTCTCGATATCAGAAATAAACTGAAAAAGTACCCATTCAGTAAAGAACCTCTCTTCAAGAACATGGTTAAAGGTCACGGGAAGTGGGTCATGTTCTCCTTGCCTCTGAAAAAGATTGGAACGCAAGCTCATTACTGGATTACAGAGTATTTCCTCGGTGTTAATTCTGTCGCTCTTTTGGGGGTCGCCGTCAGGGGAACTGAAATCCTGAGGGTCTTCTCCCAATCTTTTGAAAAGGTTCTCATGCCGGTAACCGCTGGTATAATAAAGAACTGGGAGAGGACAAAATATCTGATAAGCAGGAGCGTTAAATACAACCTCTGGGGATCCATTATCATAGCCATACCTGTAATTGTTTTCGCGCCTCTGTTGATAGAGATTGTTTTTTCCGAAAAATATCTTGGTGCAACACCCCTTTTCATGCTTTTAGTGTTAACGATTATACCGTCTTCCCTGCTTGTTTTAAGACCTCTATTCTACGCTCTCAAGGCACAAAAATACTTGTTTTACTCCAGTGTTATTATTGTTACATTGATCATAGCCATCGATGTCATTTTAATATGGCTGTTTGGCCTAATCGGTATTGGAGTTTCCATGATCCTGATAGCCTTTATATCATTTTTGGTAAGGTATAAATTTATCAAAAAATCCAGAGAGGATTTTGAAATCGGGGTGAAAAATCTCTTCACAATTGATGATTTCGACAAAAGACAGTTTAGAATTGGCCTGAATAAAGTTAAAGGTAAATTAGGAAGATAAAATAGGATCTATAAATTTTCCATACATCCTCATTAACGTCCAAGTAATTCCAATCCTTAAAATATTAAATCTTGGTGCATATACTGGCACGTCCTTGCAAAGTTTTATTTTATATTTTTTATTCCAACTGAAATTTTTCGGTAGATAGATATCCTTCAGTTGATAAAACAAACCTGTTTCTGGGTAAATTACCGTATGATAATTATAAACCATCTCATTGCTTTCTATTTTAGCTTTTGCCAGAAGTTTAAATGTTTTTAGTAAATCAAAAATCGTTTCACCCGGGTAACCGAAAACTAATGAAACCCTGGTTTTTACGCCATATTTTCTGCACAATTTAAGAGCTTTCAGGGAGTTTTCAGATTTTATCATTTTATTCATCTTCTTGAGCATGCGGTCACTTCCACTTTCTAAACCAAAAGAAATCATAATGCAGTTTGTGTCTTTTACGTGCTTTAGAAGTTCTTCATCTATTGAATCAATTCTTCCGTAGCAACCCCATTCAAATTTCAATCTCCTTTCCTTTACGAGATTGCAAAATTTGATAACTCTCGACTTATTGCATAAAAAATGATCATCATATATGAAAATTTTTCTGTCCGGGTATTTTTTTATTAAAAATTCTATTTCATCTATAAATTTTTCCAAACTCCTGTACCTTACGATTGGGTTTATTTTTCTTGCTGAACAAAAATTACATTTAAAAGGACAGCCCCTGCTACTTATTATTGATGCAATGGGCGGTCTACCGGTAATTGGCAGTATGAGTTCATAATCATCAATATCAAACAGCGAGTAATCAATTTCTGATATTTTATCAATATCCATGTTTGTTGGCCGTTTCCCAGTAAATTTGATATCCCCATTTTTACAGCGATAATATATTCCCTTGATCTTCCTCCAATCATTTCTGCTGCTCTTTATGATTTCTTCCATCACTTCTTCACCATCACCAATTACTGCGATATCTATTGATTTGCTTCCCTTGATCATTTCTTCTGGACATGACGTTACGTGAACTCCTCCAACGACGGTAATTAGTTCTGGTTTTGTCTTTTTCAAAAAATCACATGTTTCGAATACCTTGAATCTTTCATGCGAATTGCAGGTTAGGCCAACGAATCTGATATTCTTGTTTTTTATTACACTCCTCAGTTTCTCTCTTACCTCTCCATCACTTTTACACAACATTAAATCCAAATAGGTGACGTTTTGACCTCTTTTTTTAAGGTAAGTTGCTATTGTCAGTAATCCTATTTGATAACCAAATCCCTTCGCACTCAGATATGACCTGACCTTCAATAACAATACATTGCTCATTCTTATAATCACCTATCTTCAACTAAAATATACTAAATTTAAATTTTTAAAGCATATAAATTGATTTTTGAATCTATTTTTGTACCCCATTTAGAACTATTTCTTCGTAATACCTTAGAACAGTAATCTCTTTTATTTTAGGAATTTTAAATTTTTCTTTATTTAATAACTTCAAAAGATATTCTGCGACATTGGCTCCAGCCAGTACGGTAAACATTGTTCCTCCACCCATTCTAGGATTAACATCTATTATTTTTGGAATTCCATCTTTATCCAATTTCATCTGCATGCAAGATGGTCCAATTAATTTTAATTCATCCGCAAGTCTCGTGCATTCATCTTGTATGGATTTATCTAATGCAATTTTTCCCTTGAAAGAAATACCTGCTTTTGTTTCCAATCTTATTCTTGGAACAGCAAATAAGGGATTACCTTTCAAGTCCGATAGTACGTCAATAGTAAACTCCTTTCCAGGCAGATATTCTTGGATTACAGCATCCTCTAATTTATTATACCAGTAATCCAATTCGGAGGCATTTTCGCAAATAAAAGATTCCCTCGATCCTTTCCCCTTTCTAGGCTTTATAAAACAGGGGAAACTCTCTATTTTTTGGGGATCCAAAACAGTATATGGTATTTTAAACTTGTATTTAAACTTTAAATAAAATTTCCACTTGTCTTTGCAAAGTTTGATCGTTTCGTAATCGCTAATAATTACATTGACCCCCAAGGCCTGAAGTTTTTTCTTATGTTTGCTGTAAGGTATTATATCAAATCCTGATGTTGGCAGTATAACATTTACATTTTCTTTTTTGATTACTTCCAAGGCCTTTTCAAAAAAGTTTTTATCAGTTATTGGGGGAAACACATAACTTTTATCTGCTAGATGAAATCCAGCTGACAATGGATTAGCATCTGTTGCTATAATCTTACCATTAAAATTAATTTTTTTAAGTGCTTTTATTGCACATATTGCAGCAAAACTACCGGCGCCTGGAATTAAGATGTTGTATTTCATGTTCATTCCCTCCTCCTCAATTTCCATTCGACTGTGCTGTGGAAGACATTGGGAAACAGCTTCTTCGTAATCGTCATGGGAAACTGCGTGTCCCCCCCGTTCTCCCCGACTATCTTGAAGCCCGCCATTATGACCAGATCCTTCATGGCGTTGTATGAAAGGAGTCTTTGGTGTGTCTTGCAATGGGTTTCCTGGAGCGTCCCCCTCAGCACGTTTATCCTCGTTACCCAATGGAAGAAGTTCGGGAACGCCAGGTAAAGATGGCCTTTCGGTTTCAATATTCTATGACATTCTGTTATGAAAGGGACTTGCTCTTCCAGGTGTTCGATTATCCCCGATGCGTGAACTTCGTCAAATTCCCCGTCATCGAATGGGTATGGTGTTTTGTTCAAGTCCCAAACTATGTCCGGATTCTTTGATTTGTCTATGTCCACGTTTACTGCGTTCTTCATCGGTTTTATTCCGCATCCAAGGTTGAGCACTTTCATAATTCCATCTTCCTCATTTCAGATATGCTATGTATATCTCCTCCATTTATAAATGTTGCATTGGTTTCTTCTACGATTCTCATAAAATTTTTTCCGGGAAGTTTATACCTTCTGTTTTTTTCTATGACAATTCCATTCTTGATGCATAAATCTATCAACCCTTTAAATTCCCTTTTACTTAAATTAAAATTATTTTTTTTAGCAAATAACATAGGATGTGCCCAGACATCGATCTTCCCCTTTTTTAACATGTTTTTAAGTGCAGTAAGATAACTTTTCTTATCTGAACATGGGAATGAGTGGAAGTCTCCCAAAACAATGTTACACTTATCAAGTATGTTATCACTGACATCCAAGTTGCCTTCTATGTCTAAAACCTTAGTTTCACAACCAACAAGGATTATCAAGTCGGGATATTTTTTTCTTGCTTCCTTGATGTCCATAACGAATTTATCGAAATCGTAATCTAGCTCTTTTCTGACATGCTCGGTAAAGGCAATAAGCGGTATACCTTTTTTAACAGCAGCTGCGCAATACTCTTCAACGCTATTTTTGCCATCAGTATAGTTAGTATGAACATGCCATTCTCCATTCAAGAAGTATTTTTGGAATTTGTTTAGTCTCATCTTATCTCTTAAATTTTTCAAACTCAATCGTAACCTTTATTCCTAACTAGTCTCCTAATCACTTCAAAAGCTTCTGCCTGTCTGACTCCCGTTTGGAATCCTCTGTAATTAGCTCTACTTTTAATACTGTCTAACCAGGATTTTCCGTAAACGTCCGCCTGTGTCTTATGTTCCATTATAGCTTGTAATTTTTTTTCTATAAATGGGCTGATATCAACAAACATCTGAGCGTTGAAGGCGAATGGTGTAATACCTCCAGGTATCATTTCCTCATACATGTACAGAGACGATTCGTTTTTCCTGCAGGCAGCTATAGTACACTTCGCTGTATTAATATGGTCTTGATGGGAATCACCTATCCAGTGAGTAAATACGATTTTCGGATTATTTTTTGAAATAACCTTGCCAAGCAAAGAAACATGCTTTCTGTCAAAATCCAGTTCATTCGGTGGGACGTCTAAAAATTCAAACTGAGCGCCCAGAACCTTTGCTGACTTTTCGCATTCCTTTATTCGGGTGTTCTTGTTGTCGGAGGGGATCGTTAATATGATTATCTTTACCGGCACGCCTTTCTTTGAGTAACGGATTATTGTCCCGCCCATCCCCACTTCAGCATCATCAGGGTGTGCTCCTATGACAAGGATCATACTTATTATTAATGACTTAATTTAAAAGTCTTCGTATAATACAACTTATAAAGGCATAAGCATTGGTGAATGGATGAAGTATTTAGTTACCGGAGGAGCGGGGTTTATAGGCTCGAACATAGTTGAAGAACTTGTTAAGAAAAATGAGGATGTTGTTGTAGTTGATAACCTGGTTACAGGAAGGTATGATAATATAAAGAAGTTTGAATATGACGTACGTTTTGTTAAGTGTGACATTAGAAATTTGAAAAAATTAAAAATTTTGATTAAAGATTGTGATTATGTTCTACATCAGGCTGCTCTGGGCTCTGTTCTTAGGTCAATCAGAAACCCTGAAATGACTGTTGATACCAATGTTATCGGCACGTTGAATGTCCTTCTTGCAAGTAAGGATGCCAATATCAAGAAAGTTGTTTTCGCATCTTCATCTTCTGTTTATGGAGGTGTACCAAAAATATGCAAAAAGGAGAGTATGACACCAAAACCATTATCGCCTTACGCGGCATCCAAACTATCAGGGGAGAATATTTGCTCAAGTTTTCGTGAAAGTTATGAGCTGGAAATTATATGCTTAAGATACTTCAATGTCTACGGCCCCAGACAGGATCCAAGTTCCAAGTATGCCGCAGTCATACCCAAATTCCTTTGTCAGGTTTCGAACGACAAACAGCCGACAATTTATGGTGATGGGACGCAAACAAGGGATTTCACATTTGTCAAGGATGTTGTAAGGGCGAATTTGGTTGCAACAAAGAGCAATGTTAAATGGGGTGTTTTCAATGTTGCGGGCGGTAAGAGGACTTCGGTCAACAACCTGGCGGAAAAAATTATAAAATTACGCGGAAGTGGTGTGAAACCAGTACATTTACCTGAAAGGAAAGGTGATGTGAAGCACGCCTATGCTGACATAGGTAAAGCACAAGAATTGCTCAAATTTAAACCAAAATACAGCTTAGATAAGGGATTAAAAATCACGATCAAATCATTTAAGGAAAAATAGAGATCAAAAATCATTTCACCTTATACCAATAATTATATCTCTTATTCTTTCCGCTCTTTTTGCGTAAGTAAATTCTTTACATTTCTTATAAGCGTTCTTTGCTGTTTTTTCGGCAAGTTTTTTATTTAAGGCGGCTTTCTTTATGCCTTCAGCCAAATTGACCACATCTGAATTCTTTACTATTATTGCACTATTTTTGTCAAGTATTGCCAAATGAGTTTCCACGTCCGTAGTCACAATCGGTTTTTTCACAGCCATGTATTCAAATAATTTCAACGGTGACCCAAAATGTTGTGTACGGATGTGTTTACGGTAAGGCAGAACCAAGGCATCTGCAGCATTCAAGAAAGTTACAACCGAATTAATCGGCACGCTTTCGAAAAACCTAATTCTATCGGCAGCATTTATTTTTTTGGCAAATTTTCTTAGCTCCCTGATATCTGATTTATATCCACCGACTATGAAAATTTTAAAATTTCCCGGTAAAAGTTTGCTGGATTTAATTAGTATATCCATACCCCTGAGTTTCTCGCCTAGCGTTAGGCCGGTGTAAAGTACTATTTTTTCTTTTTGTTTCAACCCCAACCTTCTTCTGGCTTCCTGTTTTTTCATTGGTTTAAATATTTTATCTTCAAATGCACTGGGCATCCACTCGACATTCCTGTTCCATTTTTTTACATAATTTTTCGTCCATTTGCTAAGCGTTATGACATAATCCGAATTTTTAATTGCAAAAATCCCTAATTTTTTGTAGATAATTTTTGATACGCGTGAATCATTTTGCAACATCCACTCCGGGTTATGGAGTTCAAAAAGTATTTTTCCTCTATGTACTGGTCTGGTTAAATTTAGAAAAAAGGCCACTACTTGATCTCTAACAACTATCGTCTTGATCCCCTTCAGTAACAAATACGAAAAAACGAAAAACGAGTATATCAGCCTGTCTAATAAAAAGGATAAACTACCCCTAAAGAAAGTCATGAGAGGTGTAATTGGCAAAAATATCAAATCCAAATTTTCTTTTTCATATTCCTTTTTAATATCCATGTTGATGACTGAGAGTGTAAATGGGTAAACAAGTTTGATGTTAAAAAATTTTGAAAGGTATTTGCATGTAAAAAATGTTTGTATTGCATGAGCTTTACGGAATATGGGTGTTCCTGTAGTGACATAAATGGCATTTTGTTTCATTTTTCAACCTTTCTGCATACAACAAAAACTGTAGGGGTTTTAGTTATACTTATAATTTCGAAATTTTCACCTTCCAGTAATTTTTCAATTTCTTTATTTGTGGGGTAAGGGAATGGATGCTCTATATCTATCAATCGCTTTGGTTTGATATTTATCAGGATTAATTTGAGGTAATTTTTTATTTTCACAATTTTTTCATTTTTATGTCTTAATTCATCTTCGATATTTGGATATGATAGTATCATTAAACCGTTCGGTTTTAGTACTCTTTTGCATTCTGAGAGCAGTTCCTTTTTTCTTAATGTGTGTTCGATAATATCCATGCAATTGAGATAATCAAAACAATTATTTTTATACCTCATATTCGTAAAATCCATTACTTCAAAATTTATATCGTTCCTTTTCTTTTTATTAAGAGCTTTGCATATAGCTATGCAATTATACGATAAATCGAATGCGCTTACCTTCAAACCACATTCTGATAAGAAAAATGTATATCTACCAAAACCGCAGCCCACATCCAAAATTTTAGCATTCTTCTTGGTAAAATAGTTGTTAATTAATGATTTACCACAATCTACCCTCTTCTTCGTTCCTAAAGCCAACTCGGGTCTGGAAACCCAATATTCATGCCTTTCTGAGTTAACTATATTATCAAAATATTTAGTTGCAAAAATATTGTAATGTTCTCTAACATATTTTTCGATATTCATCCAAATTTCTCCTTTTCATAGACATAGTTCGTAATTAACCTCCATAACCTATTCCCTTGTAAATATATCCTCTACCTAACATTTTAGGATCGTAAATCCTTCTGCAGTCAATAATTATAATTTTCCTTTTAGGATTTTTACTAAACTTAATATTTTTGAATTCGTCATGGTCAACAACCAAAACTATGACATCAAAACTTTCTAAAAATTTAGGTTCAATTTTATTTTTAGCTTCATAGCCAAAAATTTTTCTTTCCTTAGTAAAGGGATCTATGATCAATAACTTTGCTTTTAATTTAACCAATTCTCTAGCTATAACTTCTGTGGGGGAGTTCCTACAATCTCCTACATTGGCCTTGTAAGAAGCCCCCAAAACTAGTACTTTTGAACCATTAACGGTCTTCCCAATTTCCTTTAAACCTTCCTTAATAAGTTCCACGACTTTGTAAGGCATGTAATCGTTCATGCTTCTGCCTGCCAAAATTATTTTTGGCTCATATTTTTTTTCTTGAGCCTTCTTTGTAAGGTAGTAGGGGTCCACGGGCAGGCAATGTCCACCCACACCCGGACCTGGGTAATAAGGTATGAAATTCCATTTTGTTGATGCAGCCTTTATGACATCCATTACATCCAAACCTAATTTTTCGAAAATTAGTGCAAGTTCGTTAACCAATGCTATGTTCAGATCCCTCTGTATGTTTTCTATAACTTTCGCAGCTTCCGCAGTTTTTATATTTTTCACCTGATGAATTTTCCCCTCGGTGATGGTTTGGTAAACCTCTTTTATCACTTTGGAAGTATTTTTATCACTTGCCCCAAAAATCCTGACTATTTTTTCAATTGGATATCTTTTGTCACCGGGACTATACCTCTCAGGGCAATAACCCAGGCCAAAATCTCTAACCATCTTTAAACCGGATTCTTCGAGTATGGGTCTTAACACATCTTCTGTTACGCTCGGGTAAACAGTAGATTCAAGTACTACAATGTGTCCTTTCTTCAAACCCTTACTTACATCCTTACCAGCGCTCATTATAAAATTCAAATCAGGTTCTTTATTTGGTTTTATTGGTGTAGGAACTGTTAGGATCACAATATCTGATTTTTCCACAGCTTTCTTCGTATTCATTGTAGCCTTTAGTATACCTTTCCTGACAACCTTTTCAAGGCGTTTTTGCAGATCTAGGTCCTTTAAATAGGATAAGCCCCTGTTTATTTTCCTTACCCTTTCCCTGTCCAGATCCACTCCTACGACACGAAATCCTTTCTCTGCAAAAAGGATAGAAGTTGGGAGACCAACGTAGCCCATGCCCACTATGCAAATTTTAAGTGACCTTTCTTTAATTTTTGATATCATATGCTAATGATAGAAAATGTATATTTATAAAACTAATTAGTTACGTCTCTGTTTGAATTGATTAAATTTTGAACTTTGTTAAAAAAGAGCATAAATGAACGGGGAAATCGCAGAGCTCTGTCCTATTATTATGAGAACACCTGTTATAACAAGCATGAATATGATCGGTAGAAGCCACCATTTCTTTCTGAATTTCATGAAATCCCAGAATTCGAACAGTAAATAAAATCTCCTTCTGAAAAAGCTTTCTTTTGTTTGCATGTTAAAATAAATAGGTAGACACTTTTATAAAATTTACTCAAGAATTCTGGTTTCTGTCAGTTTTCCATATATCGCATTTGCAAGGACTTCATTGCTATTGGCTGAAGGATGCGCCCCGTCTCTTGCATAGTATTCTTCCTGTTTCAGCTCTCCTGCAAGTATTGAAGGGACATTCATTATGCAGTAAAGATCGTTTTTACTGCAAAATTCTTCGGATTGATCCGAATATCTCGTATGATTATATTCATAGAATATGAACAGAATTTCCTCCTTTTCCCTGTCTTCTGCGAGGGAGAGTATTTTCGATGAGATGTTCTCGGTGAATATTTCCCCGTTTTCAGGTTTAGGGTATCTTTCATCCTGTCCCACAAAACGGACTCTCATAACTTCCCATGCGAAGGAAACAAAACTAGAATACTGCTTCAGAGTGTACCATATGTTTTTGAGTTCATAGTTTTCTATCGGATCCATCTTTCTGTACAGATCATCCTCCAGTATGGTGACAACCGTTAGGTCGGGCTTGTATGCTTCCTCCATCTTCTCCTGCATTCTTATCATGTCATCCACTCCGTACCCCCCAACACCGGCGTTTGCAACGGAATAATTTTTGAAGCCCCTCTCGTCCAAAATTTTATCAAAGAAGTAGGGGAATGTTTGGTCGTCTTTTAACTCACCACCGAACGTGAAGGAGTCTCCTATGAAAAGTATCTTTTTCTGGACATTGAAATCCACGTCCTCGCCTCTCGCCCCTATGTTGTTCACCCTCATAGGAGGTTGTCTGTATGAATGCCATCCGTATTGATTCGGAACGAAATAATAGAAACCGTCCTCTTCCACCACCATAAAAACCTTCCTCCCGAAAATGAGCGTGGTTGTGACTTCAAGAAGTACAAATGTTATCAAAAGGGTAAATATCAAAAACAATATGTACATCTTCCATTTCTTAGTCCTTTGCATACTTTTCACTGTTCCACATATGTTGGGGGTTGTCAGCTCTTTTTATGAGATACCTGTCCATCACGAGGTAATCTATCTCCGTTCCCATCACACATCTGTACGCATCGTATGGGGTGCACACTATGGGTTCCCCCCTGATGTTGAATGAGGTATTCACCAAAACGG
>JABAOC010000879.1_pt3 | contig 13715 bp, 14 predicted proteins | sample 7062161 | NCBI WGS metagenome assembly JABAOC01 (sample SAMN14538625, study PRJNA623070) | marine sediment metagenome | biome: marine biome [ENVO:00000428]; feature: marine pelagic biome [ENVO:01000023]; material: deep marine sediment [ENVO:00002113] | place: India: Gulf of Khambhat ... | reverse complement strand
AGAACCCGCCGCCCGCGGCTAGCACACCCACGAGCACCACGGCGCCAACGATGATGATCGTGACGTTCCTCATTGCTTCACCTCCTGGCTCAGCGGCAGCAGCGGTAGGATCCCCTGCAACGCCTCGTCCAGCACGATCTTCTGCCTCACGTTCGGGTACACCGACTGCATCGTCTCGAGGTAGATGCGCCTGCGGGTTACCTCCGGAGCTCTGCGGTAGGCGGCCAGGAGCTGCCTGAACAGCGCGGCATCGCCCCTCGCGCGGTTTACGCGATCGGTAGCGTACCCCTCCGCTTGCTGGATCGTCTGCTCCGCCTCGCCGCGTGCCCGAGGAACGACCCGGTTGTACTCAGCCCGCGCCTCGTTGATCATCCGCTCGCGTTCCTGCTGGGCCTCGTTGACCTCGTTGAACGCCGGCCTGACCGGGTCGGGTGGGTTGACGTCCTGCAGCACGATCTGGTCCACTTTGATTCCCGTCTCGTACTGATCGCACAGCTCCTGCAGGCGGCGTTCCACCTCCGAGGCGATCTCCTGCCGACCGATGGTCAGCACCTCGTTCACGCTGCGGTCGCCGATCACGCTCCGCATCACGGCTTCGTTCATGGCCCGAAACGTGTCGGAGCGACCTCTCTCCCTGGAGTCGAACAGGTTTCTCACCCTGAAGAGGTATTGGTAGGGATCGGTAACCCGAAACTGTGTGGTCCACTCGACCACTGCGACGTTCAGATCACCGGTGAGCATGAGCGACTCGTCGAGGAACTGCCCCGGCGCGTACCGGGTCTGCACGCCGGCCCGCTCAGTGCGGAACCCGAATTCCGCCTTGAGCTGCCGTTGCACCGGTACCTTCGTCACCGTCTGTATCGGCCGCGGCCACTTCAAGCGGAGTCCCGGTTGGGCCTGGCGGGTGTACTTGCCGAAGGTCAGCACGACTCCGACCTCCTCGGCACCCACGGTAAACACCGAGCTCCAGAGCACGAGGATCCCAAGTAGGATCCCAATGCCGATGCCCACCGCTTGGGCCGAGACGTTCCGCGGCCGCAACCGCCTGAGGTCGGGTACGCGCGGTTCTCGCGACGCCATAGATGCCTCCTTTCCCTCGGATTGGTGAGGTGGATACTCACCTTGCAGTCTAGCGCCTGGGTCCCCTCGCACAAGGAGAGTAGAGCGGCCGCTGGCTTGGTCTGCCACGGATGATCGCTAGGACGCAGATTCATTCAGATCCGCGTCCGGATATTGATCCGCGGCAGCGATGTATCCGCGTTCAGAGAATCATCCGCGGCCGTGTGATCCAAGTTCAGAAGATCATCTGCGGCAGCGAGCGGCCGGATGGACCCACCGGTGCATGGCGTTTAGTAAGCGGACTTCTGGGGCGCACCACTCGCCCTCGCCCCTGTGGCCTTCATGAAGCGCACAATAAGACGCCGCACTAACAGCTGGCGGGCAGGGTGTGCCCGCCGCATGTTTACCGTAGCGCAAACCGTTCGCCATGCGTCCGCACTTGGATCGCACCGGATTCGGCTGGCTCCAGATTGACGGGGAGCGGCACGAGCACGACGTGCTCATCAGGCTCGACGGCACCGTCGAGAAGCGCAAGAAGAAGCTGTCCAAAAAGGTCTACGGCACCTCCCATACGATTTCGCTGGACGAGGCCAAGCACATCTACGGGGACGGGGCCACCATGTTGATCCTCGGCACGGGTCAGCACGACACCGTGCGCCTTTCCGACGAAGCAGCCGAGTACTTTCGGCAGCGGGGTGTGGAGGTGCGGCTGCTCCCTACTCCCGAGGCGGTCGCGGCGTGGAACGACGCGCCTGAGAAGAGCATCGGGCTGTTCCACGTGACGTGCTGATGGCTGGGGACAGCAGCGCGGCCGCCGCCTTCACCTCGCCTCCGTCCCGCGCCGATCCGCGTTTCTGTGCGGCTCCGCGCTAGCTACCTGGAATCCGCAAACCGCCACGACGATCTGAAATCCCGTGCCGGCGCTTCACCACGCAGCCGGGCCCGCACCATTTCGATCGGCATCCGCCCGCCCTGTAGGATCGCATCGTGAAACTCGCGGTTCGTCATGCGGCCCGAGCCGACGAGCTCCTCGCGGAGAGCGCGGATCTGCATCCCGCCCAGCATGTACGCAGCCTGGTACAGCGGAGCATATGATCCAATGAACGAGCGCCGCACCTCGGCCGTCGCGTTGGCGCGCTCGTGCCCGACACGATCGACGAGAAAGTCGATGGCCTCCTCGGGCGTCATCTGCTCCAGGTGAAAGCTCAGTGAGAAGATGATTCGCGCGGCGCGATGCATGCGCCAGAACAACATGCCGNNGCCGATGCGGTCTTCGGGGGTCTGCGGGAAGTCGAGGTCCCACAGCAGCATCTCCCAGTAGAGCGCCCACCCCTCGCCCCAGAACGGGGTGCTGAACGGACGGCGGTGTGCGTTGTAGCGGCTCGTCATGAAGCCTTGCAGGTGGTGCCCGGGAATCAGCTCGTGATGCACCGTTGCCCGGGAGAAGTGCGGGTTGTTGCCGCGCATACTCATGAGCTTGTCTTCGTGCGTCATTGCATCAGTCGGGTAGGACACCTGGATCACCTCACCGCCCAGGAAGAACGGACTCACCTTCTGCCGTTCGGGCGACATCATCTCCATTCGCCAGATCTCCTCGGCGAGCGGCGGTACGGTGACGAGGTCGCGTTCCTTGACGAACTCGATCGCCTCGTACGCCAGGTCCCGCACGACCTCCGTCTGCTTGCCGGGTTCCACGGCGAGGTTCTTCACCTGTTCCAGTGCCGCTTTCCAGTCGTCGCCGTACCCCAGGTCCCGCGACGCCTTGAGCATCTCCTGGTCCAGCCACTCGAACTCCCGCTCGGCGATGGCGATCAGCTCGGCGGGCGTGTACGGAATCATCTCGTGAACCAGGTCGCTGCGGAGTCCGTCCGCCCCGATCGGATCGCCGACGATGGGTTCGTCCTCCCCGGGCTTGACGCCCACCACGCGGGAGCGCAGGAACTGGACGTAGTCGTCGAGGGCCGTGTCGAGCTTCTCGTATGGATCGCTCGTCCACCAAGTGAACAGCGGATCGTAGCCGGCATAGTACTCGTGCCACCGGCGCATCCCTCCACGCATGCTGCCGATTGCGCGGGCGGCACGGAACGCCACGATGCGGGACGGCGCCTCGTTGCCGTTCAGGCTCTCCTGCACGGCATCTCGTGTCTTGGCGATTCGAGAGGGCAGCTCAGCCAGGAGAGCGGCGGTTGCCCGCGGATCCGGGATCTCCATGCGTCGCCGAGCCTCTTGCAGTTCGATCAGCGTCGGGGCGAACGGCATGNNTCTTGGAACAATGTTTCCTCGCGATCGAGCGACTCGAGCTCGTAGCGCAGTTCGGTGCGCATCAGCACGTAGTCGATCCTGCCTTCCAGGCTCAAGTCGTCGAAGTCGAACGCCTCTAGGCCGTTGGTCCACTCCCGGTAGAACTTGCGGAACCGGGCGCGCCGGGTCGGGGAGTACTCGACATCCCAGCGACGTCCCAGCGCGGCACGGTCAGCGGAATAGCGCTCAACGACAGAGGCGAGCTCGCTTTCGCTTCGGGCGCTCAGGCCGGGCAGATCGGGGACCGATTGGCTGTGCTCGATGGTGTTTGCGGGCAGGGCGGCAGCGGTTCGATTGGATTGGGCGGTGCAGGGGAGTGAGAGCGTCGCCGTGACGGTGAGCAATACGGTGAGTGGCGCGACTTTCATCGTTGTCTCCTAGATTGACGAACTTCGATCGGCTGCCGGTTTCTGTGCGGTTCGGGCGTCTATTGCTGACGCGCCGCGCCGCCTCGTGCTCGGCACCTAAGGCGACACAACAGCAAAGTCGTCGATCTGTCAATCGCGACCGAGTTACACACGTAAGGTGCTATCTTGGGGCGCCTGTTTGCGGCCACGGAAGAAACGTGGGTCACCACGGATGATTTCGGAGCAGCGGATCATCCGCGACGATCCGCGTTTCTTGCCAATCATCCGTGGCCCGCCCGCGGCAGACCACCGCGCCCTGCGGTACGGTATTCTTACATGACCATCCATACGAGGCCATTGAGGAGTGAGGGAGGCTCGGCATGACCCCTGATGAGCTGCGGGCAATAGTGGATTTCCTGAGGCAGGAGGTTCATTTGGACGACCCGGGAGCAGACGGCGAAGTGGTCGTCGGATTCGATGCCCCGACAGTCGATGAGATGGCCCGGGCGGGCTTAAGCCTCGAGGGCTGCAGGCAGATCCTGGGGGCCTCATGGTGGGAGGAGATGGTGGCCGACATAGTCGAGACACCGGAAATGTGTGACCCCGGGGACCCGCCCGAGCAGGTACTCGAGTACGCCAGGGACGTCGTGTCGGAGTACATCCGCAAGCGGGCGACACTGTGAGATAGGAATGCAAGGATCGGGTGCGTCCGGGTGGTCGTCGGGCACGGGATCAAGGCGGGACGGCCGGCTCGGGACGCGCCCGTCACCTATGCTTCGCCTGGAAGGAGAAACCCTAGAGGGGAACCAGGCTACTCGCTAGCCTCGCGGGAGGCCCGTGGTGCCGGCACCCGGCGTGAAGATCCTAATCGGGTCCGCGGAGGCTGGCGCCGTGGTCTTCACCCCCGCCTTGCACCCAAGCTACTCGCTCGAAACAGGCAGCACTCGGATTGTGCGAGGGTCACTGCGCTTCACTTCGCCCGCCAGCGCCTGGACTTGGTATTCTCCGGCCGTGAGCGTGACTACGCTGTTGCCGACCAGCACCTCGCCAGTCCAGATCCATTCTTCCGTTCGGGACTCGTTAGGCCCCAGGCCCTGGGGGGCCAGATCAGCTGTGCAGATTCGCAGATCGATGCGATGCTCTTCGGATCCGACCTGCACGATTGCGCCGAGTTGACACGACGAGCTCCCCTGCCCCCAAACCACCGAGTCACCGAGGTTCGTGGCCGTGACCGTCACGATGACTGGCGCATGAGGGCCCACTTCAGTGTGACTGAACCACAGCGTCACCTCTAGGCCGGCACCCCCGAACGGATCGGAACAGCCGCTGGCCGCGATTACGAGCAATCCGGCAAGCGCCGTGCTCCTGGCGGAGCAGATCCGCCGAACCCCGCGGTCGGCCATAGCCCCCTCCGATCAAGCGTGTGGGGACGCACTGGCTTTCGGGTCCCCTCATAGGGGGATACCCTGGCAGGTGATGCCGGGTCACGGGACGCGGCGCGCTGCCGGCGGCAAGCGACCGGGGGGATTACGCCGCAGGGGGAGGTGCCGAGTCCGCCCAACTGGACGGAGAAGACCCGAACCCGTCCCAGTCTGAATGGTCCGATAAAGGGGGGACATCCTACGGCCCGGCTGCGAGTGTCCCAAGAAGGGCACCTGATGCCCCAAAACGGGCCTATCGGCGGCGCCGGGGGCTCGTTACTGTTTGCCGGACTTACGTCCAGCAACGCCCCGCCGCCGCGACGTCCGCGCCCAGCGTCCTCCGACGACGTGACCGCTGGTCTACCTGACAACCTGCGTGGGATGCCGGGGATGCCCATCCCCTGATCCCCGTTTGACACGCTCAACCCGGGAGGCGGACATGCCAAACGTCGCAGTGGTCATGAGTGGTGGTGGTGCGAAGGGGGCATTCGAAGTCGGTGCTCTGGAGCATCTCATCTGTGACAAGGACATCGACTTCAAGGTGATCGCCGGAATCTCTACAGGTTCCTTGAACGCTCTGATGCTCGCGCAAGGCAGAGGTTCAAATGAGCTGAAGCGACAATTTGCCGCTCTGCGGGACATCTGGCTCGGCATCGAGAACTACAAGGCGATTTACCGCGNNGTGGCTGCTCTGCAAGGACAGTTGGTATTCCCCAGATCCCTTGTGGGAGATGATCCAGGACCCCCAAAACGTCTCCCTTGACCGATTGAAGCAGTCTGGACGGGAGTTGCGGATTGGGGCTGTCGGCCTTGAGTCGACCTTCTACTACGAGATCGACCAGTACAACGATTCGATCCGGGAGTGGACGCTGGCGAGCTCGTCCATGCCGCTGCTGTTTCCGCCGGTGGCCGTCGATGGGCAGTATGCCATGGATGGGGGAATCCGCAACGTGACACCGCTCAGGGCCGCGTTCAAGGCGCTGAGCAGGATATCGGCAGATGGTGAGGATTCACCTGACGAGATGTACGTGCTGTTCGCCTCTCCGTTTGGCATTAAGCAGGCAGAGCCGCCATGGAAGTCCGGCCGGGCGATACTGGAGAGGGCCATCGAGATAATGGTGAACGAGATCTACTGTGAGGATGTGCTGCACGCGATCCTCGTGAACCGGTCGGTGCGTGCATACCGTCAACTCGAAAGCGAGCTGCAATCAGGAGATGCAGCGTCGAAGGTCCAGGAGTTGCTGGGAGCCTTCCACTATAGATACCCCGACTACCGCGACGTGAAGATCTATGGCGTTGTGCCGGATAAGGAGTACTGCGGCGGGCTCGAGTTTGAGCCGGCGAAGATCCAGNNTGGCTGGAATATCAGGGTCAGAGATCGCACAGGGCGCCCTTCCAGAGCGTCCATCATGCTGGCGTCGGTATGGTTGGCTAATCGTTATTGGTATCGCGGTGCTTGTGATTGTGATTGGAGTTGTGTTGCTGGCTGTTTTGCTGTGACAATGAGGCTGCATAGATTCTAGGTGTGCTTCTGAAATTCGGCCTCCTTTGCCATAGGTGTCTCGTGACGGCATACCGCACCGTCGCGACGATCCTAGTACTCAACTTGGTGTCGTGTGTTCCTGGCGATGCACCGACGACACCCCCTTCGATTACCGAGCCCGACGGTGCGCCTGCCGCCATCCGCGGCGGCGAGCGGTTGGGCCGGGCCCTCGTCAGCGCGCGGCATATTCCGGGCATGCAAGCCTTGTTGGTTGCCCAGGACGGCGAGTTCCTGCGCGAGAGGTACTACAACGGATCTACTCCCGAATCCGTGTACGATGTCAAGTCGGTGACGAAGAGCGTCATTTCGGCCCTGGTCGGCATCGCGATTGAGGAGGGTGTTCTCGAGAGTGTTGATCAACCGCTGTCGGATGTGCTTGGCACTGTTGTCGATAGTCTCGACGAGGACTGGGCCAGGGTGACCATCGGCAATCTCCTCACAATGACTGCCGGGCACTCCGTGGACGCCAATGGGAACTCGGGCGACCTCTTCAATGTCAACCCGCTGGCAGCCATCCTCGGGACGCCGGTCACTCACGAGCCTGGGACGCGGTTTGTCTACAGCAACGCCAGTACGCACCTGCTGTCGGTGATTCTGACCGAAGCTGCCGGGATGAGCACGGCGGAGTTTGCCAGGATCTTCCTGTTCGAGCCTCTGGGGTGGGAAGCAAGACCGTGGCTCGCCGATGAGATGGGGTACACCATCGGTCCTTGGGGCCTGCATCTGAGCGCACGCAACATGCTCGACCTGGGCATGTTGTACCTGCATGCCGGCAGATCCGGGGATGATCAGGTTATTCCGGCTGAGTGGATCGAAGAGACGACGCAGCCATGGGTTTCGTTGCCGGAGTTCGGCTCGGGTCTCACCCGGGGCATCTCCGCCTACGGTTACCTGTGGTGGCTCGGCCGCACCGGAGGTCACGATCACCACTCTGCCCGGGGATTCGGTGGCCAGTACATCTTCATCGTTCCCGACCTAGATCTCGTCGTGGTGTCGATATGCGACTACCGTGGAAAGGACGTGGAGGAGATCCACGCCGACGACGCGAGCATCCTCGATCTGATTGTCGAAGAGATCATACCGGCTGTGGGATGAGGCGAGCCCGACCGATGGCTAGGGCTAACCCGCCGTTACCGACCTCTTCGACCGCTACCTGGCCGCCCTCGGGTCGGTCCGCCGCACAGCCGCGCGAGCCGGTGCTAGGCGCCCGGCCGGGAGGACGGACCAACCGAGTGTGACCTAGGTCACTGCTCCGGCGAGATTGGCTGTGTTCTCTCCATGTGGGGTGCGCTCGCGGTGCCGGGGGGAGCGAGATTGGACAGCCGTCTCCGCATGGCAGGGCGAACGGGGTTTCGCAACCGTCCGCAGTGCAGCAATTTCCGGTATACGAGCAGCGTACCTCCGTGGCGGGGGGGTGCCTCCCGTCGAGGGCTGGTGCGCGTGTGACATGGACCTTCTCAACCCGGCGGTTGGCGCTGCCGGGTCCACCGCGAATGGTGCATGACTGAGCCGACCCCGCCGGACCAGGGCGTGGACACAGCGGCCGTCGAGCGTCTCATGCTGATGCTCGACAAGGGGCTGCGGGCGTTGCAGCTCTATCCCTCCAACAACCCGGTGTACCAGAAGGCGCTCTTGAACCTGCGAACCGCCTTCGAGCCTGTGTGGGAGGAGTGCGGGGAGCTGGAGCTCCAGGTGAACGAGACGGACTTGGCATGGGGCGCGAACGTGGTGCTGTCCCAGCCGGACAAGTCCGAAAGCCTCGCGTGGATCATGTTCAAGGACGGCCTGCGATCCCTCACGCTGGTGGAGGGTGTGGAGGACGACGAGATCGTTCAGTTCTTAGACGTGTTGCAACAGGCTCGCAACTTGCCGCGGGACGCCCCGGACGACCTGCTCACCCTGCTGTGGCAGCGCCAATTTCAGCTGATCCGCTACACCTACACGGAGCTCGGCGAGGAGGAGGTTGCCTCATTTGAGTCGGCGGCCGCCCCACAGCCGTCCTGGGGGGAACCCCCGGCCAGTCCGTCGCCGGTAGAGGTCCGGCAGAAGGTGGCCGAGGAAACGACGCAGGCCGCTGTCGCCGAGGCGCCGCCCGAGATCATGAAGGTGGAGGACTTCGATTCCACGCTGTATTTCCTCGACGAGAGCGAGATCAACTACCTCAAGGGCGAGATCGAGCGGGAATACGACCAGAGCCTGAGGGCCAGGACGCTCGCGATGTTGTTCGATATCCTGGAGCTGGAACCGTACGAAGCGGCGCGGGAGAAGCTGATCTCGGTCATCGAGAATCTGCTTCCCCATGTGCTCGCCGATGGCGATTTTCGCTCTGTCGCGACCATCTTGCGGGAGCTGAAGGTGGTGCTCCAGCAGGCGGAGGAGCTGCTGCCTGAGCACCGTGAAGCGATATCGGACCTTCCGGCGCCGCTGTCTGAGCCCGAGGCCATCGCCCAGCTGTTGCAGTCGCTGGATGAGGCGGTGGTGCACCCGACTGCGGACGATGTGGGCGAGCTGTTCTCCGAGCTGCGTCCCGAAGTGCTCACGACGGTTCTGTCGCGGCTTCCCAGGCTCAAGAGTGAGAAAGTACGGGAGCTGCTTCGACCAGCCATACAGCGGCTCGGCCGGGCGCATCCCGACCACGTGCTCAGCCTGCTCGAGACCCAGGACGAGATGCTGCTGCTCCAGACGCTGGACCTGGTCTCTCAGCTCGAGCTGCCCCTGTTCGTGCCGGCGCTGGACGGCTTGCTGGATCACCCCAGCCCCAGGATACGGCACGCGGTGGTGGAGGCGCTTGGCGCCATCGGCTCGCCCGGCGCGATGAATCTGCTGGAGCGGGCCGTGGGAGACGCCGAGGCCGAGGTACGCAGCACGGCGGTCCGGCGGTTGGCGGAGCGCGGACACCCGGGTGCGTTCGCCAAGATCGAGGCCGCGATCGCGGGCAAGGCCCTCCGCGCCGCTGCGCTTGCCGAGAAGCAGTCCTTTTTCGAGGCGTACGGGCTGCTGGCTGGCGAGTCGGGGATCGGGAGGCTTCGGCGGATACTGCGCGGGGGGGGACTATTCAGGCGCAAGGCAGACCCCGAGACTCGGGCATGTGCCGCGATGGCGCTGGGCAAGATTGGCACCCCGGAGGCCCGGGCCGTGCTCGACGCCGCTGGGGGCGAGAAGGATCCTGTCGTGCGGAACGCCGTTCGGCGAGCGCTCCAGGAGATCACGTGATATGACAGAACCGAGACCGTCGCAGCTTGCAGTTGAGGGAGTGACTACAGAGGCGGAAGCGGAAGCGGCCGGGATCGTCCGGCAGAGAGGGCGTGAGTACCTGGTGGCGCTCCACACGACGCTGCGCAGCCTCAACCTTTATCCGGTGGAGAACTCTCAGGTGCAGCGTGCCCTGGACGGTCTCGGGGAGGCTGCCAAGGCGCTGCACGAGCTCGATGCGGAGCTGGAGGTCCGGATCGCTGGCGAATTCATCTACGTCAATGAGGTGCGTCTCCGACTCAGCCTGGACAACTATGCCACGTTCAGTCACGTCCTCACCACGCTGCGCGAGTGCGGGATCGGTGCGGTGCGCGTGTTCGACGGTGTCGAGCGCAGGGAATGGCAGGTGTTTCTCTCGCTGATCCTTGCCTTCGCTCCCCGCGGTCCGCGCGAGGACAAGCTGTTCACGCTGCGGCACAAGATGGTGGCGGCCAATATCACCAACATCGCGATCGAGCCGCCGCTGGGGTACGACGAAGCGCTCGGCGATGCGGAGCGAGCCAAGGATCTTGCCAAGCGGACCTACGGGCGGTCAGTCGCCGTCACCAAGGAGATGATCGAGAGCGTTCGGCTCGGGAAGGCCGCGAGCGCCAAGAAAGTGAAGCGCGTGGTCCAGAGCATTGTCGACCAGGTGCTGAAGAACGAAGTGTCGCTGGTCGGTCTCACCACCATTCGCGATTATGATGAGTACACGTTTACGCACTCGGTGAACGTCTGCATCCTGAGTGTTTCGATCGGCAAGCGCCTGGGCCTCACCAGACAGCAGCTCTACGACCTCGGCCTCGCGGCGCTGCTCCACGACGTGGGGAAGAGTCGAATCCCCTCCGAGATCCTGAACAAGCCCGGTCGGTTCGAGCCGGACGAGTGGCGCATCATGCAGACCCATTCCTGGTGGGGCGTGCTCACCCTGTTTGACCTCCGCGGGTTCGCCGAGATTCCGTACCGCGCGATGATTGTCGCGCACGAGCACCACATGCGGGTGGACCTCAAGGGGTACCCGAAGATGCGTCGTGTGCAAGAGCTGTCGCTCTACTCGAAGATCGTGTCGGCTGCTGACACGTACGACGCGGCAACGCAGCGGCGCTCCTACCGAACCTTGCCAATCCAGCCCGACCAGATCCTCCGGGAGATGTGGGATGCGGGCGGTCGCGCCTACGACACCGCCCTCGTCAAAGCCCTCATCAATCTACTCGGCATATACCCGGTGGGGACCTGCGTCATTCTGGACACCTACGAACTGGCAGTGGTGCACTCCGCGAATCCCGATCCCACGCAGCTGCACCGGCCGATTGTGCGGATCGTATGCGGCGCGGACGGCTCCAGGTTCGACTCCGGAGAGCTGGCGGACCTGTCCCAGACGGACGGGAGCGGGAACTTCCGCCGGTCAATCATCAAGGTTGCTGATCCCGGCAAGTACGGGATCAACCCCGGGGAGTACGTCATCTAGGCGGATCGGGCCGGGGAGGGCGCTGCACCTAGCCCGCCTCGACGCGCCGCTCCGGTCTCACACGTACACGCCTTGGCAGCAGCACATTGGGAGCCGCTCGTTTTTGGTGCCTGCGTGCCGCCCACCGTATCTTTGAGTCGACCCCCATCCTGAGCGGCGCAACTAATCCACCCACCCGGGGGAGCGCACTGTGGCAGCTAATAAGGACAAGCTGGTGAAGAAAAAGCCGGCAGCCAAGAAGACGACAGCCGCCGAAAAGAAGAGGACCACCACGAAGAAGAAGCGGAAGCCGAATCCACAGTTCATGAAGCCGGTAAGTCCGGATGCCCAGTTGGCGGCGGTGGTGGGAAGTGAACCCGTGCCGCGCAGGTTGCTCACCAAGAAGATCTGGAATTACATCAAGCGTCATGAGCTTGCAGGACAAGCGGAACCGGCGGATGATCAATGCGGATGCGAAGCTCAAGCCGGTCTTCGATGGCAAGTCCAAGGTGAGCATGTTCGAGATGGAGAAGTACCTAGGGCAGCATCTTCGGAAGGCGCCGTCGGCGGTGGTCATCTTTGGGCGAACGTACGGCCCCCTAGGGTAGCGCGGCGTATGCCGTCACGCAGCAAGCTGGGGTTCGTCCGAGACTTCATGCTCGACTTTCTCGAAACGCAGTTCATCTACGGTGGACTGTCACAGGATGAGTACTTGGATGCGAAGGCGAGCCTGGACGGACCGGCGCTCCGCCGTCTACGGGACTTGCTGTTCGCGGCCCAAGGTCGGAGAGTGACGTTTCCGGGGGTGAGCGGTGCCGTCAAGCTGATATCCCTACGCGAGCCGGATCTTCGGGAGTTCTGGTTCATTCAGTTTGTCCCCCCTAGGGCCGGGGGGAACACGCAGATCGAGTGCTTTGTGGGTCACCGTTTTCGCCCGGATTTCGAGAGGAGCTTTCGGTTCAACCTGCGGCACTTGCTCGATCCGTACCGGATCCGCCTGACCTGGGCCGGTTTCGACCTCAACGGCGACAATCTGCTTAGCGACATCATCCGGAACATCGGCCAGTCGGACATGTGCATCTTCGACAACCTCGGTACCCTCGATCGTCCGAACGTGTACATCGAGGCCGGAATGGCATGCGTGTTGGATCGGCCAATGATCTTCTGTGAGTACATCGGTCGTCGGAATCGGGTGGTGGACACCGGGACGATGCCCTCCGATCTCGCCGGTCTGCTACGCGTGCAGTACAAGAGCTACGAAGACCTCTGCAGGCAATTGTACTTTGGCATTCCCCACTTCTTGAGCAGGCACGGCCTGCTTTGAGGATGGGCTGGCCCCGATTGCGGCCACGCCTGTATTGTCTCCTCTCTCAACACCCTGCTAGCCACTCGCATCAGCCCGGCCAACCACGGAACCCCGCATGGCCGAAGCTCCACGATGGGAAGAAACGGAGGGAACCATGTTCGGAATGGTCACGCTCGACGTGGTGATTGGACTCGCGTTCGTTTATCTGGTCTTGAGCCTAATCTGCAGCGCCATGCAGGAGTTGGTGGCGGTGCTGCTGAGCTTGCGGTCAGCTACGCTCCGGGAGGGCATCGACAACCTGCTGGAGGACGAAAACCTCAAGGNNAAGGACGCCAACGGTGCCGTGAGGAACTTGGCCGACGACGTCTACCAGCACGCCTTGGTGAGAAACCTCTCGAAGAAGGGAAAAGACCCATCCTACATACCTGCTCGGTCGTTTGCGCTCGCGCTATTGGATGTCCTGAAGGATCCCGCCTCCGGCAGGGGTGCGCTCACCGAGGCAAAGGACACCGTAGACAAGCTGCCCAGCGGCCGGTTGAAGGAGGCCCTCGGCGCGCTGATTGACAGCGCTCAGGGTGATATTGAGAAGGTCCGCGAGAACATCGAGGGGTGGTTCGACGACGCGATGGACAGGGTGTCCGGCTGGTACAAGCGCACCGCCCGAAGGTGGATGCTGGGCATCGCCTTCGGCCTCGCTGTGATATTCAACGTAGACTCCATCGAGGTGGCGAAGGGGCTGTGGCAGGAGCCCACCTTACGCGCCGCCGTGGTTCAGAATGCCGACGAGTTCGTCGCGGCAGGTGACCAATCCGCCGAAGCGACGATCCGCGAGCTGCACCAGGAACTCGATGAGTTGGCGCTGCCGATCGGCTGGCCCGCGCGGTGGGGTTTCTCGCTCGAGGACGTCGGACTGTTTCTGCTGGCCCTCGTCGGCTGGGCGCTGACCGCGCTGGCTGTCTCGCTCGGAGCGCCGTTCTGGTTCGACGGGCTCGGCAGGCTGCTGAACATCCGGGCTGCCGGTCAACGCCCTGCGAAGGCGGCAGCGGCATGAGTTTCCAGG
>JABAOC010008392.1_pt3 | contig 13718 bp, 15 predicted proteins | sample 7062161 | NCBI WGS metagenome assembly JABAOC01 (sample SAMN14538625, study PRJNA623070) | marine sediment metagenome | biome: marine biome [ENVO:00000428]; feature: marine pelagic biome [ENVO:01000023]; material: deep marine sediment [ENVO:00002113] | place: India: Gulf of Khambhat ... | reverse complement strand
AAAAGAAGTTCAGGAATCTTTTCTACTGGATAGGCACCCCGGGCTGATTGAGAGAAAATTTCCAGGGTAGGCAAGATTTGGACCGAGGCAAGGAAAAAGGGGAAAATAATTGAACCCAGGAAAAGAAAAGCCTTCTTCCCTCTCCTCTGCCTTTTTTCCGTCAAGAGGCGGAAGAAGAAGTAAACCAAGGTTGTGCCTAAGAGGTAAATCGTCGCCTGAATATAGCCCGATAAGAGAGAAAGGGTTAGGGCAAGAATCAAAAACAAGTTCCATTTAAGCTTCTTCCCCTTGATGATTTTCTCGACCAGAAAAAGGGCCAAGGGCAGCCAGAGAATTGAATGGCCGACGTTACCATACTCAATCCAAACGGTGAAGTAGAGGCAAAAGGCAAAGGCGATGCTGGCAAAGAGGCTGCCAAGGCGGTTTATTTTTAGCTCTCTGGCAAATAAATAGGTGAAAAGGCAGGCCAGGAGCGGTTGGAGAAAGATAAAAATGGTCCAGGCAAAATTGAAAGGGAGGAGGAAAAAAAGAAAGTTGAAGGGATAAAAAACGCCCGTTTGAAAGTTAGCTAAATGAGGATTGCCCGAGAAATTGTAGGGATTCCAAAGGGGTAACTCGCCCTTTTTAAACATCTCGATGGAAAGGTGTCTCCAGGGGAAAAGCTCCCGGACGACATCAATCCCCTGGGCTTTGTGGGGCACCCCTCCCGGCGGAAAGCCTTGAAATGAATAGGCCTTCCAAGGAGCGTAGTGACCGACGAGCAAATCGCCGGGAAAAGGAAGATGGCCGCGGAGAAAAACGGGGTAAAAAAACAAACAGGTAACTCCCAAGAAAAAAAGGAAAACCAGCCAAAATTCTCTATTTTTCATTCTCATTGACTACTTGATAAAGGCCAAGATAGACGTCTCCCACGCCTTTTTGATACTTGGCAATCAGTTTCAAGGGCCAATTAAGGGGTATCTCTTGAGTTTGGTTGAGAACAAAATAGGCGGGTTTGGCTTGGGCTTTTTCCAGGACTTCCTCGGGAATCTCTTCTTCCAAAGGCCAAAACCCCTTTATCTCTACCTGGTGATTTTTGTAAAGATAGACTTCCAAAGCATAAGGCAGAGGGCCAAAAGTGCCTTCGGTGGCCACATAAATCTTGCCCTTTTTTGATTCTTGATTTAAAAAGTCAACCACTTTAAGAACGCCTCCCCCAGCGGGCCAGTCATTGAGATATTGGCCCTTGTCGGAACGGGGAATATCGGCGATCGCCGGGTTGGTGAGTAATTGGTAGTCTGTTTTCAACCAAGGAAGGAAGATAATTAAAGCCGCCAGGGCTATCCAGGCTGGCTTCTTCAATAAACCAAAGAGTTGACTAAGAGAGAGGGCGGCCAAGGGCAGCAAGGGCAAAACCATGGAAAAGATAAAACGGGGGTAAAGGACTTTACCGAAAAAAGCCAGGGCGACAAAAGGGGTGATGAACCAGATGAAAAGAAGGAGTTTTTCTCTGAAAAAACGCCAAAAAGTGATCAAGGCAAAACCAATTAAACCGACAACAAACCAGTTATAATAGCCAACCAGCCAGTCCCAGAGTCCGAGAAGGTTCCCCCAGAAAAAGCGGAGGGGATGCTCGAGCCATTCTTTAATTGGATAAACAAAGACGGTGTTTTTTTTGTCAATCATGCTGAAAAGAGGCGAAAGCCGCAGGACAAGATACATCGCCTGGGAAAGGATAACGGCGGTGAGGGCCAGGCCAAGCCAGAGAGCCATTTTTTTCAGTCTTTTTTTATCCCGCCAGGGAAAAAGGATCAGGGAAAAAGGAAAGAGGTAGAGATTAAAAAAGGCTGAAGTTTTGGTGAGGATTCCCCCACCCATAATCATCCCTAAAAGAAGGGCGATATCAAGGCGGAGGGTTCTCACTAAAAGAACCTGAAAGTAGAGGGCCCAGATGGCAAACATGCCCACTAGGCTTTCCATTAAAGCCATCCGGTCATAAACCATGGCAAAAGGACAGACTAAATAAAGCAAAGCGGCAAGGAAGCCAATTTCTTTCTTCTTAAAAAGCTCCTGGCTTAAAAGGAAAAGGCCAATCATCGCTCCCAGACCGGCAAAAACGGAGACGAGGCGGCCGGTAAAAAGGGGGTCTGGGAAAAAGGGAATGATTACCATCGTCAACCAAACCAGCAGGGGCTGTTTGCCGTCAGAAAGAGAGATAAAGCGCCAATTAGCATCATACCGAGCAATTTCCGCCCAACGAATGTAAATCGCTTCATCGGTAAAAATGGGCATTAAAGTCAGTTGGTAGATTCGTGAAGCAAGAAAAAAGACAATTAAAAGGAGGCTGATAATGATCTCTCTCTTATATTTGGCAATTTTTTTCATCTTGCCAAATTATTTTATCATATCAGCCCTTTTTCTGAACAACCTCTTTGAGAGAAAGGCCCAGGGGAATGATTAATCCCAGGCCTAGAAAGAAAAGAGTAAAAAACAGCTTGATTTGGGGTACGGGTGGATTCCAGTTGCCCAGATACAGAAAGGGGGCGTAGTGGAGTAAAACACCGAGAGACAGGCTCGTGATTGGCCAAAACAGCCATTTTTTCTTGGGCATAAGAGCGACAAAGGGAAAGGGATACAAAAGATACCAAGGCTTAAGCTCATCTNNCATTAAGAAAAAGGAAAGCAGCCAGATTTTCTCCCAATCTATCTTTTTCTTTTGTTTCTGCCAGAAAGTGGCTAGGAAAAACGGCAGGGCCAGTAAAGCGGTGGCAAACTTTATCCCGGCGGAGAAAATTAGGAGCAACCAAGCTTGCCAGACTTTCTTCTTAAGCAGGGCCCAGAAACCGAGGAGGGCTAAGGCCATCATCAACAGATCATTATGGCCAGAAACTAAGCCTTCTATAAGCACCAAGGGACTAAAGGCAAAAAGGCTTAGGCCAAGAAGCCTTATTTTTGGCTTAGTCCTGGCTAAGATTTGGCTAATGGCCCAGCAGCTGAATAGATAGCTCAAGAAGGCCAAGCCTTTGATGAGAATCATCGTTGGCAGTAGTTTTTGGAAGCCGAGGAAAGAAAGAGGCACGGTGGCGATGAGCCAGGTAGGTCCGTAGGGATAAAGGCGGTGGGTCCAATGCATAAAACCCAACATCGGGTCTTCAGGAAAATCCAGGGCCCTATATTGATAGGGGCTTCGTTGGTAGTGAGTGATAACCCGGGCGTCAAAAATATAGTTAAAAAGGTCATAGGAAAAGGCGTTGTAGGAAAACCAAAGAATGGCAGCGGTTAAGATAATCATTAACCAAACCTGCTTTTCTTTTAACCAGCGCTTTTGGATACCTTTTAAAATCAGGAAATAGAAAAGGAAGAGAAGGAAAAGAAGGGTTAAAAAAAAATCCGTGGAAAGGGGGCGGTTAAAGTAGCCAATGTATTGAAACTTTTTTTGAATGACTTGCCAAAAAGAAACTCGGGTCAGGGTTAGACCCAGGTCAATTTGGGTGAAAGAGTAGAAAAAGAGACCGAGGAGAATAAAAAGCCAGCCCCCGAAAAGAAAAGAGCCAATTTTTTCTGCTTTTTTCATTGATAGCGACCTAAAAGACTATTCCATCTCACCCGAAGAATTTCCATGAGCATCTCCTTTGATTCCTTGATAAAGTTCTTCTGTTTACCCCCNNTCTTCCCACTTGACTTTGACTTCTTTTATCTTGTAGCCTTTTTTTTCGGCGACAAAAAGCATTTCTACATCCCAAGCTCCGACCCGCCAGCCTTTGGCGGTTTTTTCTTGCTTGAAAATTTGCATTTTCTTAAAAACATCTTTGGCTGCTTTTGTTTTTAAAACCTTGAAGCCGCATTGGGTATCAATGATGTTTCTCAGTAATAAAGCCCTTCGGAGAAAGCGAAAGCCTGAAGAAAGCAGTTTCCGGTACCAGGGAAAGCGTTTTCTTTCTTTCCCTCGAGAACCAATGACTAGGTCAAAACCTTTTTTAAACCAAGGAAGGAGTTTTTCTAACTCGGAAATCGGAGCGGATTGGTCCATGTCGGTGAAGAGAACAATTTCACTTTTGGCTTTTTTTAAGCCTGCTTTAAGGGCAAAGGGCTTACCGGCGTGTTTATTTTTTAAGAGTCTGAAGCGGGGGTTTTCTTGGATGAATTCGCCTACCAGGGCTAAACTGTCATCAGTAGAGCCATCGTCGGAGATAATTACCTCCGAAGAGTATTTTTGCTGTTGAAGGTATCTTTCTATTTCGGTCAAGACTCCCCTTTTTAGGTTTCTTTCTTCGTTATAGCAAGGGATGATGACTGATAAGTGGGGTTTTTTCATTCTTCTTGATAATGGCCTAATTTCATCAGAATAATGCCTCCGGGCGCCATCCATTCATCCACGATTTCTGCTCGGCCAAAGCCAGCTATTTCCCAAAGAGGGTGGCCCAGGGGATGGCAATCAGCGATTTCGCAGACGACGAGAAGTTGGCCGGTGACGGTTTTTCTCTCTGGATCAACCTGGGAATTTTCAATCGTCACCGGTGGATTGCCCCAAATCTCGAAGAAGTAACGATAGGCATGATCAGAATTATTGCCGGTAATGAGAGCAAAATTAAAGGGTCTGCCTTCTGTTTTATCGAGAATTGATTGGGCAATTACCTTGACCTGATTAAGTTGACGGTTAGGCTCATAGCGAAAAGGAATGCCCTGAAGGTTAAGCCAGATGAGGGCAATAAGCAGAATGGCCGTGACTCCCTGACCAACTTTTGATTTGGTTAAAAAAGAAAGAGACAAACCGGTAAGGAGAAAGGGCAAAGGAAAGATGAAACCGAGATAGTAATCATAAATTGCCTTTTGATAGAAAACAAAAAGGCCAATTCCCAAAAGGAACCACAGGCCCAACAAGGAGAAAGTCAGCCTTTCCTTTTTTTTCTCTTTGATTAAAAGATAAATTAAAATTGTTAAAGAGAAAAAAAGCAGCAAAAGAGCGAGAGAAATTTGATTATTGGTCACCAAACGACTGAAAAGACGAAGAGGAATATCTTTTATCACTAGCAATAAATTGTCGACGGAAAAGCCGGTGTCTTTGCCCAAAAAGATGAATTGATAAAGAGTCCGGAAGTTGGGAAAGCGGTGGCGCAGTTCAAATAAAAGAAAGGGGGACCAACCTAGGAGAAAACCGCCGATGCCTAATAAATAGTATTTAAGATTTTTTAATTTGGGGGCAAAAAGGAGGAGGTAAATAACAATGATGGGGGCTAAGAAAGTGGCGAGGTAATGGAGTTGGAAGGCAATACCGAGGAAAAAGCCGGTAAGGCCTAGATAAACTAATTTTTTCTTAGTCACCGCGAGCCAGAGGGTGTAAATGACCAAGAGGCTGAAAAAGGGCATTAAATTGGGATTCCAGGAAGAGCGGGAATAGGCAATCACCAAAGGAGAGAGGGCGTAGAGGCCGGCGACGATTAAGCCTGCCTTGGCATCATAAAAATCTTTACCCACTTTGTAAACCAGGAAGACGGTGGCAATGCCAAAAAGAGCCACCATCACCGCCGGTCCGACTGGATCAAAACGGAAAAGCCATAAAAAGGGGGCCATGAAGTAGTAATAGATGGGCCCTAGAAAGAAACCGCCAACGCTGGCGGTGGGGCCAAGCAAGGTCCATTTGTGGTCAACAATGATCCGCTTGACGACGAGAACGTCTCGGCCTTCATCGCCCAAAAAGGTCATGTAGTCGGCGATTCGGTAAAGACGCATGAAGGCGGCAACGAGTAAGATTAAGGTTAAAATGAGCACCTCAATCTTATTCTCCTTAATCCAGTTAACCAATTCTTTTTTCTTTTTTTGATAGGTTTTTTTAAGCTTCATCGTCTTTTTAATTTTCGGTAAAAACGCAAGAGATCGGCGTAACCACTCAAGGCTACCTTTAGAGTTATCCCCGTTGCCTGGCCCGCCTTACGAGGAAAGTGGTGAACGCCAATCTGGACAATTTTAAATCCTTCCTTTTTGGCCTTGACTAAAAGCTCGGTGGAGATAAAAGGTCCTCGTTCGGCTTCAAGTTTGGGAATGGCTTCAGCCACTTCTTTTTTTAGAAGTTTAAAACCGCAGTCGATGTCCCTCACTCTTAGGCCAAAAAGAATAAAAACGGGCAATTCCCAGAGGATTTTGGAAATAAAAACGCGGTGGAAAGGGACGGCTCTTTTAAGATAGTAGCCAATGACTAAGTCTGCCTTGGTTTTCTTCTGCTTCTCTAGAAATTTATTAATTTCCGAGAAATCAAACTGGCCATCGGCATCGGCAAAGGCAATTAGATTGTATCGGGAGTTGTAAACGCCGCTTTTAATCGTCGCCCCGTAGCCCCGATTGGCGGTATGGGTAATCACTCGAATCCGGGGTTCTTTTTTTGCCAACCGCTTGACAATCTCGCCGGTTTTGTCGGTCGAGCCATCGTCAATCACCATCATTTCCCACTTTTTGGCTACTTTCGGAAGAATTTTGGCTGCTTTGGTTATGGTTGCCTCAATATTGGCTTCTTCGTTGTAGGCAGGAAAAAAAACTGAGAGTTCTTTAGCCTCCATCGTACTTAAAAGTATAGCATACAGGAAGGAAAAGGGAGGTGGTTAAACCCTTTTTTGGAGCCAGCCGAAAATTTTGGATTTTCTCGTTTTCCAGATGAAAGTGGTATACATAAAGAAGTTGTAAGGGAGAACGAGGAAGCCGATGGAAAAGATGAGGAGAATCTGGCGCCATTGATCCCCCAGAATGGCGGTGCCAACCCAGACGGTGACCGTTTGAATGATTAAAGCCCCCATTGAGGTAAGGTTGAATTCGACAAATTTGACCGGTAGTTTTCGCCAGGAAACAATTTTCTTTTCGGCAAAGGTCCAGATATTGTTAAGAATAAAGTTATTAATGATGGCTAATTCGGTGGCCAGAGCAGTAGCTGGTCCAGGGGCGATTCCCATTCGGTAAAAGATTTCCAAGCCAATGGCGTTGACCAGATAGCCAATGAAGCCGACGATGGCAAATTTGAAGAATTGCTGGGAGCGGTCAAGGCGAATGAGAAGACAGGATTTTATCCATNNGTCTTTAATGTATTGAACATTGAAGCCTATTTTGGAAACTCCCGCTTTTCTGGGCTGAAATTTAACCGGGACTTCAGCAAATTTAGCCCCGGTCTTGGAAAGGTGATAGAGAATTTCATTCTGAATGACAAAACCTTTAACATTGAGCTTATCTAGTTCGACTTGGTCTAAATGACCTTTAACCCTAATCGCTTTGAAGTTGCCCGTGTGGTCTTTAACCTCACTCACCCCAGCAACTAAACCGGCAAAAAAATCATTGGCCGCCCAGTGATTGAGTTTGCGAAACAGGCTCCACTCCTCTGTTTCGCCGCCACCTTTAGTGTGCCTTGAGGCGACGACGACATCATAGCCTTCGTCTATTTTTTTAAGCATCTCGGGAATGTGTTTGGGATCCCATTGGAAATCGGCATCATTGGGAATGACCACGTCCGCCTTTAGCTCTTCCATCGCGTGTTTGTAGCCTCGGATGAGATCGTATCCCAGTCCCCTTTTTGGCCCGGTAAGAAGATGAATGCTTTCCTCCTCCTTCATATATTTTTTGACCACTTCCTGGGTGCCATCGGTGGAGTTGGCGTCAACGATGAGAGTGACAAATTCATATTTAGGGTTCTCTTTGGCGATTTTGAGAAGGGTATCCAGCATCGGGCCGATGTTTCCCTTCTCGTTGTAAGTGGCAATAACGTTGGCGACTTTCACTGTTTTTACTCTAGCAGAAAATCCTGCTAGAATACAAGTCAATGGTGAAAATTGAGATTCTCACCCTTTTTCCGGAAATGTTTAAGGGGCCGTTTGACGAGTCGATTATTAAAAGGGCTCAGGAAAAAGGATTGGTCGAAATAAAAATCCATAATTTGAGAAAGTGGGCCAAGGATAAGCATAAAAGCGTCGATGGCCGGCCTTTTGGTGGGGGTGTGGGAATGATTCTGATGGTGGAACCGATTGCTGAGGCTTTGAAAGGGTTGCGGAAGAAAGAAACCCGGGTAATTCTTTTAACTCCCCAAGGTAAGGTTTTTAACCAAAAGATGGCCAAGAAATTTTCTCGAGAAAAACATTTGCTCTTTATCTCTGGTCATTACGAAGGGGTGGATGAAAGGGTTCGAGAGCATCTGGTGGATGAAGAAACCTCCATTGGTGATTATGTTTTGACTGGAGGGGAATTACCCTCTATGGTGGTGGTGGACACAATCGTCAGGTTAGTTCCCGGAGTCTTAGAAAAGAAAGAAGCGACTAAAGAAGAGTCTTTTTCAGCCAAGACTCTGGAATATCCCCAATATACTCGGCCGGCTGATTATCAGGGTTGGAAAGTGCCGGAGGTGCTTCTTTCTGGGGATCATGCTGAGATTAAAGCCTGGCGTCAGAAAAAGGCAAAAGAAAGGACTAAGAAAAGAAGGCCTGATTTACAGAAGTGATTCAGGCATTAAGTTTCTGCCAAAATTCTCTTAAGCCCCCCGGGCCCTCAATTGACTGGTCAATTACCTCTTTCCAGGTTAAAAAAGAAAAGCCAGGCTCTACCCCCGCCAAGGCTTTCTCCGTCTGCTCACAGCGAAACCCTCCTCTAAGAGGCCAGATTAGCTTTTTGCCTTTCTCCTCAAGCCCCTTTTTATATTCAATCATTGAGCCCTTAGCCACTTGATTTGGATCTTCACCAAGTTTTTCCATCATGTATCTTAAAAGCTCATAGGGGCTCGTTATTCCCTTGGCCGCCACATTAAAAACCCCGGTTAGTTTACCCTGATTGATAATTCGGACTGCCCTGGCGATATCTTTAACCGCGGTGATGGTCAACGGCTCTTCAAAAGCGGGAAAGCCTTTTGCCTTATTGGTTAAAAGAGTCTGAAGATAATATGGGCGTTGATATTCCTCCCCAACATCGGCCACTGCTCCACAAGGGTAATCAATGAAAACCACGGCTAAGCCTTTCGAAAAATCATTGCCAAAGGCGCCTCTAACGGCTCGATCGCCAAGCAGTTTTGTGTGGGCGTATCGGCCAAGAAGTTCTGTTTCCTTTGTTTCATCTGCAAGAGGGTCATTTTCAGAATAGGGGCCTGGATTTTCAAGGCTGCCTGCTCTCTCATAACCAGTGGCAATAAAAATTAACCTTTTCCCCTCCCGAGCACAAGCCTCGGCAACGTTCTTCGCCCCTTCATAATTGACTCTCAGCGCTTTTTCATAAAGAGAATCTTTTTCTTCAATTCCCGCCACGTCGGTTATTCCTGCAGCCAGAATCACCGTTTCCCCCTGAAACTGACGGATTGCCTCCGCCACCTTATCGGCCTGAGTAATGTCTAAATCTTCTATTGAAGGGGAGTAAAAAGAGGTTGCCCCTAATAATTCCTGCTCAATCGCCGTTCCAATATAACCCTCGCCACCAATAATTAATATTTCTGAATTCTGGAGTTTCTCTTTAGAAAGTAAAACTTCTGCTCCCATATTTTTACCAACCGCCTCTGGCTCCTCCCCCGCCTGAAGAACCACCACCAAAGCCTCTGAAGCCTCCACCGCCAAAGCCACCGCCACCTCCGCCAGAAAAGCCTCCCCAACTGCCCCAGAAATTGGTCGGTTTTTTCGCTTTTTTCAGTTTTTTGTAGTTTTTAGAGAGAATGTAGTCAAGGAGAAGGCCAAAGACAGCTAGACCAATGGCCAAGAAAAAGAAGGCAATGATGGTGCCGAGGACGAGGCCCAAAATTCCTCCCATGACACCCCCGACAACCCCTCCGGCCCAATAACTTTTGCTTCGGGCTAAGAAAGAGGAAAGGTAAATAAAGAGGAAAAAGAAAATCATCAGCAGAACAAAAAAGGGTGAGCTTTTCTCTGCTTTTTCTTCGCTTTCTTCTGGAGCGGGTTCGCCAGAGCGAATGTATTCTTCGAGCTGGGCGATGGCCAGGCTTACTCCCTCATCATAATTTTCTTCTCGGAAAGACGGCGCCATTTTTTCCCGAATGATTTTTCCGGCCCGACCGTCAGTAATGACTGGCTCAAGACCATAACCCACCTCAATCTTTATCTCTCTGTCATTTTTGGCAATCAAGATGAGAAGGCCGTTGTCTTTCTCTTTCTTGCCTATCCCCCATTGTTCGAACAGACGAACGGCATAATCTTCAATTGAATTGTCTTCTAAAGAGTTAATCGTCACCACCGCAATTTCGGCGGTGGTTTCTTCTTCAAAATTAGCTAATTCCTCCTCTAAAGATTGACGATAATCTGAAGAAAATATCTGGGCGAAGTCGTTAACATAGCCCGTTGGTTCAGGAAAATCCTGCGCCCAAGCAGAGACAGCAACTAGGAAGACTCCTAGGAGAAAGATAATTAAAAGCTTAGCAACTCTCATTCAAATAAGCGAGAAACAAGGCTTCTATCCTTTAGGGACTAATTTCCACTTCCGGAGCCTCTTCGGCTCCTTCAGCCGCTTCGAAATAGGCCCGTTCAGTAAAGCCAAACATCCCGGCAACAAGATTATTGGGAAACTTCTTAATGGTAACGTTGTAAATTCGAACCGTGTCATTAAAGCGCCGTCTTTCGACCGCCACTCGATTTTCTGTGCCTGCCAATTCATCCATTAGCTGAGAAACATTTTCCGAGGAACGCAATTCAGGATAATTCTCGACAATGACTAGCAAGCGCCCCAAGGCTGATTCCAGTTCTGTAGCCGCCGCCGCTTTTTCATCGACGGTTTGGGCTCCAGAATATTTGGTTCTCGCCTCGGCAATGAGGCCAAAAACTTCTTGTTCTTGGGCCATAATCCCTTCAACCGAGTTGACCAAATTAGGGATTAAATCAAAACGGCGCTGGTATTGAGTCTCTACCTGCGCCCATTGATTATCAATTGCTTGAGTTTGGGTAACTAAATTATTGTAAAAACCAATTAAACCTAAAACTAAAACTAAGATGATTGCGCCAACGGCAATCCAAATCTTTTTCAAATTTGTTCACCCCCTCTCTTAGGTGTGTTTGTCGGCAACAACAAAAGCGCCATAAGATTCTGGTTTGGTTTTAGCCACATAACCATTGCCGTTAACCATTCCCACCACTTCTTTAATCATTTCTCGCGTCGGTCCGGCTTTACCCACGTCAATGTGAATTTCCAGTCTATATTTTTCCCCGTTTAATCTTTGGGTCAATTGGGGCACAAGTTCTTCGGCTAAATCAATTGAAAGAAGCGTCTCGGTGTAAATTTTATCTCTCAAAGTGGCCACTTTCTCTACTCGCCTCTTCTGCCAAAAATATCTTCCTCCCTTGCCCTGTCGGTGAATGACCACGGCGGTGACAAAGTCAACTTTTTGCTTGCCGTTCAAACGATTGCTTTTGGAATCGGTTCCTATGACCAAACGGTAGAAATAGTCTGGTTCTTCGTTCATGAAGCCCACGAGATCACCGGCCATCTTATCGATGGTCATNNACTAGGACTGATAAAATAACTACCTGCCCTCATACCAGGCACATTTTACCATAAATTTTGCCTTTTTCCAAACCCTGACTTAGGTCAATTTGGCGGTCATTTCTCCCACCGCTTTACCAAATTCTTGGGCCTGTTCTGGAAAAAGAACAATGGTTGACCGAAGAAACTCATCACCGGCCTTGGTCCGGCGGGATTCGGTTAAAACAAGACATTTCTTGCCTTCTTGAGTCTCCCTGAGGTCAAAAAAATAAGTGCGGCCACTCGCTTTTACCATCCTCGACTTTTTTTCTCTTGCCATTTGTTTCACCCCCTTCCCTCCTCTCTCGGCACTTTTCTACGGGTTTTGTTCGGAACGCACTGATTTAATTTAAACAAATTAAAAAACCGCTGTCAAGACCTAATATCGTGTATAATAAACCCATGGAAGTTAAGTTAAAAAAGATTGGCACTAACCGCTGGCAGGTGGAAAGATTACCTCGGATGACGGCTGATGCGGTGGTTTATGCTAAAGAAGAAGTTTTGGAACAGATTAAGGAAGACCGGTCTTTGGAACAGTTGGTTCAATCTGCTTCTTTGCCCAAGGTGATTTCTCCTGTTGTCGCCATGCCTGATGTTCATGAGGGATTTGGTTTGCCCATTGGCGGGGTGATGGCCACTGAGGGAATCGTTTCTTCTGGAGCCGTGGGGATGGATATTAATTGTGGCGTGCGCTTGCTTTACAGTCAGCTGAAGTATGATGCCAAGACTTTTTCCGAGGAGGTGTTGAGATTATTAATCAATAAAATTCAACGGGAGATTCCTGTGGGTTTGGGGCAGAAGCGGCGAGAAACCATTCCCAATTTGCCTTTTCGAGAGATTATTTATCACGGGCCTCAGGCTTTGATTAAAAAGGGTTATGGGGAAAAAGAGGACGCTGAGTCGATTGAGGAATATGGCAAATTGGCAGGGGCGGATTTAGCTCATCTTTCTGAGAAAGCGATTAAACGAGCGGAAAAACAAGTCGGCACCCTNNACCCTGGGTTCGGGTAATCACTTTATTGAAATTCAGGTCTTGGAGAAAATCTTTGACAAAGATTTAGCCAAAAAGTGGGAACTTTTTGAAAACCAGGTTTGTGTGATGATTCACTCTGGTTCTCGGGCATTAGGCCATCAGACTTGTATTGATTACACCAATAAGTTTTTTAAGGAAGAATCAAAATATGGGATAAAGGCACCAACTCATAATTTGGCTGCCCTTCCGGCTGATTCCCCTACTGGTTCTGCTTATCTTTCGGCCATGGCGGGGTGTGTTAATTTTGCTTTTGCCAATCGGCAGTTAATGGCTCATTATGTTCGGGATGTTTTTAAACGGGTTTTTAAATCCAAAGAGTCTCGGCTGGCGCTTTTGTATGATGTCGCTCACAATATTGCCAAATGGGAGCCTTATGGCAAGAAAGAGGCTTTGATTCACCGGAAGGGAGCCACTCGAGCTTTGCCGGCAGGACATAAAAAAAATCCCAAGCATTACTTAGAGACAGGGCATCCGGCTCTTGTTCCTGGAAGCATGGGCACTTCTTCTTATGTAATGGTGGGCTTGACTGATGCTAAAGAGACCTATTTTTCCATTAATCATGGAGCGGGGCGAAGCATGAGTCGGGGTCAAGCTAAAAGAACGATTCAGAAAGAGGAATTTGAAAAGAAAATGGGTGGGATTCTTTACAACAAACCTTTCCATGTGATTGCCGATGAAGCCCCCCAGGCTTACAAAGACATTGATTTGGTGATTGAGACTTTGGTGGAAGCTGGTTTGAGTAAGAAGGTTTGCCGTCTTCGGCCTTTGGCGGTGATTAAAGGGGATTAAATTTCTTCAAAATGTTAAGATAAATTTAGTATGTTAAACGTATCTCTAATTCTTCACGCCAATCTTCAATACGCGGAAATTTCCCCAAAAGAAATTCCTCGGGTTGTTAAAGAAAGTTATCTGCCCACTCTCAAGGGTCTTTTAAAAATTCCTCGATCCAGAATTGCTTTTAATTTTACTGGGGTGACTTTGGAGATTTTGGAAAAGGAATACCCTGAAATAATTGATTTGATTAAAAAGGGTGTTAAAAAAGGTCAGTTTGAGTTATTAGGTTTTGCCTATTCCCAACCGATTCTTCCCCTTATTGAAGAAGTTGACATTAATCTCCATATTGAAAAACACCTTGAGCTTTTAGACCGTCTTTTCGGAGTGGCTAAGCCAAAAGGATTTTTTCTACCTGAAGCTGCTTGGAGTCCCAATCTGGCGCCGATTCTGAAAAAGTTTG
>JABAOC010003668.1_pt2 | contig 13728 bp, 13 predicted proteins | sample 7062161 | NCBI WGS metagenome assembly JABAOC01 (sample SAMN14538625, study PRJNA623070) | marine sediment metagenome | biome: marine biome [ENVO:00000428]; feature: marine pelagic biome [ENVO:01000023]; material: deep marine sediment [ENVO:00002113] | place: India: Gulf of Khambhat ... | reverse complement strand
GTTAACTCCGTTGACAATACAGCGCATTGATCGTTCCATCCGCTTAATCCGTTTAATCCGCTGACAGCCATATAGGCTTAATCCGTTGACCGCTTCCAGAACAACCACTTTTCCTGCCCTTTCAATCTGATCTTTCTGACCAGGTAGATCCCATTTAGCTTCTCTCCCTGGATCTTCAAGCTGGAGAAGTCCTGCTGTCTGTCCAGCAGCTGATAATCTCCCCTGTCAATAATCTGCATATGCGCGACGTGTTGCCTTGACGGATTGCCTTCCGCCCCATCCTCTCTCGGGGGAATATCTCCTTCGAAGCCCATCCACCTGGCATCGTGATATTCCTTCCATTCGCACAGGAACCTTCTTCCACGATCCAGTTCGTCCGGGTCCAGCTGGTACAAAGTCAACCCGAAGGCCGTCTGACCCTTCTGGAACCGCAGGTCGTGATGCCTGGAGTTGCCCCACCAGTGAACCTGAAGAACGAATCGATTGCTTGGCTCAAGGGCTATTGCTGCGGACGGCCGACGGTGGACGGCTGACCGACTTCTTTCGACCATCCTCTCCAACACCGAGGGCGGATCCGGCTCTTTCCTGTCTGGCCTCTTGTCCAGAACCTTGGGCGCCTGCCAGACGAAACGGTCATCTAACTTGGTCACCTGGTCGATTCTTACTCTGATGATCTCTCCTCGCTGAGCCTGCAGAAAACTCGAGTAGGTGGTGCCGATCAAGACCGGCTTGGCTTTCGTCCCGATGGCGCAATTGTAGTTGTAACTGCCTCCCTTGTTCTTCTCCACCTCCGTCACCAGTACGTCGAGTTCCAGATGCCTCTTCCATTTGAACCACTTGGTCTCCTCGAAGTAGGTGGAATCAGCTTTTCTGATCACCGCCCCCTCAGACGAGGAGATCTCCCTGACCTTCGAGATCAGATCGCCCGGGCTGACTAGTTCATATTTTGATTTCTGAAGCAGCGCGGTATTTGGAAAGTATGTTTCCAGAAGCTTCTTTCTCTGGTGCAACTGCAGCAGCGTCCTGGCCTCATCGTCCAGATGGAGCAAATCGAAGAGCTTGATTCTGAGATGGCAATCCTCGCACAGACCGTTTTCCTTCGATGAGGGCAAATTAAGTGCCTGAGAGAGAGCAGAGGCGACGTCTCGGTAGGCAAGACGCGACCTCCCCTTGTATCTTACCAGCACGCCGTCCAGTATGAAGCTCGCAAGCGGGTTCAGGACGATCTCCTCGGCCAAGCGCGCAAGCCCGTGCTGAACCTCACGCCCGTCGTCCGTGAAGATCTTGACTTCTCTTTCCCTCTTGTGGATCTGCAGCCTGATTCCGTCATATTCCGGTTCGACCAGAAACACGCCCGAGAGGGCGGATAGGTCTTCCAGATGAAAAATCTCATTCGAGTTGAGGCTGGATTTCTGCGCCTTGGTGGGGGGAATGAACCTGAGTGGCAGAGCGTCAGAGGGGCCCGGGCTCGGCTCTCTAGTGAAGTGAACTCGCGCCTTAAGTCCAGCGGGCAGCGCTGCGAGAACTTGCCCCTCCAGATGGGGAGGGCAGACCATGTCGAGATCGTGGTCTGAGTAGCCTTTTTCCAGAACGCCGCCCACCAGCTTCACTCTGTCCGCAATGGCCGCTCGCTTGAGTGCATTTTCGACCACTTCTTTGTAGATTCTTTCAGGCTTGGATTCCGAAGCGGAGCTCGCATTCCCCAGCTCTGCTTGCGGCTTGCCTTTCTGATACAGCAACAACTCGTCGGACATGGAAGTGTTGGGCACCGCTCCGCGATAAANNGATAAACCAGTGAGGTCTCCAGCACTCGGACGACGTTGCGGTAATTGAAGTATGCTTCCTTCTCCCCTTCTTCTGTCTGATAGGATTTGAAGGGCACGTGCTCGCACCTTCGCATATCCTGACCGCAGATGGAGCACTGGGGAAATTCAAACACAAACCCCAGGGAGCATTCCTTGTAGATTCCATGATCTATGTTCTCTTTAAGAGATAGAGCATCCTTGGAGCTTCTCAGCCAGTAGAACCAGACCTTGACCCAATTCTGACCATCCCTTTGCACCACCTCTGCTTTGAAGTTTCTGGCGATGGGAAGCTTTTCCTTGGTGTGCCCTACCATCACCGGCGAGTCGACTACCAGCTCGGCCAGATTCTGCAGCTCCTCCAGGGGAAAACGGCCGCCGTAGGAGTTGACCTCGTCCGAAACTAAGAACATTGCCCGCACGAAGATGTCCTCTTTGGTAACCTGCTTGGGAGGCCTGATGCGCGAGTTGATCAAGAAGACCAATCCGTCCGATATCTCTTCTTCCGGCCTCTTCAGCTCCGCACCCACGTATGCCAGAAGTTCTTTCAATTGTGCTCCTGTCTTATCAGCCTGGTCTCTGACGCAAGGGTCTGAGACGCCGGCTGGTCGAATTGGCATCCTTTCACTAATCCTCGACCCATCACGTTCACCACAAGACCTCATCACTTTTTGCGCCTGGAGGCCGCAAGCATTCCATCTTAAAAGCGGCTAACTGGTAGTCGCTTTGACTTAGAGTCCGAGTGAATGTGCGGTCAGAAACTCTGCATGCTGTTGCACACGAATGAATCGAACTATAGGTGGCCGGGCTCTCTAACTTCAACTTTCGTCTGCAGTTAACAATAGCCGTCGGTATGGGCACCAGGTTTGCTCAGGTACTGGGATGGAAATCTGTTTGGAAGTTAACAGAGGTGTCAAGACGATGAGTCTCAATCAGGCACATTCTGGTAAAGTCTCCGAGGAGATTGAAAAGAAGGCGCCGTTACTGCTTTTGCTCACAACGGCGATTCTGATTATACTCTCGATCATTCTGTTCAGTTTCGAGGATCTCGCCGAGCCGATCCGGTTATCTGATCTGGTCTTCGATGCGTCAACCCGGTCGGCTCCCTCGGACGCAACCAGCAGACTGGAAATGGATTGCGAGATTGAAGCAGAGCAAACCTTAGGAGATCTGGACTCATAAATTAGCAGAGTCAACAAGCCCCAAGAGTCAGATGCTCCCCCGGTAAACCCCGCCGATGTGCGGGGTTTACTTTTTTTGTACAGCTTTCTCGTTGGAGACAAGCCCCGAACCGCATGGTTCAGGACAAGCTCCGACGCCAAGCCCTGTGCCTTCGGGGGCGGGCCTTAGGATCAAGTGTGGTGGAAACCTTTCCTGTCCCGAGCTTGTGGTTCGAGAGTTCGACTAGCTCCCTGTCCTGATCGAAGCCGAAGGACAAGCTCGCCACCCCGAGTCAAGCCCAGGGACCGAAGGGAGGTTTCCTACTGTGGAAGGCTGAAGCCTTCCGCCCAGACGGGCGGGCGTCTGCCCGCTGTGGCAATCCGCTGGATCCGTTTAATCCGCTTAATCCGTTGACCCGATTCTCGCGGTGGACTATGGTCGGTGGACGGCGTTTCAAACCTTCCCCACCTTCGGAGACAGAAGCCGAGATGATTCTCCCCCTTCTCTCACCAACCATAGGGCCAAAGCTAACGCCATCACTGCATCGCATTCGGAGTTTTTATCCCAGTAGAAATTTCTCAACTCATCCTGGAATGTCCACAGTTCGCCGTCCTCCTGCACTTGCTCTACGTGCGGATAGGCGATTCTGCCCAAGGCATGCATCTTTTCCAAATTGGCGATAAGCTCGGATTTCGCCCTCCCACCTCTTTCTCCGAAATTGAAGCCTTGAGGTTTTATATCTGAGAGCTCGGATAGAACCACGTCTCCCAAGCCGGTTGAATCTATGATCACTCCTCCCCCGTACTCTTTCTGCCTTCTTCTGATCGCCGCGTACACATCCTTCCATTCTCTCTGGAATCTCTCCAGCGCCACAACCTGGTGAGGTTTCCGGGTTATGTCCAGGGTAATTCCAACGGTGAAGGTCCTTTTGCGGGCCAGATCCCATCCATGACAATATCGGTGTCCTTGGATTGCTGCCGCCAAACCGGTTGAGAGATTCATCGCATTTCGGATGTACTCTTCCTTTATCACCTGGTTAGCATCATCTATGAACAATCCTTTTATGTTCTGTTCGATCTTGCTTGAAGAAAGGCTCTCCAGCTTTCTTTCCAGGTATTCCTTGCTCACGTGAGGATTCTCACGTGTATCGCCATTTTGAACGTAACCCAGTTCCGGGCTCTTCTGAAGCTCACAGCACTTCCGGTAGAACCAATTCTTTCCCTTCGGCGTGGAGGTGAAATCCAACATCCCAGCCCGGTCCGCCAGCCTCATCATGATCACCTGGTTGACCACGTATTCCGGGTGGGGCTCGAAAGCCACCTCGTCGAAGTTGAAATAGTCATAGTCTCTTCCCAGGAGGTACTCTCCCCTTCTCTGCGTCGACCTGGCCCAAAGAATGGCACCGTTTCCGAAGATTACGTGAGGAAACGGAGTGAACGTGACCTTCTTGACCAGACTATCCAGACACGGTTTGCCCTTGATCAGCCTGAGCACGTTTTCGAAGATGATCTTGGCCTGATCTAAAGTAATTGAGGCGTTGACCGCCTCGTATTTCTCAATCTGATTGAATTGGCGAGGTCTGACTTTGAAGAAGCAGCGATGAAGAATCTTTATGGCTTGCGCCAGGCTTTTGCCCCAGCGATTGCCGGTGTGCAGAGCGTTCTCCGGCTTGGTCGAATTCTGCAGCCACTTTGCCTGCCCTGGATGAGGTTCGATCTCCAGAAACTCTCTGGCGAACAGCACCGGATCATGTATAGCTTTCCGCCAGAACCTTCGTCTCGATTTCAGCAACTACTCGTCCTCTGATCTGCGTTTCGAAAACACAAAGACCAGAACCTAGCTTAAGCTAGGTTCTGGTCTCAAACCCGTCACACCGCCCGGGGATTTGATCCGTTTAATCCGCTTAATCCGTTGACCGGTTGGTTCTATTCGTTGACAGCCTCACTCCCCGGCGTCCAATTCCCTCTTGGCCTGATCCTGAGTGATGAACCCTGCCTCCTTCTTGCGGATGACGTTCTCCAGTTGAATTCTCTCTGCCTCCTTCTGTTCCAGCATCCCGAAGAACTTGCGATTGTCGAAATGGTAAACGCACCGCAGAGAGACTCCGTGTAAGGCCAGCTCGATGTTACGCAACCATTCCAGGAATCTCTTGGCATAGCTTTGTATGGAGATCACGTTTCGCAGTATCAACTCATATTTGCACTGAGCCCAGCTGTGGGATGGACCATAGGAATAACCCAGGATGAACGGATCCAGATGCACTCCGGCACAAATGTCCTCTATCAGTGCCTTGTGATTGATGTACCAGTAGTGAGAAGACGAAACGTGGCCGGAAGGACCGATGTATTCGATCTGTACGTCTTCCCAGGTTATGGGATTATCTTCTGGGGCGAGTTCCCTCATCATGTCAACGGTATCTTCGAAATAGCGGTTGGCTCTCGACAGATAGTTCTCCTCCGATTCTCCCGAGAACCGCTCCGGCGGCTTGATCTTGACGTGCAGACGATGGTAGCCGGCATTGTGCATGGTCTTCTGCATGTCTTCCAGAAGCTTCTGTTCGACTCTGGCAACAAAAGGAATGGAGCCCAGGATACTCTTGCCCCGAGGATCGTCCGGTTCGGGGTCCAGGCCCAGGTAGAAGGTAGAATACGGATTGAGCTTGATGGAGGCACCGTCCACCTCCTGATAGAGCTCCCAGGTTTGCTCCTTCTTGAGCTTGAATTTGACGGTGGCAGGATCGATAAAGCAGAATCTGTCTACCCCATCCCGTGAGGGAGTTAACACCAACTCGCCGCAGACGGCTCCGTCCGTAAAAAGCGACGCAAAGAACTGCGAAAGCAGTGCGTCTGTACCTCCAAACTTGGGAAAGCCGTCATGGCGGAAGCGCCGATCCAGATCTCTTATTATCTCGTCGGCCCTATCGAGAATTTCCGGGTCTTCGTCCCCTTCAAATTCAATATGTCCCGGAGATGCGCATATGCGAGTCCAGGTCCAGACGGCCGAATTAAGAACCGGTATATTGTCCCTCAAAAAACGGTAGAGCTTGATGCGAAACGAATTGTCGTAGAAGCTGGATTGCGGCAGGAGCATTTGTGCCTGATCGACAGCGGCGGCCCTTTTGGAAACCGGCGACGTGGGGAATTTCTCAAGGTCTTGACCGGCACCTCTTGTTACGGAGAATATGGGACTGAGCAAAGGGTGGGCCCCTGCCCGGGAGAGCTCGGCAGCTTTCTTGTCTTCATCTTTTCTGACGAAAATCCCTTTCACAACACCCCGCAAGGAAGGTATGGATATCATGCCGATCCTCAAGTTTGAAATCCGCGCGGTCTCTCAAAAACTCTGCCCTTATCCTCATCACCACAGAATCGATACAGAATCTGCGGCACCTTTCCCCGTTCGATCCAAATGTCCTTGACAGGAATTTGAGGTGCTCCTTATATTGGGTGCATGCTCAAGCAAGCCAATATCGACCAGGAGTAACCTTGCCAGCCGCAAAACCCGAGACAAAAAAGCAGCTCCGGTTGCAGCTTGACGATTCGGTTCAATATCTCAAAGGCATAGGGCCGGAGAGAGCCAAGGCCTTGAAGACGGTGGGTATACACACGGTCGAGGATCTCCTCTACTATATTCCGCGAAGGTATCTGGATCGCAGCATGATCCTTCCCATGGCAAAGGTCCGACCTGGCTCAACCGTGACCGTCATCGGACGGGTGGAAGCTTTCGGCAAGGCAAGGACCAGGAGGCCGCAGTTCCACGTCATTCTGAGAGACAAGAGCGGTTTCATACGACTGGTCTGGTTCTCCAAGCCGACCTGGGTTTCCAATCTCTTCGACGAAAACGACCTGGTGGTTGCCTCGGGCCAGGTCACGTTCTATCGCGGCCTGCAGATGGCGCATCCCGAATTCGAGATCGTCTCCAAGAAATCGGAGAATGAGTTCTCCGAGGACGAGCTGATACACACCGGACGCGTCATTCCTCTTTATCCGTCAACCGCCGAGCTGAGGAGGGTTCGGCTGGACAGCCGGGGATTCAGGAGGGTNNCTCAAGCTTTCCTCCCTCTCTGAGGCAATACGAGAAATCCACTTCCCGGACAATCTGGAGTCGGCCGAGAAGGCAAGAGAACGTCTGGCCTTCGAGGAGCTGTTCTACCTGGAGCTGATGCTTGCTCTGAGGAAGACCAAGGTTGACCGGGAGGAAGGAATAGTCTTCCGCAAGCCGGGGAATCTGGTAAGAGGGCTGGGCAAGGCGTTGCCCTTCGAGTTGACCCAAGCGCAGAAGAAAGTCTTAAGGGAAATCTCCGCGGACATGATGTCAAAAAGGAGCATGCATCGGCTGCTTCAGGGAGACGTTGGTTCAGGGAAAACCATAGTGGCCCTGATTGCCATGCTCATGGCCGTGGAGACTGGCTACCAGGCGGCGCTGATGGCCCCGACGGAGATACTGGCAGAGCAGCACTTCATCACCATCCATCCGATGCTGGAGGCCCGGGAAGTTAAGGTCTGTCTGCTGACCAGTTCGGTGGCGGGAGCGGACCGGGAGAGAGCGCTGCAGAACATCAAAGGAGGCCAGGCCCAAGTGGTGATCGGTACCCATGCTCTGATTCAAGAGAAGGTAGAGTTTTCAGCACTTGGGCTGCTGGTGATAGACGAACAGCACCGCTTCGGCGTCATGCAGAGGGCCAAGCTAAGGCAAAAGGGACGGTCTCCGGATGTCCTGGTGATGACCGCCACCCCCATTCCCCGCAGCCTGGCTCTGACCGCCTACGGCGACCTGGACGTCTCGGTCATAGACTCGCTCCCCCCGGGAAGAAAGCCAATCGAGACCTCCTTGTGGACCGAAAGCTCGAAAGAGAAAATGCACCAATTCCTGGAAGAACAACTGCAGAAGGGACACCAGGTTTACATCGTCTATCCTCTGGTGGAAGAATCGGAAAAGGCCGACCTCAAAGCGGCCACGGAGAGTTACGAGCTCTTGAAGGAAAAGGTTTTTCCTCGCCGGAGATTGGCTCTGCTTCACGGAAGGATGAAAAGCAGGGACAGGGAAATCGTGATGCACGCCTTTCGCCGTGGGGATTACGACATTCTGGTTGCCACCACGGTCATTGAGGTGGGAGTGGACGTTCCCAACGCCACCGTCATGGTGATCGAGCATGCGGAGAGATTCGGACTCTCTCAGCTGCACCAGTTGAGAGGGAGGATCGGCAGGGGGGCAGATCAGTCCTTCTGCCTTCTGTTGGCCAATCCACCGCTCTCCCAGGAGGCGGAGAAGAGACTGAAAGCGATGACCGCAACCAACGACGGCTTCAGAATATCGGAGATGGACCTGAAGCTCAGAGGACCAGGTGAGTTCTTCGGTACCCGTCAGCACGGTATGCCGGAGCTAACCATCGCGGACATAGTCACAGACGCAAGGCTCCTGTGCAGGGCCAGGGACTGGGCTTTCAAGATAGTCGGCGACGATCCCAAGCTGACGCATAACGGCAACCGGTGCATAAGATCGACTTTCGTCCGAAAATACAAAAGGAGGTTTTCTTTGGTTGACATAGGATAAAGTAATGGTGCCAGAACTGACGTCTCGGACCGGGACGAGTTTCACAAGACAAAGGAAAGATTCTCGACGTATGCAGGGCAAGACATCTAGCCCTGCCCGCCAACAGCCATCGGCAGGAATTTAACCAAAGGATCAAACCATGAGATCGCTTTTTATTAAGGACGAGATCCCCTTCGATGGAGAACAGCTCACCTCCTTCTGGGCCTACAAGAACTATGACATCCTGGGGGACAATATAGTGGCCTTCATAGGTCCCTGTGAGGTGAAGGAGCAGTTCATCGCCGGGATCGATCACTTCAAAAAGAAAACCCAGATCAGAAGCGAGCGGATGCTGCATTTTCTGGTGGAGCATTTCGACCTGGATCTGGAGAAGGCCATCCTCAGACAGAAGCTTCTGGTGGACATCCTGAAGGACAAGTTGAATCACCGCCTCAAAGGTGACGTGCTTCAGAGATGGGGAAACGATCTCTTCGACAGCGATTACAAGCTCACCGTGTCCGCTACGCTGAGGACCTCGGTGTCTACCAAGATCCATCTGGGCATAAACATCTCCAGCAAGAACACGCCGGTGAAAGCCAAGGGGCTCGACGACTACGGTATTGATCCCGATGATATCTCCCAGGCGGTGATGGACCAATATCGATTGGACATGCGACTCATCGCCCAAAGACTCTGCAGAACCAGGAGCATTCAGTAATCGCGCTCAAGATCGGGTCATCCGGGACCGGTCCTGCCCGAATTGGCTCGAACGCTTTGCTCAACCAGAAAGGCCAGGGGGATCATGAAAACTGCAGACAGGCTGAAGGAGGCGTTGGAAAACGCCAGCCAACTGGAAAAAATCGTCAAACAGATCATTCGCGAAGTCAATGATTATGATCTGGAAAGGCTTCTGAAGAAAATCGACGCGGAATTCATGGACGTGCAGCATAACCTGACCATAGCCAGGAGATTAGCCGAAGGGCTGACCCGGAAGCCAAGAGGAGCAAAGAAAACCAGAAGAACCACCACCCTGAGATGAGAGGTGTCAGACGCAACGAAACACTCAGCAGAGAGGTGAATATGTCGAAGGACGAATCGGAAAAAAAAGATGAGGCTCTGTTCGTCCAGTTGGTGTTGATGTTCCAGGCTGCCGCCATGCAGCAGATGGGAAAAGTGCAGAACCCGGTCACCCGGAAAGTCGAACGCAATCTGCAGCAGGCAAGATTTTCCATTGACATGCTGGAGATGATCCAGGACAGGACCAAGAACAACTTGTCCGAGAACGAAAAGAAGTTCCTGGAGCATACCCTGTTTGAATTGAGGATGAATTACATGGACGAGATCAAGAGGGACGAGCAACAGAAAAAAGGGGAAGAAGCAAAGACAGAAGAACCGGAAAAGAAGCCGACGAATTCGGCAAAGCCTGGCCAGCCTGACCCCAGATCGCAAGAAGAAGGCAAGGCCTCCCAGCAAGCCGAAAAGCAGAAAAATACGCCAGGTCCAACCTAGTCGGAATAAAAGTCAATCATTTCGGGTCGGGCCCGCAATGCCATGCCAAGAATCAGCAGACCGGCCCAATCTGCAAAACCCGGCAGCAATGGCTCACCGTTTCCCTTTGGGTGAAAGGCCGGCAATACCGAGGCCGGAAAAAGGCCGAGATGCAAGCAATGCATAAACACCCTGTGTCGCGCACTCCATCTGACATTTGTGAATCTCCAATTAAGTGTACTTCGTATACCTAGATGGATCATCAGGAAGAGGAGAGAATAATGCAGAGAAAGCTCTATCGTTCTCGAGCCAATTCCATGATAGCCGGGGTGTGTGGGGGGCTGGGGGAGTATCTCAACGTGGACCCCAGCATCCTGCGCGTGGTTGCAGTGCTGTTGATCTTTGCGAAGGGTATTGGATTCTTGGCCTACGTGATCGCGTGGGTGATTGTGCCGCGACGCTCCGAGGTCGAAGCGGAAACGGTAGCACCGGACAAATCGGAGGCCAGCCGCCTTTTGCCCGGATTGATCCTCATCGTGGTGGGTCTGGTCTTTCTGATGAACAACCTGATTCCCTGGTTCGGATTCAGCTATCTTTGGCCCGTGTTTCTGATCGCCGTGGGCGCAGCCCTGCTGTTTAAAGCTCTGAAGGCAGAAACCTCCTCAACCTAATTCAGAGGAGAAAGGGACATGAACGTGGGAAGGATAAGAAACGGGGCGATACTCCTATCTGCAGGAGTAGTCCTGTTGTTGAACACCACCGGGTACCTCTCCTGGTCCGTCTGGTTGAAGATATTCTCTTTGTGGCCGGTGGCTCTGATTGCCATCGGGATTGAGCTTCTGTTCAGGAAATCCCGCCTGGCATTTATTGCTATCCTCTCTCCCCTTCTTTTCTTCGCCACCATCCTGGGTCCGGCATTTCTATATGAATCGGGGTTCCGGGAAATCTACCGAACCAGCCGAACCTATAGCTTAAATCGCGACTTGGACCCTGCATTCACCGATGCAAGTGCAACCATTCGCCTTTATAACGGAGATCTTCACGTTTCGTCCGGAGCGGGCCAGCTAATTTCCGCCGAATTGGATTATTTCAGCAGGAGACCCTATTTTCTCCTCAAGCAAGGTGAACTGGATCAGTCCGTCACCCTGAATATCACGGATCGCGACAGGAGATGGTTTTCGGGCAAGTTAGGCAGGCGATGGTTCCGGCGCCCCTCCGGGGAGAAGCGATGGGTAGTCAAGCTGACTGACCGGATACCCGTCAGCCTGAACCTGTACGTCAGAACCAGCGAGGCAGACCTGGATTTCTCAGAGCTTAAGCTGCAAGATTTGGATCTTGAGGCCAAAGATTCCGACGTGGATGTCAAGATGGGAAATCAATCGGAGGACGCCACGGCAAAGATTCTGTCCAGGGGATCGAAGGTGGCCATATCGGTGCCCGAAGATTTGGGGCTCAGGATAATCAACCGGACCAAATTCAGCTTCAGCAGCTTCTCCTGGTTCGCGCTCGAGGAAAAGGAAGATGGGTACCAGACGCCGGATTTCGAACTGGCTACGCGAAAGCTGACCCTTTATCTGGAAGGCTCGTTGACCGAGCTGAGGATACGCAAGTACCAGCCATTTGAAGGCATTTGAGCCTGACGGCCTGCCGTCCCTTTCGTCTTGACTTTCAACGCGCGCTGCGGCGCGTTCTCATTTCGACATAACATGGCCCGGGGCGCTACCCCACGCAATTCCCTGACTGGCATCAGATTCTCATCTCAAGCAGGTTGGCTTTTCGAGAAAGCTTGCTCTCTTGCTTTTTTGAGTTGAATTTTGTAATATAATGTGTTGAACAAGGGAGGTCAGAAAAGCATCGACTGATAGGCCCGGCAAAGTAGGGGGTCAACCTTCGATGGATGTGGTTTCGAGAAAGCTGGAGGTTTTGAAATGAAATACAGACCAGTAAAAGCGCCCAGAGGCGATCACATTTCCTGCAAGGGATGGCAGCAGGAGGCGGCCTTGCGTATGTTGAACAACAATCTGGATGAGGAGGTCGCGGAGAAACCAGAGGAACTGATCATCTACGGCGGCTCGGGAAAGGCCGCCCGAAACTGGGAATGTTATCATGCCATCGTCGAGAGTCTCAAGAGCCTGGAGAACGATGAGACGCTTCTGGTGCAGTCGGGGAAACCTGTGGGCATATTCAAGACTCACATCTACGCTCCCAGGGTGCTGATCGCCAACTCGCTTTTGGTCCCTGCCTGGGCAACCTGGAAGAAATTCCGGGAACTGGAGAGGCTGGGGCTGATCATGTTCGGCCAGATGACCGCCGGAAGCTGGATTTACATCGGCACCCAGGGAATTCTTCAGGGGACCTATGAGACCTTGGCCAGCGTGGCCAAAAAACATTTCGGGGGCGATCTTTCAGGTAGATTTGTGCTCACCGGCGGCATGGGAGGTATGGGCGGTGCGCAGCCTCTGGCCGGAGCAATGAATGGCGCGGCCATCCTTTGTGTGGAAGTGGACAAGGAGAGAATAAAAAGGAGGCTGGCCAAAGGATATTGTGAAAGGATGACCCATAGTCTGGATGAGGCGCTGGATTGGATCGTGAAGGCCAAAGAAAAGCGAGAACCCCTATCGGTCGGCCTGCTCGGAAACTGTGCGGAGACTCATCCGGAGATGTTGAAGAGGGGAATCATCCCGGACGTGGTCACAGATCAGACCAGCGCACACGACGAGCTCAACGGTTACGTTCCTGCAGGTATTCCCTTCGAAGAAGCTTTGAGATTGAGGAAGGACGATCCGGAGGGTTATATCAAGAGGTCCATGGAATCCATGGCCGTCCATGTCCAGGCCATGCTGGGATTCCAGAAACAGGGATCAGTGGTCTTTGATTACGGCAATAACCTCAGAGGTCAGGCTCAGAAAGCCGGCGTGGATGACGCATTTGCCTATCCCGGGTTCATTCCCGCCTACATTCGTCCGCTGTTTTTTGAGGGCAAAGGTCCCTTCCGCTGGGCTGCGCTTTCGGGCGACCCGAGTGATATTACTCAAACCGATCAAGTGATTCTGGATGAATTCAAGCAGGACGAGCCTTTGACGCGCTGGATCAGACTCGCCGGCCAGAGGGTGAAGTTTCAGGGACTTCCTGCCCGAATCTGCTGGCTAGGGTACGGTGAAAGGGCGCATTTCGGCGACATCATCAACACCATGGTCAGGCAGGGAAAGCTCAAAGCGCCGATTGTGATCGGAAGAGACCACCTGGATTGCGGCTCGGTGGCTTCTCCGTACAGGGAGACCGAGGGGATGAAGGATGGTTCCGATGCCATAGCTGACTGGCCTATCCTAAATGGGCTTCTGAACGCGGTGTCCGGCGCATCGTGGGTATCGGTACATCACGGGGGAGGTGTGGGAATCGGTAACTCTATTCACGCGGGAATGGTGATCGTCGCGGACGGCTCCAAGGAAATGGCCACAAGACTGAATCGAGTATTAACCAATGATCCAGGAACCGGCATCATGCGGCACGCTGATGCAGGTTACGAGGAGGCCATCAAGGCCGCCCAGGAGAAGGGGATAAAGATCCCCATGCTGAAGCGTGCCGAGAGGCCGGAGGAACCGAAAGAGGCCTTGAGGCAACACAAAGCTCGATAGGAGAAGTATAGCCGCAGGCTCCAGCCTGCGAGCGGCCGGAAAAACTATCACGTGTAACGGCGAAGCTTCAGCTCCACCTGTGAAGAGACTCGGGCGGATCCAAAGATTCGCCC
>JABAOC010000011.1_pt1 | contig 13733 bp, 19 predicted proteins | sample 7062161 | NCBI WGS metagenome assembly JABAOC01 (sample SAMN14538625, study PRJNA623070) | marine sediment metagenome | biome: marine biome [ENVO:00000428]; feature: marine pelagic biome [ENVO:01000023]; material: deep marine sediment [ENVO:00002113] | place: India: Gulf of Khambhat ... | reverse complement strand
TACACTGCCTTGGATGGCATATCGGAGCAACAACTCAAGTATCATCATGACGTCCATTATGCAGCGTACATCAGAAACAGAAACAAGATAGAAGATCAGCTAGCAGACATGCGAAGGAAAGGAGACTTCCCAAACATAAGGGGACTGAAGTTGAGCGAGAGCCATAATGCCAGCGGAATGATACTCCATGAAGTGTACTGGCAAACCCTTGGAGGAAAGGGAGGCGAACCAACTGGTAGGCTGGCTGAAAAGATTAGGCAAGACTTTGGCTCCTTCGAGGTCTGGAAGAAGGAATTCACTGCTGTTGCCAAAAGCGCAAGAGGCTGGGTTCTGCTCTGCTATGACCTCAGCGACGATAGACTCCACATCTACTCGGTAGATTTTCACGATCAAGGCGCTGTCTGGGGCTCAATTCCTATAATGGCTCTCGATGTTTGGGAACACGCTTTCTATCACGATCAAGGACCAAACAAAGGACCGTACTTTGACGCTTTCTGGAAGAACGTGAACTGGCAAAACGTTAACAAAAACTTCGAGAAAATAGAATCTAGATTTGAGTAGATGACGCCGACAAGTCTGCTGATGGGCTCGAAAGTTTTTTTTGTTAATACCCCTAAAATTAGAGGAGGTGCTTACTATGGGAAAAAAAGGTCGAGAGATAGTGAAAGTTGACATCAAGGGATTGCTGAAGGATCTGAACAGCGCCTACGCTGACGAATGGATAGCCTTTTTCTATTATACTTGGGCAGCAGATTTCATTGAGGGCCCAGACTACCCAACCGTGGCCAGCGAACTGGATAAAATCGCAAAAGAAGAGTTCGAACACATGTCAGAACTAGCTGACCGAATCCTCGAGCTAGGCGGAGAACCTGAAAGAGATCTGGAAGATTTGCAGAAAATAGCAAACTGCAAGAAAGTCACATTCCCAAAGAACGAAAGAGACCTTGAAGGTGTACTCAACGCAGTTGCCGAGGCAGAAGGATGCGCAATCAATGTATACAACAGAATTCTCCTAAAGGTATCTGCTTGCTATGACAAGGATGTAAGAACTTTCCACTTGATCGAACACATACTATCTGAAGAAATTCAGCACGAAGAAGCCTTCGAAAATCTACTAGAAAAAAAGAGAAAGTAACCATTAACGGCAGCTCATAGTTCCATTCCCCACTTTTTTATGACATTCAATATTCAGTTTTACAGAATCGTTATGGAGGAACAAAATTATCCATCGAAATAACAAAGTTCGCTGACAACTGGGGCCCAGAGAAAATACTTCACGTCTACGATGCGACGGCGGGAACGAAAGGTGTTCTAGTGATTGATAATACAACTCTGGGTCCAGGCAAGGGCGGAATCAGAATGTTACCCACCATCACGACAGAGGAAATCTTTCGCTTGGCCCGGACAATGACCTGGAAATGTGCTCTTGCGGAGCTACCTTTTGGAGGAGCAAAGTCTGGAATAAGTGCTGATCCGAAGCAAATATCCAAAGAGAAGAAAATGGGAATCATACGTGCCTTCTCCCGAGCCTTGAAACCCGTATGCCCGAAACTTTACGTAGCCGCACCCGACATAAACACCGGAGAGGAAGAAATGGCTGTTTTCGCCAAGGAAAACGGATCCATGAAAGCTTGCACCGGAAAACCAGCCCACATGTGCGTAAAGCCTGGTGTAAAGTGCGGCATACCTCATGAATATGGGTCCACAGGCTTTGGAGTGGTCCAAGCATCATTTGCGGCGGCAAACTACGTGAACTTGGACATTGAAGGCGCAACAGCGGCGATCGAGGGCTTTGGAAACGTCGGTTCCTTTGCGACGGAATACTTGGCGCAGATGGGTGTGACGGTTGTGGCAGTTTCCGACTCTAAGGGGTGTATATACAACTCAGAAGGGTTAGAATATAGACAATTATCCAAGGTTAAAAAGGAAACTCGGTCGGTCATAAACTACAGACCTGGAAGAGTGTTAGAAAACAAGGAAATCTTTGAGCTTCCAGTGGACATTCTTATTCCCGCTGCTCTTCCCGATGTAATTAGAAAAGACAACGTACACAGTGTGAAAGCAAAAATGGTGGTTGAAGCAGCTAACATTCCTGTGAGCCCAGAAATCGAGGAAACTCTACGAAAGAGAGGAGTTTTGGTCGTACCTGACATCATTGCAAACGCTGGTGGTGTCATATCCTCCTATGCTGAATACACGGGTTACAATCCTAAGCAGATGTTGAAGCTTGTCCAAAGGAAAATTCGTCGGAATACGAGAGCGGTTCTTGAACACGCTGAGAAAAAAAACATAGGACTGAGAGATGCGGCTTTGATCATTGCAAAGGAGAGAATACGTAGAACACGAAATGCGCGCGCGCAGAAATCTATGTCTCAAATGTTTCAATAGCCCCGGTCGGGCAGCTTCTAACGCAAGCAACGCAGCCTGTGCATGTTTCTTGTGTTTCTACACATTCTGAGCAGAGTTGTTTCGCCTTGATTCCCAAACAGGCTTGGGGATTCAGTGCTCTTGCTTTTCTATCCAGTAGCTCTAAGACGGATGCTGGACAAACCGAAACGCAGACTCCGCAACCATCACAGGTCTCCGAATCGATTCGCACCGTGGGCATTTTTTATCCTCCTGGTGCACCGTGGAAGGGAACATTGCTCCACAGAAAATCCCACCAGTCTTTTTCGGTGATGGTTTCGCCTCTCACCACAATGCTCATAATCTTATTCAATAGGTCGTGGTGTCTTTCCTCATCTGCAAATATGGATTCAAGCAGCAACTTTGCCTTCTCGTTTTTCGTCTTTTCTATTACACGTTTTAGGCGCTCCATTGTTCTTTCTTCGTATTCAATGTGCTTCTTGACGGTTTCCTTCAGGTTTTCAAATTCTTCTTCAGTTAGAGCCGGCGGGGCATGAGCTACTTCTGCAGCCGCCCTATATATTTCGGCATGTTTCGTCGAGTCTAGGGAAATTCCCTTCAAGACTCCTTTAACCACTGGGTTTGTCAATGTCATTAGCGCCTGATCCACAGATTTGACGATCTCTTCTTCTAATCTTATCTGTTGACGGAAGAATTTTGTTAGCTCTGGTTCTGTTGATTTCAAGAAACCTGCCTCGACTGACGTAGCTCAAGAGTCTTAATAAATATTATGACGTCTTTGCCTGAGTTTCGCTGGAAAGAATAGGACCATAGGCTCTAGTCTTCAACCATTCGGCGGCCTCGCGCAGAACCGGATTTGGACTTACATCGATCACCGGAATGTCTAAGGTTCCCACTTTGATAGTCGATTTGTATTCAGGCATATGGGCGAATACTACGTCTGTCCAGTAGAGGCGGCCTTCCAAATACTCTTTCATCAGACTGTCGGTTGTAGGCGGCAAGAGTGAGTGTGAGAATGTCACGCCCGCAGCCCATTTGAGGACTAGTGGTTGCCCGGCTCTGATGATGGTGGCTAAGGTACTCGATAGAGCTTCTAACGAAGGATATCGTGTGCACTCTAAAATGACAAGTTGCTTGGGGGGACTGCAGACAATTTCGACCATAACAAAGTCACCGAACTAGGATTTCCCTTTTCTGCAATTAAGTTTTTTTCTTCTTCAGGCACCGCAGGATCATTCGCAGCTTACACTTCATTTTCTGATTTCTGTTGCATAAAACTCGTGTCTGAATGGCATACAAAGCATTCTTTAATGTCGATTGATGGGTCAGATAGTTTGCACAACTCACACATTAACCCGTTTCGTCTGATGATTTCACAGGCCACGCAGAATTTTGCCACAAGTTCATATTTGGACATGTGCCCATTAGCCAACGAAACAACGATTTCCTTAATCATTGGCTGGACTTCTTCAACTTCTTCGATTTTGAGGACTGTGCCTCTGACATGTCGGGTATATTTGCTCACTGCCGTTTGCGTGACCCCCAAAAGGCTCGCTACATCCTTTTGCCTCAATCCATAAGTTTGTGTTAATTCTCGAGCTATTGCAGATCGAATGGCTGGAACCAAGGATCTCACGGCGACTTCGCATGGCAGCAGCATGTTTCTTCTCACCGAAGCATATTATTAATGTCGAAAGGTATATAAGCATGACGTACGTCATTATGATATGACGTATGTCATAAGGAGCTCGAGAGGAAGATGTGTCTCGCCATTCTCCTTTCATCTCTTCTCCTTCTCCTTCCCCTCTTTCAGCAGGGCCAGGGACGATGACTCCTCAAAGGCTCTTTGTGGCATGCGTTCCTAGAAGGTTACAAGAATGGTTGTTGAAATAGAATCGCGTCAACAGTTGTCCAAGATTGTAGATAATACCTCTGAACTACGCGAAATCATAAGACAAGCCGAGAACTTTTGCGGATATTGCGAATCTATCTCTCCCATGATTTGCATTGAACAATGTGAAATATGGAGAGCGAAGAACGAATTCTTAGAAATGAATGGAACCGTATGCAGAAAAGATCACGTAAACAGCCTGCTTAATGCCACAAAAAATGATCGGCGACAGAAGGTCATGGAAGCCCTTTGTGACCACCCTCGCAGCATGACTGGATTACAAGAATACTTGAAACGTAAAGGATACTATCACAGTCAACATACGATCGCCAACGAATATGTCCAACCTCTCTTAGAAGTGGGTCTAGTTAGAAAAGATGGTAACCTGTACAGATTAACATTGTACGGTCAGAAATTTCGCGATTTATTGAATCGGTTCGATGTCAAAAATCCGTTGCCACCGCACTCCAGTGGCTACGAAGAACTATTAGTGAAAAAGTTGAAGGATGGACCAAAATCCTATGCAGACCTTATCGAGCAGGTAGCTCCAAAAAGTCTGTCGAGGTCTCTGAAGAGACTTAGAGAAAACGGGCTAATAACTAGAAGCAAATCTCTAAACTATGTCTTCTATTTCAAAACCAAGAAAACCCCGAGAAAGCCATTTTCGCCAACAGAGAAAAAGGTCTATGAAACCATTCCAGAGGCTGGCATATCTGCCCGCAAGCTTTCTGAAGAGGTCAGCATAAACCTGAGAAGAACCTACAAATATCTAAGAAGGCTGAGGAAAAGGCGACTTGTTTTTACTCGAAAGAAGCTCAGAACCTATGAATTGACCAAATCTGGGGTAGAACTCGCGAACTTCCTTGAAGAAACCGCAAATCTTGCCATAGACGCCTCGAAAGCATCAGCCTTTCTCCTTGAGCGTTCCAAACAAAGAACAGATGCACCAGCGCCTCCGTTCAAGGAGTTTTCGCCAAAACTACTTCGGCAACCCACTTCATAGAGTTTCTAAGAATCAGTACCTGCACTTGCTCTCCAGCCTTTCTTCTTTGGATTTCCCTCACCAGCTCTTCTATGTTATTCGTGGCCTTGCCAGCGAATTCGAGGATTATGTCACCAGCAATTATTCCAGCGTTATCTGCGGGGCTGTCTGGTATCACTCGTGTAACAAGAGCTCCTCTGTCAATTGGCAAACCATAATAAGCTGACACTTCTCTGGTGACGGTTAATCCGCTCAAGCCAAGCCAAGGTCTAATCATACCTCCGTGAGCAATAATTTCATTGGTGCATTTACTGGCTGAATTTATGGGGATAGCGAAGCCTATTCCTTGAGCGTAGGGAATAATTGCTGTATTGATCGCAACTACCTTTCCCAGCATGTTCACAAGTGGTCCGCCACTGTTCCCAGGGTTTATAGCAGCGTCAGTTTGAACAAGGTTCTCTATCATGCCCCTTTTCGATTCTATAGACCTCTTCAGAGCACTTATCACTCCTGCAGTAACGGTTGGACCTCCAGCGAGTCCGAATGGGTTGCCAATGGCAAAGACCCGTTGACCTACTCTTAGTTTTTCGGAGTCGCCTAGTTCTGCAGCGGGGAGTTTGTTCTCCTTCACTTTGATAATGGCGACATCATGGGTTGAGCATGTTCCCGTGACTCTACCTTCTAGCACACGTCCATCCGCTAACGTCACTCCGATTTTCTCTGCACCTGCAACCACATGGTTGTTTGTTAGAATCTGGCCTTCCGGATCGATGATCGTTCCGGATCCCATTCCTTTGACAGGGACTGCGCTGTAGAAGATATGGTGGAGAAGCTTGATGGTGCTTACGTTGACGACGCTGCGGCTTACTTTGTCAAGAACCTCGAGAACTGAAGTTTCATCGTATTTCGACAAGTCTTTTCCCACCAGTTTTGTTGTTACTGATTTTTGCTCTTTGACTTTTAATGTTTGTTATAATGCCTCGAGCTTGCGCATACTCATACGCGCAATACTCAAGAATTCGCAGCTTGCATCCTATTGCTTTGCTGCTCTTTTCAGTGCGTCGGTTACGTTTTTTCTTCCCATGGCGACGATGTAGGGGCCAAGCCTCGGACCCTCGGGCACTCCCAAAAGTATGTTATAAATAGTTTTGAAGAACTGTTTTGGTGGGATAGAGTGTTTTCTCGCGATAGTGAAAACAGCACTCTGTATCGTGGCTTCTTCTTCAGTTTGAATGGTTTGAATGAACTCTTTGACCGCCGTGGCTTCTTTTTCACTCAGTTTGACAACTCTTTCCCTGATCTCCATGAAGTCGCGAGTCCAGTTGAGCGCGTACTCGATTCTTTCCTCTAGGTCTTTCGTTGGTTCGTCTCTGACGTATCCGTAGTCTCGGAGCTTGTCAACGATATAGTTGGTTTCAGAGCCCTTTGGTGCCACCTTGGCCAGATATGTGAGCAGGTTGTAAGGCACATGAACTTCGGGCTTTGATGGAAGCTTGAACAACCAGCAATACTTGTACAGACCGGTGAGCTTGGCGTGCTCCTTTGCGTCGGCAACCGCTTTCTTTCCGAAATAGACGTCTTCCAACTCGTCGAGTTCATTCATGTATTGAGGTATGTCTGTCACGGAGAGAGATCGAGTTCCCACGAACCGCTTTAGCGTTAACAAGAGAAGAGATCGTGGGGAACCATATCGGAACCAAACTTGGGGGGTGAACACATTTCCCGCTGACTTCGAGATTTTTCTCCCACTTTTGTCAAGAAACATTTCATATTGTGCATGCATAGGCGGAGGCCAGTTCAGAACCTCTTGACATATTTGGTCGTTCACCTTCACTGAGTCTGAAATGTCCTTTCCAAAAGCCTCAAATCGAATGTCCAGGGCTTTCCACCTTGCTGCGAACTCCACTTTCCAGCTGAGCTTGCCCTCTCCCTTCTTGTAGTTTGCTTCTCCCTTGTTTCCGCAACCCTCCAACCATTTTCCTTTAACTTCCATTCCCTTGCATGTGTAGAGAATCTTTCCTTCATCTGGAAGAAACTCGTGCGCGCTTGTAGTGTAGATTCGACCACAGCTAGAGCAGACGGGAAAGTAGGGAAGAACTTCAGCAAACTTTGCTTGTCCAACCTCTCTCAAGACGATTTCTCCAACGCGCTCAGCGTTCGCCAGGAGAACCTTGATCTCCTCGTTGAAAAGACCTTTCCTATAGGACTCTGCGCCAGACATGAACGTGTATTCTATGCCACACGCGTCTAAAGCTTCTAAGAGAAGGTAGCTCATGTGCTCTCCATAGCTTTCGTGACAAGAATAAGGATCTGGAATAGACCTCACAGGATAGCCTAGATACTTTTCCAGTGATCTCGGTAGTCCAGTTGGAACTTTTCTCAAGCCGTCCATGTCGTCCGCAAACGCTACATATTCCGCCGTGAAACCTCCTTCTTTGAGGGCTAAGGCAACAGCGTAGGCTCTGGCGCAATCTCCGAAACTGCCGATGTGGGGAAAACCTGAGGCCCCAAGTCCGCTCTCCGTCCTGATCAGATCCAGGCTTCTCGCCAGCTTGCGCTCCCTTTCCACAATCTTGACGGCGTTCTTGTCATACCAAGTGCCGTGCCCAATTATCTTTTCAGACATGACCAGGATTTCCTCGATCCGTGTTCCACGTACAATACTCAACGTAGTTTAATAAAAACCATCGCAAAAACCTTCACACATCTTCTGGATGTTTGTTTTGCTGGATATGAAGAGTGCGAAACCTGAGCTAACATTTGAATTTAATATAGCCTAGAGAGCTTCTACTATCGCTTCAGTCATATTTCTGAGGCTGAAATAACGATTATAGTTCTTGGTAGGTCTTTTCCATTGTGGTCTTCGGCGGTGTATTGATGATGGAGAACAGAAGCGAGTTTGACGTTATTGCTGATATTCTTCGGCTAACCACTCTGGGTTCTAAAGAATCGGAGATCATGGTTGACTGCAGTCTAAATCGCAAGCTATTGAAGAAGTATATGCCTACCATGGTAGTTTTGAAGTTGGTTAGTGTGGAGAAAAAGAATGAAAATTTCTATCGAACCACCAGTAGAGGCCTAGAGTTCCTACGTTTCTATCATGGTGTACGCTGGCTTTTGTGGCGTGAACATTTTGACTTCCTACTAGTCAATATCCTGAACAAGCTAAAGAAAGATAAGAACCCCTGCTACGTAAGATAGCAGTTGCATGCATACATCGCACGCACCAAATCCAATCCCACTTCTATTGAAAGAAGGTCAAAAGCAGGAGTATTTTTTTATCATAAGGTACTTCAAAATATATTGAGAAACCATGAAACACATCTCCAAAGAGATGGTAGGAAAGATCCAGATGTTGAATCAGAAGTCCATTCAACTAAATGAGACAAAGAAAACTGAGAACTCTTTTACATTAGAATCGATGGAGAAGCATGTCAGAGAAATTAGAAATCTTTTCGCGCGGAAAGATTCCCATTGGGCGATCGAGACAGGTGATTTACTGATTCATTGTATGAAAATCCTCGTATTGAATGGTTATGATCTGAACGAAATCGTCGAAAAATGTACCAGGAGATTTGAAACAAAGATCGCAGATGAACTTAGAGGTAAACATGTCAAAGGTAGCTAGTCTATCCCGCGGAAAACCGAGAAGACATGGCTTGAAATATTAAACCTGCACGTCGTAGCAGAATCCCTATTTGCACAAACAACAGTATACTACGAGACAGGAGTCCTCAAGTTGAAGGCAAAAAGGGTTTGGCCGTACGTTATTCCGTTCCCGCTAGATACTCAAAAGCGTAAGCTGATCTGGAGCATCCTTCAGTCTAAGGTAGGCATGAGCATCCTCACACGATTGAAGTTGGAAGATCGAACTTACCAGCAAGATCTGATTCGAGGAACTCCATACTCAAACAAATCTATAATAGAATATGCCAAAAGAATGGTCTCAGCTGGCATGCTTGAAGAGGGCCTAGAGCAAGCCATAACCAAGAAAAGGAAAGTATGGGTTAAGTGGTACAAGCCGACCAGACTTGGAAGATGGTTTATCCTCTTTCTGAAGCCGCCAAGAGAGATCCCGCCAGAACTGGCCAGAAAAACGGTTGAGGAACTCTTCCTAGTTTATTCGTCTAGCATCGTGGAGGTTTGCGAAAAATACGGAATTGACCTCGCCTCTTTTCACCGCATCCTAAATGAGCAGTACCGCAAGAAAACATCGAAAGACAGCCGAAAACAAGCCTACTGATGTTTTATCACGAGATAACGATGTACTTTTTATCCTGCAAAATCTTTATTATATCCACTGCACGGCCGTAGCAGTGAAGCATGTGAAGCCGCGGAATTGACGTGGGAGAAGCCTTTTCAGCTGGTCTAGGAATCGCTTTAGGATTGGTTATGGGCCAGTATATGTTAGAAGCCATGGCACCCCCAAGAAAAATTGCAGTCAAATACGTTCTCTTGTGCCGAGAGTGTGCAGCACAGAACCCCATAGAAAACAAATTCTGCGGAACCTGTGGGCGAAGTCTTTACCCTCCTCCGCAAATTACTTGCCAAAAATGCGGTTCAAAGATGCCTTCTACTGTGAAGTTTTGTGGAAACTGTGGTTTAGCTTTGCCGAAGTAGGTTCTTCTCAACAAAAAAAGAAAGGAGAAAAAGAGCTGCTACTGAAGCTTTGCGCCGCAACTGCCGCAGAATTTGCTAGTAGACGGGTTTTTCGTTTTGCATTTTGGGCATTTGACCTCTTCCGGCGTTAAGGAAGAACCGCAGTTGCCGCAGAACTTCATTGTCGCCGGAACATCTGCTCCACACTTGGGACACTTCACTTTGGCTACTGGAGCGAGACTCTTTCCACAGTTTCCGCAGAATTTGGTTCCAACAGAATTCTGAGCTCCACAGCTCTGACAGACTATGAGTTGCTGTGGGGCTGCAGGGGCTTGAGGCTGTTGCATCGTTTTCGCCATGGTCGCTCCCACACCTATTCCGATTCCCGCTCCGACCCCTGCCGCAGCGGCTCCACCTCCTCCCGGTGGAAGTTCTGCAACTGTCTCCTTAGCGTACTGCATCGCCATAGCTTGCTGCCCGACGCCAGAGGCAAATCGCCTTGCTTCTTCTGGAATCTTGACACCTTCGAAGACGGTGTCCACGACTTTGAGGCCTATCCGTGCGGCTTCGTCGCTGATTATCAAGGCAACCTTATCGGTAGTTTCATCTACATTTTTGACTAGGTTGAAAATGTCGTAGTTAGCAATGTCGTCTATAACCCGCTCGTTTATGAAGCCGCGGATATATCTCTCGACGTCGCCAGATGTGCTGGCTCCTCGGTTTCCGAAAAACTCTATTACGAACAGCTTCGGGTCTTCTACCTTGTAGAGAAGATAACCATAGAAACCGATTTCTGCTTGATATTGTATCGTCCCGCTGGGTGCAGAGTAGGCTTGTCCGCCAAAGTTTCCTCTGAATTGGCTGTTGCTCACAAATACGACTTCGCATTCGAAGATGTCACCAATTATTTTGAGGGCTCTCAAGGCCCTGGTTAGGAGTGGAATGTTATTGCTCGTTATGGTGTGTCTGCCTGGACCGAAAACGTCATACGCTTTTCCGTCGCGGAAGAAAACGCCCCATTGATTTTCCTTAACTACAACCTGACTTCCATATTTCAAGGAGAGTTTGGGGAATCTGTATGCTATGTCGTCAGGACCTCCGAAATCCCACGATACCTTTTCTACGATTGGCATTTTTCCTCCCATTCTAAATTTCTAACGGTCTGAATCGTGTTTCTCGTTCGTTCCATTTATTCTCGAAGGCGAGTATTAAACCTTTTATTTTCTTCACTTCGGCGGGTATTGTAGTCCAGTTTTCAGCTTCAGCTTCGGAATGGGTCTTGTTGACAGCGGTCTTCATGCTTTCGACATCGTTGCTCAACGCTTGGTCGTAGTCGAAAACTCGAGCAAGTTCGTCTTCTCGTATATGACCTTTTCTATCCATAAGACCGGCGTAACCGTAGTCTGCGTGTCTCACTTTCTCCATGACACGGTCTAGCACCTGAATGACTTTTTTGAAATCCCGGCTCGACGCTGCAAGACCGGCATCCAATGCCGCTAGGTAGAGGTCTTCCCACACGTGGCGCAGGTCACGAAAGTCCGCGTAATACAGATCTCGAAGTTTCTTGTCAAATTCTCTTAGATCTTCTTTTGTGCCGTATCCTAATGTAAAGAAGTTTTGAATCTGAGAAAGGATGCCTTGCCTATCTTTCACCTTTTCGATAGTACTACGTTCTGCCATTCACAACCCTCTTTCTAATTAGGCGTTTGATCTAATTTAGGTGATGTCTTGGCAATCTATATAAAGGTTATAGCCTTGTACTTCAGAAATTATAAATACCGATACCCTTCTTCAAAATAGCTTGGTCAAATGCTTAGAGATGGTGAGCTTTGGGCCTTTTCAAACGGTTCAAGAAACCAAAAGCCAGCGTTTCGTTGACAATTCCCAAAAGTACGGCCGCTATGGGCGAAGACTTGAAGGGGGCAATCACCGTGTCATCCGAAGACGAATTTGATGTGTCTGAGGTGAGAGCTGAACTTCGATGCGTCGAGAAAAAGAGAAAAGAACGATGGGAATTCGATAAGCGGCGTCAGCGCAATGTGCGACGCGTCTACTGGGATCTAGCTACGCTGCATTCCAGCGATCCGAAAGCAGGTGGCAAGCTGCATCTGGTACCGGGTTTCAAAAAAACGTTCCCTGTAAGCGTTAATATTCCTGCTGGTGGACGAGAATCTTTTGACGGTATGGATGCAAATGTCACTTGGTCTATAAAAGGAGTCGTGGCCATCGATGGACGCCCTGATGTCACCAGCGAAACAATGGAACTTCAAGTGATTAGACCAGCAGGAGGGCCAACAGTCGTAAAGGAAAAGGAAGTGGCCATGATACCATGTGAGTACTGTGCAGGTGTCATGCCTGAAACGGCGACGTCCTGCCCCAATTGTGGAGCACCGCGAAAAATCTGAAAGCAAAAAGTCGCTAAATCAGAAACGTGCGACCTTGCGTTGTTTTATTCCTTGATAACTGAAGAATTTGCGTTTTCAGTAATCTTTGTCTTCTGTCTTATCTTCCAAATTAATATTCTATGCGCGCGCGAAAGCGTTGCGATATAGTTGCCAATTATATGGTTATTTTCGCCACGCTCGGATTCCTGCAATGGCAACTAGGATTCCGACGACTACCAACAGGGCTGGGAGGAGATATCCGCGAAGCACTGCGCGAATATATAGGAACCATACGAGGCCAAGCGTTGTTAATAGGATTCCTCCGGAAAGAGTGTTGAAAGTTCCTCCTCCATACTGTTCTGGATTTGCCGCGCGCATTCCGGCGAGACCTATGATCCACAAGCCAAACAGGACTAAAGTAAGTGATAATACTTCGGAAATGTTGGCGAGAATCTTGGCGACCGAAGCAGCCGCGGACACAGCTAAGACCAAAATCAGAATGCCCAGCGAAAGAATGCCTACTGGTCTCTTCGGCATGAACCCTCACAGAATCTTTTATGTTCTATGTATGGTTATAAAAGCTTTCATTAGAATAGCCCAAGCTTTGTCGGAGGAATGTCGCCTTTCACAACTGCTCCTGTAGCGCCGTCTAGAATTATTTCGTATCGTTTTCCTTTGTATTCATAGGTAATGAACCATATTGGCGAGTGTATGTATACTGAATCACCTATGGAAAAGTCGTTCTTCATTTCAATCAGCTTGTCTATGTCCTGCTTTGCCAGAAATTGGTGATGACTCTCGATTTGTTGTTTAGCACGTTCCACGGCTTCTGGCTGACGCATCTCACTGTTCAAAACCTTGGCAAAACGTTCAATCCTTCGAAAGTCGTAGGGAACTTTTCCCTCAATGGGCACATCGTATTCTCTCGTGGGAAATTCAGCGGCTTTCCTGGCTAGAACTAGCCAGTCATATTTTTTCTCAATTTTTCCCTCTTTGACAACGGGAGGAGTTATCCGTTCAAAAATGCCTTTATACTCGCTGGTAACGGAGACGGGAACTACCCAGAACGGAAGATACACGAGGCTCTTTTCCACGATTTTTGAAGATCTTGCTAGGTCACCTGGCTTTATGAAGCCAGCTTTCATCCAGTTCCGAACGAGCTCGTCTGCCTGAGCAGGATCATACTCGTTCATGATCATGGAATGCTCAAGGGTGAAAGCTTTCCCGGTTTCTATGACGCACGTGAAACCACAATATCGACAGGTGGCCACGATCTCTCCGGGGTTAAACTCGATCGGCGCTCCGCAGTTCGAGCAACGAATCTCGTGAATCACCGACATCTCTGCAGCCCCTTCAGTCAAAATATCTGTCGGCAAGGTTCAAGAAGAATTTTTCCGTCCAGGCAGAAGAGTTCCGATGACTTTAACAAAGGATACAACAGTGAGATTGTTTACTAAGTTGCTTAGAGATGCGCGCGCTTCATATGCTCTATTTGGAAAGCGTTTTGGCG
>JABAOC010028540.1_pt2 | contig 13734 bp, 13 predicted proteins | sample 7062161 | NCBI WGS metagenome assembly JABAOC01 (sample SAMN14538625, study PRJNA623070) | marine sediment metagenome | biome: marine biome [ENVO:00000428]; feature: marine pelagic biome [ENVO:01000023]; material: deep marine sediment [ENVO:00002113] | place: India: Gulf of Khambhat ... | reverse complement strand
AAACTCGTCGAAAAGAACGTAAGGGTTAGTGGCATTGTCGAGGATACAGGCGATGAGAAAGTCATCACGGTGGAGAAATACGAAATCGTAAAATAACGCTGAAAGGGCATGGGATGGGAGGGGGTTCGGCAGGCGAAGGGTCCCCTCAATTGATAGACGGTGAAAATGGAAGGGGATAGCGAGCAAATCAGCCTCAGGGGAATTGTCATTCCGGTGGCCTGGGATGAGAGGGGGAATGCGATCAAGGCCGCTATTTTGACCGCCAACGAACAGGAGTACGCCGTTGAAGAAGACGAGAAAGGGAAAAAATTGCTCGCCCTGTTGCAACACGTAGTGGAGATTAGCGGCGTGGTGAGAGAGGAGGCGGGTTGCAAGATAATCACGGTAGAGGCATATCAGAAAGCCGAATGAGGATACACGTGTTATCCGAACGCCAGAGATTAAGAATCAAAGGAGGCCAGTGAGTATGGAGGAAGTTTCTGATTTCCCAGACGATTTTCCGTCCAAGCAGACCGCTCTGCAGGCTGTTGTGCGCCACGATCCCCCGGAATTTGCTTTTCCATGGAAAAGCAAATTCCCCGAACAATGGAACGATTGGAAATGGCAGCTTTCCCACCGGATTTTCACGTTTGAACGATTGAAGTCGATTATTCACCTGTCGAGGAGCGAGGAAGAAGCCATCCGCCTGTGCTGGCACAAATTCCCAATGGCTATCACCCCGTATTTCTCATTGCTTCTCGACCCTTTCAATTCGAGGTGCCCCCTCCGATTACAGTGCATCCCAAGAAAAAAAGAATTGGTTGTCGGGAAGAACGACATGATAGATCCCTGCGGCGAGGAACGAGATGCTGTGGTTCCCAACCTCGTGCATCGCTATCCAGACCGAGTACTGTTACTGGCCACAACCAGGTGCGCAGTCTATTGCCGATATTGCACCCGCAGGAGGCTCGTGGGAAGACGGGAGGTTGACATTACGGGGGAAAATCTGGATGCCATCTACTGCTACCTCCGGAAGAACCGAAAAGTCCGAGATGTCCTCATCTCCGGTGGGGACCCCCTCCTCTTGGAGGATGGCCGTCTGGAATCGATTCTCAGGGGGCTGCGAGCTATCTGCCATATCGAGATTGTACGGATCGGGACACGGGTCCCCGTAACCTTGCCCATGCGCGTAACAGAGGACCTTGTGTCTATGCTTCGCCGATATCACCCTCTCTTTGTCAACATCCACTTCACCCATCCCAAGGAGATTACACCCGAAGTTCGGGAGGCTTGCGGCCTCCTGGCGGATGCGGGGATACCCCTGGGAAGCCAGACCGTTCTTCTCCGAGGGACCAACGACCAGCCGTCTATCATCAAGAAGTTGGTCCACGAACTGCTGAAGATCAGGGTTCGTCCCTATTATCTCTATCAGTGCGATCCTGCCATTGGCATTGGTCACTTTAAAACCCCTATATCGAGGGGAATCGAAATTATCCAATCCCTTCGCGGTTTTACCACAGGACACGCCGTCCCCACATATGTGGTCGATGCGCCAGGGGGAGGCGGAAAGATCCCAGTGGAACCGAACTATGTCCTGGGCTATCAGAACGGGACGATGACCTTGAGAAATTACCGCGGGGAGATCTACCGTTATTTTGGGGCCGAGAAATAATCTTCAAGCCGAGAAACAGGAGCTCGCGTTGTTGAAAACAGTCGATTTAGGCATTGGATGGGAGTGGGAATACGACGCCGATTTCGTTTTCGCACTGGATAGGTCCTGTCAACAGACTGGGCTGAGTAGCTATCTCATCTATCCACACAATCTGTCCGAAACAGCAGAGAAGTTACAAAACGGTTCCCTTTTGTTTCGAACCTTTTTGGATAGAGCTTCCGATAATGTGGAAGCCATTCGGACCCTAGTCTCGGACCTGAAGGCAAGAAGCATACCACTCATCAATGACCCTGATCTTCTCCCGCGGGCAAATGATAAGGCTACGATGCACCTGGAACTTCTGACCAAAGGAGTGGATGTCCCGTACACGATTATCATGGGGCCCCAACAGGGGAATCATATCCAAGATGTCCCTGAACTCCAAAGCATCGGTACCCCCTTTATCATCAAGCCTGCCAATGGCGGAGGAAGCAGGGGCGTTATTCTTGGCGCCCAGGGTAAAGTAGATGTGGTAAGAGCCCGAAAAACCCTATGGGGGGACAAGATGCTGCTCCAAGAGGAGATTCTGCCCGTCCAACTGCCCGTTGGAATGGCCTGGTTTCGCACCTTCATGGTGAATCAAAACATCTACCTGTGCTGGTGGAACAGTGAGACCCATGTCTACCGACGGGTGTCACCCATTGAAGAAGCCGAATTTGGACTGGAGCGGTTGAAAAGCATCACCAAAAAGATCGGGGAAGTCTGTGAGCTGACTCTTTTTTCCACCGAAATCGCTCAATCCCGTGATGGTAGATTTGTAGCCGTCGATTATGTCAATGACCAGCCTGACTTTAGGCCTCAATCCAAGACGCCTGATGGGGTCCCAGATCCAGTATTAAATGAGATTGTGCGGGATATCGTTCAGTGGGTGAAACAGTATGCCCTGGAGGGTGCGGTCCAGGAGATGTATAGATGAGAATAGGCATTGGCTATGATCTAAAACGCGACTTCTCCATCGACGGAAAGCACCCGGACGACTGGCTCGAAGAATACGACTCAGAAGATACCATCCAGGCCGTTCACGATGCAATTGAGTCGCTGGGTCACGAGGCTATTCGCCTTGGAGGAGGAAGGACCTTTTTAGACCGAATCAGAACAACTCCGGTGGATTTGGTTTTCAACCTTGCCGAAGGATCAAGAGGTAGAAATAGAGAGGCCCACATCCCTGCCCTCCTTGAGATGTTGGAGATTCCCTATACCCATTCGGACCCGTTAACCCTGGCCCTGACACTGGACAAAGAGATGGCTAAAAGAATTGTTGTAAGCGAGGGAATCCCGACTCCGGCTTTCAAGCTGGTCAAGAGTCAATTGGATGCGGAGAACATAGACCTTCCTTTTCCCCTCTTTGTCAAACCAGCCTACGAGGGGTCGAGCAAAGGTATTTGCTCCTGCTCACGCGTCAGTGACAGAGAGGCATTAGAGGCTGAGGTCCATCGACTCCTTGAGGATTATGGAACACCCGTTCTGGTTGAAACCTTTCTGCCTGGAAGGGAATTCACCGTGGGTATTCTCGGAAACGGTTCCCCCTATGTGCTCGGCATCATGGAAGTAGCCCCTTCCGACGGTTCCGGTGAGAACTTCGTCTATTCCCTTACTATGAAGCAAGAATGTCACCACAGAGTCCAATACAAATGCCCTCCTGATTCTTCCCCTTCCCTGCTGCGCCAAATTGGGGAGGTGGCTATCGGCTCATACAGGGTTCTCGGATGCAGAGACGTGGCCCGCATCGATATTCGTCTTGAGAAAGATGGCACGCCCTATTTTCTCGAGGCCAATCCCCTCCCCGGACTAGCCCCGGGATACAGCGACCTGGTGATTCTTGCGGGCTTTATGGGGTGGTCATATAACCAGCTCATTGAAGCTATTCTGGGCCATGCTTTTGAGCGCTATAGCATGTACAGCGCTCCAAATCATGATCTTTCGTTCCTCATGAGAAAAACGAATCTGAGACAGCTATAACCAGACCCTGAATGGATCAGCTTGGGAAAGGCGCTCGTGACAGGTTTTTCACAAGGAGAAGAGGGAAATATTTTGGAGAAATCATCTATCGCCATTGTTTACAACGAGCCCCTCGGTCCGGAGGGATTTTGTTCCGAGGCCTCCCGCGACATTCTCCATCAGGTTGAGGCTGTCGAACAGAGCCTTGCCAGGTTAGGAATTCCCTCGATCCGCATTGCCTTCACCCGGGACTTGCGATCTTTTCTCAATTCAATTGAGCGACAACGCATCCGATATGCCTTCAACCTCTGCGAGTCCGTGGATGAAAATCCCGCATTGACCGGACATCCAGCAGCCGTCATGGATATTCTTGGCGTCTCTTATACGGGATCCTCGGCAATGGCACTGGCGATAACAACGGATAAGTTATTTACCAAGAAGTTGCTCAGGGCTCACGGAATCCCCACACCCAAGTGTGTACCTTACAATGGTATATTGCCCAACCTGAAGGCCCTCAGGTTCCCGCTCATCGTGAAACCGCGATTCGAGGATGCTTCCATCGGAATCGACCAAGAGTCTATTCTCCGTGAGGAGAATGAGTTAAGGAGAAGACTCCCGGAATTCCACAACCGGCTCGGCTCTCTCATCCTGGAAGAGTTCATAACGGGCAGGGAGTTCAACATATCGCTTTTCGGATACCCGTTGCCTCACGTAATGCCAATTGCTGAGATCTCTTTCGACGATTTCCCGAAGGAACTCTATCCCATCGTGGGGTACAAGGCGAAGTGGGATAGAGATTCCTTTGAGTATCATCACACCCATCGGGTATTCTCGAAGGATCTACCGGAGACTCTGGAAAGGAAGATCCGTCGAATTGCCATGGATTGTTTCAGGCACTTCATGCTGAGGGATTACGGCCGCGTGGACATGAGGGTAGACCACTCTGGTATTGCCTATGTCTTGGAGGCCAACGCCAACCCGTGCATAAGCCCTGACGCAGGGTTTCCAGCTGCTCTGGCCCAAGCTGGGATTGACTACGAAGAGTTCGTGCGCCAATTGGTGGGATTTGTTCAAAGGCGAAAGGCAGAAAGTAATTCACCCATCACTTAAGGAATTTCAAAAGGCTCGAGGCCAAGCATTCAGGATAAGAATAGGACCATGAGACACACGTGGATAAGGGATGAGAAAAGAAGAAGTATTAGCGGGCCAAGTTTCGTTCAGAAAAAGGAGTTCCTCAAAGATCTTGCCCTTACGGTAAGGATTAGGGGATCAGAGATCCACCTCAGGAGGCTTCAGGACACGGATAGGAAAAAAATCCGAAAGCTTCTGAAGGAGGTTAACGCCTTTACCCCTGAAGAGATTTCAGTCGCCGTTTCGCTAATCGATGAAGGTTGTGACGCAAGCGGATCTTATCGTTTCTTGGTAGCAACTAACGAGCATGACGAGGTACTGGGCTATATCTGCTATGGCCAGGCTCCTATGACCTTCGGCACTTGGGATATTTATTGGATCGCAGTCTGCAAGAGATTCCAAAGAAGGCATATTGGGTCTATGCTCCTTCGATGCGCTGAAATCGAGATCCGTGCTGAAGGAGGAAGGCTAATTGTTATCGAAACTTCGAGTAAGCCATCCTACGGGTCCACAAGGAAATTGTATGAAAAGATAGGATACCACGTAGGCGCAAGGATCGGAAAATTCTATTCCGCGGAAGATGACAAGCTCGTATACTGCAAATACTTGGGGTCTTGAGGATAGGGAGATGGAGTGTTTGCTTGAATGGGATCCCATTCTATAGCTTTCTTTGGCAATATTTTCCAGCACAAGTGCTGGGGTGGAATAATATGAGGAAAAATCCCCTTCACGTAATCCATCGGCAGATTGATCACATCTTCCCATATCACCTGGAAACATGTCGTCAATTTCTACGCCAAAAGAGCGTATCTGCCACTTATGAGGGGCTCTTGGAAACTGCCGAGTTGATAAAGGGGAGGCTGGAAGAAATCGGAGCCGAGATTTGGTTCCACGGTCAAGATAAGAGTCCGATTGTTGTGGGTCGGTATGACGGGGGTCACCCTAAAACGCTTTTGATCTACGGGATGTACGATGTTCAGCCGGCCGAAGAAGACGGGTGGATTTCTCCACCCTTTGAGGCCCGAATGGTCAATCTCCCGCGCTTTGGCGATTGTGTCATCGCCCGAGGTGCAGTCAATTCCAAGGGCGCCTTGGCCGGCGTGATGAATGTGTTCTCGACAATGGCCGGGCTCCATCTCCTTCCAGTTAATCTGATTTTTGTCATCGAAGGAGAGGAAGAGATCGGAAGCCCCAACCTTCTCTCCTGCATTGCCCAACATGCAGACTTGCTCCAATCAGCAGACGGGGTGGTGGACTTTGACTTTTCTGAAGATGCCCGGGGTAAGGTTGCCATGCATCTCGGACTGAAGGGCATCGTCTATTTGGATCTAATCCTCGAGGGCGGCAAGAAAAGCGGCTCTCAATTCGCAGAGCTACATAGTTCGGTCGGTGCCTGGATACGATCTCCTGTTTGGCGCCTGGTTCACGCACTGGCATCCCTGGTGGAACCATCCGAAAAGATAAAAGTTGATAGGTTTTATGAGAACGTAGCAAGGCCTTCCCGTAAGGATCTTGGCATCTTGCGTGAGCTGGAAAAAGTTTTTGACCCTGTTGCATTTCTCAAAGAGATGAAAAGCCTCTCCTTCAAGACCGAGCGCCGGGGCATTGAGCTGTTGAAGATGGGCCTCTATCAGCCGGTAATTAACATCGATGGAATTCACGCCGGATATACCGGGCCGGGAACCAAAACCGTGCTTCCCAGGACAGCTTCAGCGAAGATCGATATCCGCTTTGGTCCGAACATGGAAGTGGCAGAGGTAGTGGATAAGATCCAACGCCACTTCAAGAAGCTGGGTTACGATGATCTTCAAATCCGAGTGAGGGATAATTACCCGTGGTCAAAGACGGATCCAGAAGATCCCTTGGTAAAGACCATGATCTCAGCCTACCGTGCCCACGGGTTAAAGCCTCAGGTGTGGCCCCTGGCCACATGGGCCGCTCCCTACTTCGGGTTTAGCCGATTATTGGGCCTTCCCGTCGTCGCCGGCGGATTGGGACATGGCGGACACGCTCACGCCCGCAATGAATACTTTGTTGTCGAGGGGCTCAGGCGGTTCGAGAAATACGTGGCCACGTTTTTGTATAAGTTTGCAAGTCAGCGTCCTAAACCTCTTGCGGCTTAAGAAATGTCAAAGGGAACCTGCAACAAGCACCATTTTCTTCGAAAAAGGCTGGGCGATATAGAATCGCACTACATTGAGCAGGAGGGGTAAGATGAAGATAGCCATGATGACAGCCTGGAATACGGATTCCGGGGTTTCGGTCCATGCCGAGCTGATTGGGCGAGAGTGGGTAAAAATGGGCCACGAGCTCAAGGTGTTCTCCTTTTTTGCCTCCGACTTCCATGGAACTGCCATCGTGGGTGAGGATGAGGATTATGTGACCAGGTGCTTCACCACCTCGGCCTGCGGGAACCCCTGCATTGACCCCCGGCCAATCCTCGGTTCGGACTACGATGTATTTGTCGTTCAGGATTTGGGGATGCTCCCCAAGGACCAGCTTGCCAAGATATTTCATCATATCCGGAGAAAGGCGAGCACCATTACCGTCATCCACGATAGCGGGCCCTCTTCGGACCCCTCCTTTTATCAATTCGATTGGGACAGGATCGTGTGTTTCGATCACCGCTATCAGGAATTTCTGCGGGAGTATCACCCCCAGGACAAGATTTGTATCATACCATTTCCCTGCCACCCCTTAAGGAGGGGAACCCGGCACGAGGCAAGGGCCAAATTGGGGCTCCCTCAGGAGAGAAAAATCCTCTTAATCTTCGGCCAGAGGGTGAAGGAGCACCTTCCGTTGTTGCCCGTCATCAAGGAGGTGAATTCCCACCTGCCGCTCCTTCTCCTTATCGTCTCGCAGAAAGATCTGGAAGAGCTGCGGGAAATCGAGGGCATCGAGGTGGAGATCCGCAAGGAATGCCCCTCCATTGGGTCCCTCTACGACTATCTGTATGCCGCGGATGTTTTGATCCTTCACCGCAATCCGTGTGACGGCGTGGTTGTTTCCAGTGCTGCCTTCCAATGCCTGGGGTCGGGGTGTCCGATCCTCGCCCGCGGGTCCACTTTCTTCGAGACCTTGGGGGACGTGGTAATCACCTACTCTGATCTTCTGGAATTTAAGGAATCCCTTTTCGACGTATTCCATGGGAGGGATAGATACCAGGCCTCCCAAAGTGCTCTGGAGGGATTCATAGAGAGAAATTCCGCGGAGGCCGTCGCCAAACAGTACATCGAGCTGTTTCAAGCCCTCAGGGAGGAGAGGGAGGAGTCGATATTCCATCAGGTATCACGTGTCATAGGGGCGATGGACCCCGTTTCCGCTGAAACGAAGGGGGAAAAGCCAGCCGCCCTCTCTATCTCATCCGTGCGGAAATCCGGAAACAGAGGGCTCCAACCCCATTAGCGGCCTTCGGGCCCCCACGGAAAAGGAGGTGAGGACAGATGCACTGCTTCGTATCGACTTTTCCGCCCGCGATGTGCGGGGTTGGGACCTACACCAAGTACCTGACAAAGGAGATGCCCCGGGGCACGTGGAGGGTGATCGCCTTCCAACTGGACGAATTTTCACTTTATCCTGCGGATATGGACATTGAAGATCACCTGGTGAATTACTGGATCTCCCTTGACAACCCTTCACTCCCGCCATTGCTCGGAGGCGACCTCTTGTGGTTTCAGCACTCCTTCGGCATGTGGGGGAGGGGAAATACGCACTTCTTGAAGTTGATCAAGCAAGGCAAGAGAAGGGGAAAGAAAGTTGGCGCCAGTTTCCACACGATCCATTTCCAGTCGGGTGAGACCCCGTGGGGGATGCAGGAAAAGGAGCGGGAGCTCCTGGAAGAAGCATTGCCTGTGTTGGACTTTGCGACCGTATTCACCCAAGGGGCCTATCGGGCCGTTGTCGAGGCCTTTCCCCGTTATAGGGAAAAAGCGGTCGTCTTGAGGCACGGCGTGCACCAGTATCCCAAGGCAAGCCAGGATCAGGCGAGGGAGAAACTTTTCGCCTACCTCATTGAGCTGGCTCGAATTTCCCTCGATGAGAAGACAGGATTGAGGAGAATCCAGAAATCCCTTGCCTCGAGGGATACGGTCTTTTTGGGGAACTACGGGTTTATCACTCAGGACAAGGATCCGCTTCAACTCTACGAGCTGGGAAGACTTGTTCGGGAAAGGCTTCCCAACCACAGGGTGATTACCCTCTTTGTCGGGAAAATCCAGCAAAGGAAAGATAAGAAAAGGGAGCTTTGCCTCCCCATCTTGGAGGGACTGAAGTCCATTCATAATGGGCGCGAGAACTTGTTCTTCGAGGACTATATCCCTGAGAGAATCTTCCCTCTCGCCTTCAGGGCCCTGGACTTCGCCGTGTTTTGGTGTCATAATGCGACACAGTCGGGGAGGATGGCTCATGCCCAGGGGACAGGGGTCCCCGTTGTCGGCCGGAAGTGGGAGGGGATTGGTGAGACCCTGGAGCTTTCCGGCCTTCCAGGTGCGGAGACCCTGGAAGAGCTTGCGGGGGAGATTGCCGAGATCGTGAGGGCCCCGAAGCTGAGGGCGGAATTGGAACAGCGGAGCCGAAGCTATGCTGAACGGTACTCGTTTTACAACCAGGCGAAAAAACACTTTATGCTCGAGGAGGCACTGAGGGCTAATATGAGGCTTCCCGTCCTGGATGGAGAGAGAGCTGATGACCTTCATATTGGAAAGATTAGCGTTGGGAGATTTAGGGGATTTGAAGAATTTCGGACAGAGGATAGGCTCCATACTCAACGTCGCTGAGGAGGTCGAGGTAAACCTCCTCACCGCAAAGTATAAAAAAATACCCCTTAAGGACGGGGTCCCCATTCCAGTGGAAAGAATGCGGGAGGCCATCAATTGGATTCGGGAGCACATCTCCTCTGGGAAGGTCCTGGTCGCTTGCCATTATGGGGTGGGAAGGTCGGCATCAATCGTCATTGGATATCTGAGTAGTTTTGGGTTTGGATACGAGGAAGCCCTGGATTTTGTATTTGCAAAGGGGCGCAGGGTAGATCCAGTGCCAGAGCTTGAAAAAACCATAAGGCTGAGCCTGAACAGCCTGGAAGGAGCACCGGGATGCACATTGCAATGATGACGGCCTGGAACACCGATTCGGGAGTGGCAGTTCATGCTGAGCCCCTTGGGAAGGCGTGGCGCGAGATGGGGCATGATGTCACCATCTTCAGCCATGTCGAACATGATTACCACGGGGAGGGTTTCACCGGCAAGGACGAGGACTTCGTGATCAGATGCCTGGGGACGCAGCGGACCAATTTCCTCGATCCCCGCCCCATCCTGACGGCGGACTTCGATGTCCTGGTCGTCCAGGACCTGAGGATGCTCCCGGTGGACAACCTCTTCAAGATCTTTCCGCTCATCAGGAATCGAGCGAGAACGGTTCACGTCGTCCATGAAAACAGGCTTCCCGAGGAGCCGTGGTTTTACCAATTCAATTGGGATGGGGTCACCTACTTCGACGAGAGGCAAGATTTCTTGAGGGAGGTTTATCCTAGTGGCAAGCTCATTCCCTTTCCCTGTTTTCCCATAAGGAGGGGAGATCAAAAGGAGGCGAGGAAAAAGCTTGAGCTCCCCCTGGACAAGAAGATCATCTATTCCTTCTGCCACCGGNNGGATCTACCCGAGGAACTAGATGGGCAGGCAATCTTGCTCTTCGTGGTTCCCCCCACTTACCAAATGGTAGAGAGGGGAAGGGTTCCCCCGTGGATGATTATCCGGGAGGAGGAGGTGTTGTCCGAGGAGCGGTTTGACGACTACCTATTCGCCGCCGATGTGGTTATCCTTCATAAATTTCAGAGCCTGTACCTCGGCGTGGTCTCCTCGACCGCCTTTCAAGCATTGGGGGCTGGATGCCCCATCCTCGTGCCCGGACTGTCGGACTACTTCAGGCCCCTCGAAAATGAGGTCCTCCACTACCATGATGTGCAGGACCTGGGCGAGCAGCTGGCGGACTTGCTCCTCAGAGATGGCGAGAAACACAAGGCGGTGCTTGACCTCGCGGATGGATTTTGCTCGGTAAATTCGCCCCAAATCATCGCCAAGCGGTTCATCGACTTCTTCGTCGAGCTGGGGAGGCCTATGTGCAGAAACCTGTGAGCCGAGGAGATTTTCCCGTTGGTCCGTTCACCGATTACGAGGGAAACCCGATCCTTAGGCCTGCGGAAGGATTTCAGTCAAAGCGCCTCTACAATCCAACCGTTCTCAAAGAGGGAAGAACCATTTACATGCTCTACCGGGCCGAGACGGAGGACGGCCTCACGGGCAGGATCGGCTTGGCCGAAGGTCAAGATGGGTTTCGCTTCACGTGTCATGCAGAACCGGTTCTCACCCCGGGTGAGGATTTCGACCGAGGGGGCTGTGAAGATCCGAGGGTTGTGAAACTGGAGCATACGTATTATCTCACCTACGTGGGCAACAGCCGCAGGTATCGTATCTCCAATATCTGCATAGCGACGTCAAAGGACCTCTTGCACTGGACGAAACATGGTCCAGTGCTAAGCCCGCAGCATGGAGCTTGGAACAGCGGACAGTTGAAGGCCGGGGCCATAGTGCCCCAGAAGATTAACGGGAGGTACGTGATGTATTTCATGGGGGAGGAGAGGCCATGGGCCGCCGCCATAGGCGTCGCCTACTCGGAGGATCTCCTTCACTGGCGCGAGCCTTTGGAGAAGCCCGTTATCATGCCCCGGCGTGGATATTTCGATAGTCAAGGGGTTGAGCCGGGCCCAACCCCCCTTGTGCTCGATGAGGGCATCCTCCTCATCTACAACGGATGGGGGAGGGATTGCATCTACAAACCGGCAGGGGTTCTCTTTTCGAGGGATGACCCGACCCAGGTTCTCAAGAGGACCGATGACCCCCTATTAGTTCTCATGCGGGATTATGGGAGGGAGTTCGGGGAGGGAAACCACTGTGTGGCCGAGGGGTTGGTAAAAGACGGGAGCCAATGGCTTCTCTACTACGGCGCGGCAGATCGCCTTACCTGTTTGGCGGTGTACAAAGAGGGGAGTAGATGATGCTGAAGCGGTTCATCAAGAATCCCATCTTGAAGCCTGACAAACAGAACGACTGGGAGTCGAGGCTGGTCTTCAACCCCGCGGCTGCATACGAGAATAGCCTTTTCCATCTCCTGTACAGGGCGGTGGGGGAGGACGATATTTCGCGGATTGGCTATGCGGTGAGCGCTGATGGGTATGAGTTCTTCCGTTTCGATAAACCCGTCTTCACGCCTAGGGGCATCGCGGAGAGCAAGGGTTGTGAGGATCCGAGGCTCGTTTGTCTGGAGGGCAAATTCTTCATGACCTATACCGCATACTCCACCAAGGGGGTGAGGGTATCCCTCGCCTCCACCAGGAACTTCATCCAATGGGATAGGCATGGTGTAGTCCTACCCGATATGGAGAACAAGGATGCGGTCCTCTTTCCGGAGAAGGTAAAGGGAAAGTACGTTATGCTCCACAGGCCAATGGATCCTCCCCGCAGCATTTGGATTGCCTATTCAGACGACCTCCTCAAATGGGGTGATTTCAAGAAGGTCATGGCGCCCAGTGAGGGGAGGTGGGATGGCGTCGGGATAGGGTCTGCAAGCCCGCCGATAAAGACGGAAAAGGGCTGGATGCTCATCTATCACGGGATCGACGAGGAAGCCGTCTACAGGCTGGGGGTCGCCCTGCTCGACTTAGAGGATCCTTTCCGAGTGATCGGAAGACATCCCGATCATATCCTTGAACCTGAAGAGGATTATGAACTCAGAGGCGAGGTTCGAGAGGTGGTTTTCGGCTGCGGCATCTGCGAGGTCGAGGGCAAATACTTCATCTACTACGGAGCGGCTGATAGGGTAATCTGCGGCGCCACGGCGGAGAAGGAAGACCTATTGGATTTGTTTTAGAGGAGAGGGTAAGGAGGCAGAGATGAAGATCGCCATGATGACTCGATGGAACATCCCCTGTGGGGTTTCCCTCCACGCGGAGCTCATTGGGAGGGCCTGGGTGGAGATGGGGCACGAGCTTAGCGTTTTGGCCCCCGTGGAATTGAAGGGGTATCAGTGCGATGACGATGAGCCGTATGTAACTAGGTGCTATACCCTGCGCGAGTATCGCGATACCCCGCGGTTTTTGTTTGATCCTCAGCCCTTCTTGACGCTGGATTGCGATATCTTTGTGGTTCAAAACCTTGAAATCCTTCCCATGGAGGAACTTCTTCAAGTCTACCCCCTTGTCAGGGAGAGGGCGAAAACTGTTTTCGTGGTGCATGAGGGGAAGCCACCAAGGGACCGGATATTTTACGAATTTGACTGGGACGTAATAGCCTGTTTTGATGAAAGATATCGAAAATTTCTGAACGAGATATACAGGGAGGACAAGATCAAGATCATTCCCTACCCCTGCCACCCCGTGATGCACGGGAGTAAGGCTGAGGCGCGTAGGAAGTTGGGTCTTCCGCTCGATAAGAAGATCATCTTCAACTACGGCATAGGCGTTTACCGCCACCTTCACCTCCTTCCGACGATAAAACGGGTATGCCGCGACTATCCGCTCATCCTCTTGACGCTTACCCACATCGAGGATTGGTATGAGCTGTTTGAGGCGGTCAGGACGATTTACCCCTTTATCGAGCTTAGAAAGGGGGACATACCGATGAGGGAACTCTACACGTATCTCCACGCGGCGGATGCCCTTCTGGTTCACAAGGATTCGGCCGAGGCCATCGTCGTTCCGTCGACGGCTCACCTCTGTTTGGGTGCGGGTTGTCCCATTCTCGCCTACAATACAAACTTCTTCGAGACCTTCGACGGGGAGGTCGTCAAATACCAGGAATTGGGGGAGGTCCTAAGGGAGGTATTTCGGGGAAGCCCTCGGGTCAAATCCACGTTAAAGGCTGCGGAGGATTTCGTGAGGAGGAACTCAGCCGCGGTAATCGCAAAGGCGTTTATAGGGCTCTTCG
>JABAOC010010463.1_pt1 | contig 13735 bp, 15 predicted proteins | sample 7062161 | NCBI WGS metagenome assembly JABAOC01 (sample SAMN14538625, study PRJNA623070) | marine sediment metagenome | biome: marine biome [ENVO:00000428]; feature: marine pelagic biome [ENVO:01000023]; material: deep marine sediment [ENVO:00002113] | place: India: Gulf of Khambhat ... | reverse complement strand
TAGGATCGAATAAGCGATACAAATATCTGAGGCTCGGGACACCGAAATCCGGGAACCAAACCGCTCCCCAACTTATTTTATGAGAATGATATCTTTTTGAGGCTCTGATAAAAACTCGGCCTGGTATTCTTTGACGATAACCATTTCTTCGATCGTGACAACGCCCCGGTCCGGGACTTTTAGTCTGGGTTCGATGGTGAAGACCATACCCTCTTCTATTTTTTTGAAGGGCTTTTGGGCATATTTTTCCCACGCCGGCCCTAGAAGAGCGGTCCCATCATGAGCAAACCGCCCCACCTGGTGTCCTAGGCCGTGAGGATATTCTTCATACCCGTGGGAGACGATGTGCTGGCGGGCGATCGAGTCGATCTCAACACCCCGTACGCCTGGCTTCAAAGCCTGTCTGGCCAGTTCGATGGCTGTCAGTATCGTCTCAAACCCTTTCTTCACCTCTGGAGGAGCCTGCGTCTCCCCCTCCTCTAAGATATAAAATGTTCGCTGGATGTCTGAGCAGTAATTTTCGTATTTAACACCGAAATCCATGTTGAGAACGTGACCTCTCTCGATTTTCCGATCGGTGGGTTTGTAATGGGCCTCGGCTGTCACCGGCCCGGTGAAAACGGCCGGACAATGCGATCTATCCCAGGCTAAATCGAGATGCTTTTTTTCCACCTCCCCTATCATGTAATCGGCGATTTCCCTCTCTGTTTTCCCAGGGGCCACGAAGGAAGTCACGGAGTTTATGATATCCAGGGTATGCAGGATGGCTTTTTTTATGCATTCAATCTCGTAGTTTGTCTTTCTCGCTTTTAAGCTCGAGGTCAACTCTTCTGAGGATACGAGCCTATCCTCATAACCGATTTCTGTCAGAAACTCGAGGAGAGTCAGGTACATCCCATGAGTCAGTCCATCGCTTATCTCACTGTCTTTTGAATAATTCACGGCAATCGTGGAGGGGTTGATTTCTTTCAATACTCTTATCAAGCTCTCTTTAATCCCTTCCACATAATCCAGAACTTCCTGGTACACCCCCAGGTCTTCGATCGTTTGCTTATCCATCTGCCCTACGATGGCGTATGTCTCTCCAGATTTTGCAACGATGAAGGCTGAATGCCAGGTGACATCCGATTGGATCAAGAAATCCAGCATGGGATCACGGCTTATTGCGCTTTCCCTGACAAAAGTGATCCAGCAGTCTATCGAAAGTTCGTTCAAAATCTTTACGGCCTGTTCTATCTTCTCCCGTATGAGCATCACGGCCTCCTTATATTCCCAGTGTCATATATCATACAGAATAATAACGGTCAAACAAGGAGAGTGTGTGGTTTCCAAGAAAATCAAAAAGAAAAAAAGTTGCCAAAACGGATTGAGAATTTTATAATCCAATCAAAAATGAACCCGAACTATGAAGGAGGAACGTATGAAGCCTAAGATTCCACCATCCTTTCTAGGCATCGTTATCATTCTCGGTGCTGTTTGGGGTTTTTCAGAAGCGGCGCTGGGGATGTGGCTCAGAAGCTGTGCTTCGATGTATTCAGGAGCGATAATGNNAGTGGCCCTTTTCTTCGTCGCTTCCACTTGGTTTCTGACACGAAGCATCCTGTGTATTGCTATTCTTGTCGGCATCACGGCTCTGTTTAAAATGTTCGACGCTCTTCTTCTCTCCCTCCCCCTCCAGCACGGTGCCATCGGGAATCCCATCTTCGCTTTCCTGATGGAAGCCCTGGCCTTTCTTCTTCTGATCGCCGTATTCAGCCCAAAATTGAAGCCAAAACCCGGAGGCCAAGCCCTGCTGGGCGGGATGGCCGCTTTGGTTGCCGTCAACCTTTTCCCTCTTGTCAAATATGCCACTGGCGTTCCTGCCTGTGTCGTGGCCGGAACAGGTTACCCGCTCTCCCTTTACTATGCTCCCTTGGCTGTTTTCCTCTCTGCTCTGACCGTCCCGATGGGGGCCTTAGTCGGCGTTAAGCTGCAATCCATCGAAAATCTCTTCCAAACCTACCCGAACACCAGGAAACTGGAATACTTCATCTCGCCAGGAACACTCCTTGTCTGCCTGGCACTCATCGCTCTCATCCGACTGGGATAAGACGATAGTCACTCATAAGGGGGAAAAGATGAAAAAGAAAAAGGGAAAAACATACACCAGGCGGGACTTTATCAAGGGAGTCGGGGGTGGTGCTATCGGAGCCGCGGTTGCTCCGAAGCTCATCGCAAAAGATGGCCAGCCACAAAAAGTAGAAGAAGGAATAGTCCCACTCCACTCCAAGAAGAAAATTTCTATGACTGTCAATGAAAAAAAATACACGATAGAAGTCCAGCCCAACGAGACACTTCTCCACCTCCTAAGAGAGAAGCTTAACCTTACTGGAACAAAAATGACGTGCGACCGAGGGGAATGCGGTGGGTGTACTGTGCTTCTGGACGGGAAGCCGGTCTATTCATGCCTGTACCTTGCCTTTCGAGCCGACGGAAAAAAGATAACGACTGTCGAAGGACTGGCAGCTAACGGCAAACTCCATCCCGTCCAACAGTCATTCATCGACAAAGACGGCTACCAGTGCGGTTTCTGTACTCCTGGTTTCATCATGTCCTCGGTGGCCCTTCTCGACAGGAATAAAAGTCCGAGTCAACAGGAGATAAAAGAGGGACTCTCGGGAAACATCTGTCGCTGCGGCAACTACTTCAAAATCTACGATGCTGTCTCGGCCGCATCTAAGAATATGAGGAGGTCCTGAGATGAGTAAGCGAAATTATACAATCGATGATAAAGACGCCAATCNNAGGAAACTGAGGAGCCAGAAGAGCTTCCCTCTCCCGAAAAAGAGGAATTCAAGATTATCGGCAAGTACACTCCGAGAATCGACGGCGAAAAGATCGTCACCGGTCAGGCTCCGTACACCCATGACATCAACCTTAGGGGCATGCTCCACGGAAAAATCCTCAGATGTCCTCATGCCTGTGCGGATGTTGTTTCGGTCGACCTCAGTCGGGTCAAAAACCTTCCTGGAGTCAAGGCCGCTATCCAACTCAAGGAAGAACGTGTCAGGTACGCTGGGGAACAGGTGGCCGCTGTCGCCGCGGTGGATGAACAAACAGCCGAGGAGGCCTTGAAGCTCATCCGGGTCGACTATAAACCTCTCTCGTTTGTGGTCACAGAGGAAAAAGCCATGGCAGAGGGAGCCCCCCAGGTTCATGATAAGGCTAACGTGAGGAAATTTAATGATTACACAAGAGGCGATATCGAGAAGGGTTTCAAAGAGGCAGATGTTGTCCTGGAACGGACGTACAAAACAGCTATCGAGATCCACCACCCCGCTGAAACGCACGGCAGCATCGCCAAATGGGAGGGTAAAAGGCTCATTGTCTGGGACTCCACTCAAGCGATATTCAATGTCAGGGACGGACTGGCTCAATTTTTGAAGATCCCGGCCAGTCGCGTTCAAGTCATAAAACAATACATGGGCGGAGGATTCGGGAGTAAGTTAGGCTTGAACGATTACACGGTGGCGGCTGCTCTGCTGGCAAGACAAGCCAAAAAGCCCGTCAAAATTATACTCACCAGAAAAGAGAATTCCCTCTGCGTGGGAAATCGTCCGTCCAGCCTCCAGACAATCAAGGGCGGTGTCACAAAGGACGGCACTCTCACCGCACTTTCTCTCAAAAATTATACCTGCGGCGGTATCACAACAGGTGACAGATGTTCAGAGCCAATCATCGATGTCTACAAATGTCCCAATCTGAAAGTGGAAGAAAACACAGTCTATACCAACACAGGCGCCGACCGCCCGACCAGAGCACCGGGTCATGTCCAAGGGACAACTGCTCTCGAAGGATTCCTGGAAGAACTCGCTGCCAAAATTGGGATGGACCCTCTCGAGATGAGGAAGAAAAATTACTCCGCTAAGAACCGAGGTGACACCGGTATTCCCTATTCCTCCAAGGGGCTGGATAAATGCTACGAGATCGGAGCCAAGAAGATTGGCTGGGAGAGGCGGAATAAGACACCCGGAGGTGAAAGCGGGAAGACACGCCGCGGTCTGGGCATGGCCAGTCAAATCTGGTGGGGAACAGGAAGACCAGGTACAGCGGTAGATGTCAAAATCCACCGGGACGGCAGTATCGAGGCTGTCTGTGGAACCCAAGACNNTACCAGAACTTACATGGCCTTGATCACGGCCGAAACACTCGGATTAAAACCGAAGGATGTCACAGTCAAGATCGGGAATACCATGTATCCCTGGTGCGGCTCTTCAGGAGGGAGCACGACCAATCCCTCCGTGGCTCCGGCGGTCAGGGAAGCGGCTTTGAAGGCTGCTGACTGGCTTAAAAGGCTAGGGGCCCGGAAGTTTAAGGTATCCGCTGAAGATATCGTCCTGGAAGACAAAAAGATTATCAACAAGAACGATCCTTCTCAATCCGTCGCTTTTAACGAACTGCGGAGAGACATCCGCCGGGAAATGGTATTCCCTGGAGAATGTTCCGGACGTCCTTCGGACTATGCCTATAATACTTTCGGAGCTCACTTTGCTGAGGTTGAAGTCGACACAGAAACGGGCAAAATAAGGGTCCTTAAGGTCGTGGCTGTCCATGAAAGCGGCCGCATAACCAACAAGCAAACCGCAGAAAGCCAGGTCGTGGGAGGGATCACTCAGGGCATCAGCACAGCTCTTTTCGAAGAGAGAATCATGGACGATGCTACCGGGAACATGGTGAACCCGAACTTGAGGGATTATAAACTGGCCACTTCCCTCGATATTCCCGAGATTGAAGTCCATTTTGTTGACATGGTCGATCCATACATTAACATCCTCGGCACTAAGGGGCTGGGAGAGCCGCCTCGCATCCCCATCTCTGGGGCTATCGCCAACGCCGTCTACAATGCCATTGGTGTCCATGTCAGAGAAATCCCGATGACTCCTGATAAAGTGCTTGCTACTCTGAAAAGAAAGGAGGTGGCCTGATGAGAAACTTCAAGATAGCCCAACCACAGTCGCTCGATCAGGTGACTTCACTCCTGGCCAAAAAAAAAGAAGGAATCTTTCTCATGGCCGGCGGGACTGACCTCATCGGAGAAATCAAGGATGAAATCCTCGTCCCGGATTCTGTCGTTGACCTCAAATCTATCGAGAATCTCTCTTACATAAAAAAAGATGCAGACGGTGTGAGAATCGGTGCTTTGACGACCCTCGCCCAACTCGCCGAAAATGACATGATCGAACAGGAATTCCCTGGACTCCACGAAGCCGCCAAATCCATCTCTACTCCTCAGTTGAGGAATATGGGCACGGTCGGCGGAAATCTCTGCCAGAGGCCCCGCTGCTGGTACTATCGTGATCCTCAGGTTCAGTGCCGCAAAAAGGGAGGCAATCGCTGTTTTGCGATAAGAGGGAGGAATAAATATCACGCGATTTTGGGCGGCGGATTTTGTTACATCGTCCATCCCTCTGACCTAGCTCCCATGCTCATGGCCCTGGATGCAGAGCTAACTGTCAGATCTGGTAAAGAAGATAAGAAGATTTCCTTAGTCGATTTCTTCATTCTTCCAAAGACCGATGTGCGCAGCGAAAATATTCTGGGTTTCGGTGAGGTCATAACAGAAGTCAAAATCCCAGCCAGAAAAAGCGGAGATAAAAGCTCCTATCTCAAGATGAAGGAGAGGGGGACTTGGGATTTTGCTCTGGTTTCGGCCGCCGTGAAAGGATCCCTTAACGGCAAGACCTTCAGCGATATCAGCATTGTCCTCGGTGGTGTGGCTCCTGCTCCATGGCGAGCCCAAGCTGCTGAAAAAATGATTAGAGGCAAAAAAGTCACAGAGGATTTGGTCAGACAGGCCGCCAAAGTAACGCTGAAAGAAGCTAAACCCTTAAAAGATAACTCCTACAAAGCAGAACTGGCAGAAATTATCCTCACCCGAGCTGTCTTATCCTTCGGGGTCAGACTTTGAAAATTTGAATTATTTTATATGCCCCCTAATTCAATAAAAACTCTTTCCTCCCAGAACAATTGTTTATCTCAAAATTGACACAAAAATAATATTATTCAAGTTTTCAAAGTCTGACNNGTCTGACCCCATCATTCGACCCCATCATTCCTCCTTTAGCTCTTTGTTGTAATCATCGGGATTGTCGATGTCCCGGAGGATGGAGACAGTGTCGACCTCCACTTCGTGTGTGTCCTCCGGATGGTTATAGACGACACCCCGAAGGCCAACATCCGGGCTGAGGTTTTTAATCTCCTCCAGATATTTTATTCCTATGAGAACTGGATGCCCTCTCCTCCTTTTATAAGTCGGTACGACTATCCCCTTTCCTGTCTGTTTGTAGGCATCAATGACCTTATCAATGACCACAGCGGAAATCGAAGGCTGATCACCGAGACAGACCAAAACCCCTTGGATTTCATCCGACAGGACTTTGAATCCCCATTGGACCGAAGACAACATGCCCTGTTTATAATCAGGATTGACCGTTTTCCTTAAAGGAAAATCCTTTATTTTCTTTTCAATCTTTTCAGCGCTTGATCCAAGAACAACCAGAATTTCATCCACTCCTGACTTGATGACGCTGTCGATAACGGTTTCGATTATAGTCTTTTTTCCGAACGGGAGGAGGAGTTTGGGCTCTCCCATCCTCTTGGACTCTCCGGCAGCAAGAATCATGGCCGCGATTTTCATCCGGACTTCCTCTTGTTTTTTAGATGACTGCGGACCTCGACAAGCTGAGCAGCGATACTGACCGCGATTTCCTCGACGGTCTTAGACCCTATGTCAACTCCGATTGGGGCATGGACTTTGTCGAACTGCTCAGGACTGGTCCAGCCTTCCTCGAGGAACCGCTTGCGCATCAGGCTTATTTTCTTCGCGCTCCCGATCATCCCGACGTAACCCGCTTTTGATCCGATGCACGGACGGAGGGCATCCGCATCATTCTGGTGTCCACGAGTCACGATGACAACAAAGCTGTCGCTGTCTAGAGAAAGTTTCCTGATGGATTGTTCAAACTCATCGACGATGATGTGATCCGCGTCAGGAATATTCTTCTTATTGCCAAACTCAGGCCTATCATCAATGACCGTGACCTCGAAATCCAAGAGATTCCCCATATGGGCCACGGCGCGGCCGATGTGGCCGGCTCCGGCGATGATGAGCTGGGGCAACGGGAAAAAAGGTTCAAAAAAGAGATACTCGTCCGCAGGTCTTGTTAGTGTCAACAAAGCAGGCTTTCCATTCGAGAAAGCTCTTTCAATATTTTCTCTGTGTGAAGAAAGAGGACTTCCCAAATCTGTGGAATCCATCTGTCCCTTCCGAACCCATGATCGAATAATTGAGTGGACTCCTTCTTTTGACTCTCCTATCCTGGTCGTGAGAACCCCGGGCTGTCGCTCGAGGAGAGACTGCTTCATTTCCTGGAAAGCCTTCTTATTTTCTTCAGGCAAGGCATCGATGAGAACCTTTACTCTGCCTCCGCAGATCGCTCCTTCTTCCGAGGTGATATCGGCTTCGAGGCTGAATTCATACAGGAGAGATTTTCCATCATTAAGTGCTCCAACGGCTCTCCTTTGAGCATCCCCTTCCAGGAGCCCTCCTCCCAGAGTGCCAGCGAGGAGTCCCTCAGAGGAAAATACGGCCGAAGCTCCGGGTACTTGAGGAGTCGACCCTTTGGCCTCGATGATCGTCGCTAGAGCGACTTGCTTCTTGACCTCGAGTAAATCAAGTAGATAGGCATAAAGATTTTTCATTGTATTGAATGTTAGATTTCGTCCTCAGAATACTAGAATGGGCCGTCCACCGCAATTCTTTTAACCTCCTGGATCAGTCTTTCAGAGAATCCCGTATCATCTGTATCGAATATCTTCACCTCTTGGCTCCCGATCAATTCGAGAAAGTCCTCGATAATTCGCTTCCTCACAACCAGAATAAAGTCGGGTTTTGGCAGGAAGAGGACCTTCTCGAGAGCCGGCCAGATTCCTTTTCCAGCCAGTTCCAGAGGACCGACTTCATCCACGACAAGGATACCAGCCTTACTCCCCCTGAAGATGATGCCTTTTGCCCGGGAAAGACCTTGGGGAATAACGGAATAGGATCCAACTCTCTCCCAACCCTCTTGCCCCTCCCTGTGGATAAACGGAATCGATTTCTCTTCTTTTAAATCGAATAAATCATACCCAATAATTTCCTGGTTTTCCAAAACGACTTCACTCAGATAGCCGTCTATCACGATACTCTCTTTACGAAGCTCTTCGATCATCCTTTTCAGGGACGTGGTTTTTCCGGAATGTACAGCCCCGGTCAAAACAAAAATCATGTCAGTCTAACCTCGGTTCATTCAGTCAGGATAGCAAAAACACGGGCCGGGGCCCCTGTACCATCTTTAATCAGCATCGGGATGACATAGAGCATGGCGCCTTCCGCCGGCAGTTTATCCAGGTTGGCGATATTCTCCAAAGCCAGCTTGTCAGCAGCAAAAAGTATCTGATGAACTTTAAACTCTTTAGATTTCCCGTAATCGATGCTCGGTGTATCGATGGCGATTCCGGTGATGTTTCTTTCTCTGGTGAGAAACTCCACGGATTCAGGAGAGAATCCAGGGAAACTCAGCTCAGGAATAGCCTCTTCACCCGTCTTCTCTGTTCCGAGGACTTTCTTTTTGTCGGGGTAAAACTTGGTGTCGATTCCCGTATACATGATGACCCATGCACCCTCAGGCATTTTTCTGTACACTCCCTCCCACATTTCGATGTCGGCAACGGTAAGGAGATAATCCCGATCCTCCTCGCATTTCCTGGTGACATCGATCTTGACGGCTGGGCCAATCCATTCTTCCAGAGGAATCTGGTCCATTGTCCGTCCGTTCTCGGCAAAATGAATCGGGGCATCGGCATGGGTTCCCCCGTGCTCCGAAGCACTGAATTTGTTGGATGCGTACCAATAACCACCTTCGGAAATACCCCAGAAAACCTTCACCAGTTCGAACGGTTTGGCTGTTGGCCAGTAGATGGAACTCTCATCATAGGGAAAAGTCATGTCCAGTATCTCTCCCCTGATATCACTCGTAGGAGGAGGGGCGCAGTTCATATAAACGATGGCGAGTATCATAAGAAGAATTAGTCTTGAAAAATTCATCCGGGTCTTCATTATTTCTTCCTCCTTTTTTGATTCTTATTGACAACCTCTTCTGATCTATTCCTAGCCTTAATCACAATAGATTAGAGAGGAATTTCTCATAATGCTCTACAGCATCTCGCTCATTCTTTGATTTGTTTGAATTGTACTCCAAACCCATTTTCCCCTCTGGTGAGTCCAGCAGAAGAATATCAATTTCTGAGAGAGGAGTCAATCGGAGATGGAAAGACTGCATCGTCTATCGAAAGATGAATAAGATGTAATCCATGATTTGACTGATTTTTATTATATATGATATTATTTATTTTGATATGATATGATATATTAGACAATTTTTCAAGGAGAAAAATCATGGATGAGCGCTGGCTTTCGGTCGACGAAATCGCAGAATACCTGGGCATCAAAAAATTCACGGTCTATAAGTGGGTGGAGCGTTTGGATCTCCCAGCTCGCAAGATCGGAAGACTCTTGAAATTCAGAAAATCGGAAATCGACGCGTGGGTAGAAAACCACGATGCAAAAAAATCTAAACCTCAAACCAGCAAAAGACTGCTGCAGCTCATGCAGCGCTTTGCGCCTGAGATAAAGAAGTTTGGTGTGCGTCGTATCGGGCTTTTCGGGTCGTGCGTTAGAGAAGAGGCCAGCGCAGAGAGTGACATTGACGTTCTCGTTGAATTCGTAAATCCCAGCTTTGATAGGTACATGGAACTCAAATTTTTCCTTGAAGAGTTGTTCGGCCATGAGGTCGATCTTGTTTTGGCTGATTCCTTAAAGGAACAGGTTAAACCTAAGATTATGCGCGAGGTCCTTTATGCCGAGGGAATATAGGCTTTATCTAAGCGATATTGTAGAAGCGTTGACCCGCATCCAAGAATACACAAAAGGCATGTCTTATGAAGATTTTAAGTTGAGCAACATCACTATTGATGCCGTCGTTCGCAATCTCGAAGTTATCGGAGAGGCCGCGCGTAGGCTTCCTTCTGAGACAAAGGCAAGATCACCGGAAATCGAATGGCGCAAAATTGTGGCCCTCCGGAACATTTTGACTCACGAATACTTCGGAGTGAACACACAGATAATTTGGGATGTTGTAAAGAATAAACTTGAGCCGCTTGGTAAAGAATGTCATAGACTTTTGCAGCACTCTTAGATCTTCAGCGTTGATCCTAAAGTAGATTCTGTCCATCCCCCCTTTTCCCAGCTCTTTGAGAACTTGGTATCTCCCGGCAAAGGTGCTGCCGAGGGTTAATTCCTTCATCGAAACTTGCAGTGTTTTGGTGTGAGAAACAGCCGCTTCATCGGCAGCTTTGAGTGGCATAGCACACTTCCCGCAGTAATCGGTGTCAGCGGGATTATCGAAGTGACACTGCCGGCACTTTATGCTCATGACTTTCCCTTTTCCAGGTCGGGGAAAGATTACTAAGGTATGAAGGAGGTGTCAACCAAAATGATGGAGCGAATGAGGGAGAGAGTCTTTTGGATATCAGAGTGGAGTCAGTCGATCATATCCAGGAAACTGTCGAGCTGGTTCTTAATCTGGCCTTCGAAGTAGTTGCGCTCCGAAGCGCTGTCACAGTCGATGCTGATGATCGGGATTCCTTTTTCTTGGAAGGCCTCCTTGACAATCTTCAACCGTCCATAATTCCACCGGCAACCCCAATGCGCATAATGGACAACACCATCGATCTTGTACTGCTCGGCCAATCCCAAAAGGATATCCAAATAGGCATCCATNNCTATAAAAGGGCCTTTGTGGATCTAATTCTGGCCAGAAAATATAGTTGATCTCATCAAAAACGATGGCCGCTTTCCGCTCTCTTTCGAGATAATGAAAAAGATTGTTCCGGAAGTATGGTTTTATATGTAGCCAGAGCAATCGGTACTTCTCTTCCTCGATCGGTGTGAATTTCTTGGCCACTCTTTTTCTGAGCTCTTGAGCCATTGCACGGTAGATTGCCAAAGTTTGCTTTGCCCCAAACCCAAGCCCGATCAAGTAAAGATAGCCGAGGGCTTCGCTTCCCCGCATCGGAGTGGGCACAGCTTGACGCATCTCATTAGCCTGGATGGCATGGGTTCTGGCTTGATTGGAGAGTTCGATCGCCCGGGAGAGTTTCTCCTTATCCAACTTTTTTCCGACGATATCACTCAAACCATGAGCCATTTCCTCCAGCTGCTGAGCGACATAAGATACGGCTTCTTCTCCCCTCTCCTGAGGGATGTCGATCAAAAAATATTCGCAGCCGTATATCCGGCTGGCCATCGAACTTATCTTGGCTCCAGCATCACAAAGATGAGTCGTGGCGATGACAGCCGCTGGCTGAGGAAAGAACTTCTCGATCGCCGCTCCTGCAGCACAGCGAAGCATCGAGCATGTCTCGGGGGGATGAAAATGCTTTTCGGCAATTGCCAAGTATTCATCGGCCAATCCGAAATTGGCCAGGTTTGCGGCGACCGATTCCGGGTTGAGCGGAATGATATCCATGGCATAGTATATTTCTGAAGGAGACCAAAGTGAAGAGAGCACGACCGGACTCTTCTCTTTATAGGCATTCCGGCTTAAATCAACAACCATCTCCACCATCTTTTTGGAGGCTTTGAGCCGAGTATCTTTTATGCGCGCCCTGTTGAGGAGTTTAAGCTTGAGGTAAAAGCTCTCTTTCCTGAGCATTTCTCTCGTGAGAAGAGGTTTATGAGGTTTAGCTCTCGTTTCTCGCATCATCTAGATCCTACAGCATTTCGATAAATGCTTCTATTCTGGTCCTGATCTGACCGATATTCCCTCCTGTAAAATCTTCCTCTATCTGGAGTACGAGCACCCTGATTTCTCGGAAGTATTCCCGGTAAACCGGATAATCATACAGGTGGTTGTCACAGAACTTGAGAGATAGGTAGATGATACCATCCACTTTGAATTCTTCTATCTGACTTTTCACTCTTTCCAGACGAAGGCCTGTCTCTTTCATCCGGGCACAAGGCGCTTTATTCAAATAACGTTGGCTTATAGCCTCAAGAAGATCATCACCTTTTTCGATATTTCCATCAAAATAGCGGTTTCCAAAACACAAATCATCGCTGACGATGAGGGCACCGGCGTCTTCGATGATCTGTACAATCTGAAGATCCGGCAAGAGCGAACCCACGATCATGATTCTCGGGCCGATGGACTGAGAGGGTTGCTCTGCTCGTTTCTTGGCATCAGAGAGGAATTCCTTCAGTTTTCGGTTGAAGGCTTTTTTGGGCATGCTTTGGCTGGATTGGACGATCTTGTAGACCAAAGCTCCAGTCAACCCGAGGTTTGCCTCTTTTCTCAATTCATAGAGCTCGCTCATCAAGCTTCTGCTTTCGTTATATATCCCTACAGCCTCAACAAGATTGGAATCTTTTATCTCGGATCCCCTGTATTCTGCAAGGACATCCACCAGTTTCTGGATTTCCTTTTTGAAAAACTCCACAGCCCGGGTGCCTGTGATTTTAGGGATATTCATGAAATGGACAAAGGAAGACGGAGAAAGGTAGTGGCGCCAAACGTGGTAGAGACTGCGCATGGCATCACACGAGCTGAGGAGGATAATCCCTTTCATCTGCGGGATTTCTCCTCTCAATCCAATATCCAGACAACTTCGTACGTAAGGACACAGATTATAGTGAAGGTATGTGTCGGCCATTTTAGTGGATGGCCTATCCTCTCTGAGACGAAAAGGATGGAACCCAGAAGCATAGATGATTTCTTCAGGAGTATAAGTACAAAGCCAGCCTACCCAGGGACGGTCAGAATCTCGATCTTCTTTGGATAAATTCCACTCAAGCATGGCTGAAGACTTTCTCAGAGCTGAACATAAATTATTAATGCAAATAACTCATGAAATCAAGAAAAAAAGAGATAGACTGCTTTTCTCTTTAATTTAACACCATATGAGTGATAAAATTATTGTGGACACGATAGAGAGGACAGAATGCGGATCATCCTGTTTACAGGTAAAGGAGGCGTCGGGAAGACGACTCTGGCTGCAGCCACGGCTCTCCATTCCGCAAAGAAGGGCTACAGAACATTCATCCTCTCGGCTGATGCTGCCCATAGTCTTTCTGATTCCTTCGAAACCCAACTCTCCAGCCAGCCTCGGCGAATCGGTCCTCGCTTATATGGGCAGGAAATTGATGCCCTAAAGGAAATCGAAAAGAAATGGGGAGAAATTCAAACCTACCTCGTGGCCCTGTTTTCTTCTCAAGGACTCGAAACGATCGAAGCCGAAGAGATGAGCATTTTCCCCGGAATGGAGGAGCTCTTCAGCCTGATGGAGATTCGCAACTATCACAAATCTTCAGACTATGATGTGATTATCGTGGATTGTGCTCCGACTGGAGATACGCTCAGACTGCTGAGCGCGCCGGAAGTGACGAGTTGGTACCTGAAACACATCTTCCCCATCCAGAGAACCGCGGCTAAAGCTGTCCGACCGGTGGCCAGCCGAGTTCTTCCGTTTCCCTTTCCAGAAGACAAAGTCTTCGCAGCCATGAAAAATTTGACCACCCAGCTGGCAGAGACGAAAGATATTTTGTCTGATACCCAAAAGACTTCTATCCGGCTGATCATCAATCCCGAAAAAATGGTCA
>JABAOC010001602.1_pt1 | contig 13736 bp, 18 predicted proteins | sample 7062161 | NCBI WGS metagenome assembly JABAOC01 (sample SAMN14538625, study PRJNA623070) | marine sediment metagenome | biome: marine biome [ENVO:00000428]; feature: marine pelagic biome [ENVO:01000023]; material: deep marine sediment [ENVO:00002113] | place: India: Gulf of Khambhat ... | reverse complement strand
GGAATTAACTCAAGAGGAATTAACTCAAGAAAAAGAAAATCTAACAGGCAGAAAATCTAATTCCAATTTAGATACTCCCCCAACTAAAGAAGAAATAGCTGCTTTACAAGAAGAAAAGGAACGGTATTTAATAGAATACCCCGAAATGAAATTAACTGAAGCATTTAAACAGTTTCAAAACAAAAATATAACAAGAGCCGATATACTTAATTTAATTAAGTATCACCCAAAATTAACTAAAAGACAAAAAAACTCATTAAGAGAACAAGTAAAGTTAATGGATTACCACAATACGGTCAGTAAAAAATTTTGGAAAAAGTATTTGGAAAGTCGGTTCCTTAAAAACCTAGATAAAGAAATTTCTTCAATGGGGGTAGAGTAATGCCCTTTACTAAATTAAGCCTCGCCGATTTAGATGATTATAAAAGAAGTTATGCCGGATCATCACCTGTCAATCAATTTTCAGGAGGGGATTTATTCATGGACTCTGTGCCTTGGGCATGGACTAATGGTATAACAGGGGCATCTATTGAATTTCTATCTAGTAATCTCAGAGCATTAAAGTCCCATAATAAAGAAGATATTGTTACAGGATACGAAGCAAATAATACTTATGGGTTTGAAGGTGAAGATGCCTTTGATCCCGATGCACAAGTACTTATCGAAGAAGCAGAGATAAAGCATAGAAGATTATTTGATGAAAGAATGAGACACACTATAGATGAGATTGCAGATTCACAAGGAACTATGGTGGGATTCTCTAGATTCCTTGGAGAATTGACAGGAGGTTTCCTTGATCCTATCGCTTTGCTTGGCGGTGCCGCTATCGGTAATGCCCTCAGAATGGCCCCAGGCGCACTTCTCAGTGCAACTAAGCACCATAAGTTTATCAGGCAACACTTCTCGTTGCTTAACAATGCAAGAAAAATGGCGAACACAACCAATGCATATACAGGTTCCCTTGAAGCTATGGTCGGTGCGGCTGTTTTAGATGTGCCTGCTCAATTATATCTTGCCAATAAATATAATAAAGAATTTGGAATGAGAGAGTTTACTGCCCAAGTATTAGGTGCCGGAATATTCGGGGCTGCATTACCTATCGCAGGTAAAGCTATAAAGTCAGGTGTAGTAGGCGCAATGGAAGGGCTACAATCTTATAAGGCCACATTGTTTAAGAAGTTTGGTTCAGATGTAGAAGAAGTATTAGAAGAAACTTTAGCTCATGGGGAACTTGCAAATAATTTAGATGCTGTTCCAGATGAGACAGTGATGACTCGTATTCAAAAAGAAAGGCTATGGAATACTAGAGAAGGTCAATCAGAATATTCCTTTGCTCCTATGATGTATGAAGAAGATGTTCAGTTGAATGACTTCTGGGTAGGAAGAAGGCATGGGGAAAAAAGATTTAGAGAAGCTGTAGACTACGGGCCAGGTACGGTTCTTCTAACCGACAATCACAATCTAGCTTGGAACTCAGTACAAGATATTAATGGTAAGCATAGCGGAGAATTGAAGTCAGTCAGGTTTAAAGATGGGAAGCGTGTGCTTATGCCCAATAATTTTATTGCCCATAAAGCTGCCATCATTAAAACATTTAAGAAATTTATAGAAGACGTTACATACGTAAAGAAATCAGGGAAAGACTTAGAGGAAACTTTAGCCGCATTAAACCGATTAGAACATTCCATGCAAGCTGCTACGAATATGGCAGAGATGCATGAAGCAGTATCCTTCTCAGTAGTGAGTAAACACCCTGAGGATTATCTCAATCGTGCGATAAAGAAAAATGGTTTCGATGGCTACCATGTATTAATCGCTGACCCATTGGATGAAGATTTTGCTAACGGAATTGTATTGTTAGACCTTGCAGATTCTGCTGAACTTCAACAAGGTAAAACTTCTTACGATATGGTAGAAGGTTTATTTAATGAAGAGGATATTGCATCTTCTGATGGAATCATGTCTTTCTTTGATGAAGATAAACTTAGCGTCACTAATAGGAAAGAAGTACCTAAGATAGACTTAGATGCTGATGGTACTAAAACTATAAGAAAGAATATTGGTGAGATACAGAAAGCTGAATTAGCTAGATTGAATAGCCCACAAGCAAAAATAGGATATGTCAACCAATTAATAGCTGACGATGAAATCGCTGATGCTCTAACAAGAGAAGACTTAGATGCTATTATTGATACTCAATTAGATGCGATAGATTCCATAACATCTAGAGAAGATTTGCCCGAGGGTATCTTATCTGAAACAGATGCTAAGTTTATCAATAATGCTAGAGAGCGAATTAAATCTTCTGAGGAATTTGGGGCTGACATGCATGGGTGCTTAGGAGCAAAAGATGAGTAGAGTTAAAAATTGCTTGGTAGAAATTGCAGCTAAATATGGACTCTCTGATCTATACGAGCTAGACGCACAAACATTGAAGAATAAAGGAAAAGAGAATTTATCTCCTGATGATCTCATTATGCCTACTATAGAAGAACAAGCAGGATTATTAGAAAGAGCTATGCGGGATTCTTCTTTAACTCCTGAGGCACAAGAACAGATATTTAAGAATATTACTAAGCAAATGAATGATTATTATAAGCAGAAACAATTAGAGGTAGCTCAATCAAAAGCTGCCGAAGCTAGTCTTGTAGTTAATATTTTAGATAAAGCAAAAGATATGGGGGGTAAAGATTATAATGTTACCCATCTAACTAAAGCAGCAAGAGAACTTATTTGGGGCGAGGGTGGCTCTGTCATGTTTCAAAAGCTAGGGTTGAAAGGAATGTACTCTAGTGAATTTTATTCAAGACTAATTGAAAAAGAAGTATTCGATATATTTAAAAAAGCATCTACCCATAAAGGGTACAATGAAGATTTAGCTAGACTATTACATGACATGTCAGATGGAATAGATCCTAAAAAAATCCCTCTAAATCATATTGATCCTGAGCAGGCAACAGAAATTTATACAGCAGTCCGATTCCTCATGGATAGAATCTTTTTTGATAAGAAGCAAGCAGGTATTAATATAGGGAAACAACCTAACTACATTGGCAGAGTACGCTACTCCAAAGAAAAGATGACAGCAATGGAGAAAGATAACTTTGTAAACTTTGCTATGAATCATATTGATAGAGAGAAAACATTTTCTAAAGCATTAAACTCTAGAGATGAAGATGTAAAAGAATTTTTTGAAGCTCTCTACGATGAAATTAGTATGACAAATTCAGCTTACGTTACTATAGAAGACGCATCCTTTACCCCGTATATTAAATCTAGAATGAAAGAAAGGAAACTATTCTGGAATAAAGGAAGTAGTTTTGAAGTTTTCAAAGAACTATCTCCTATTACAGATGTTACCACCATGCTTTCCCAGGAAATAGAAGAAGCTACTTCAATGATCTCAACGTATGCTTTCTTTGGGCCAAACCCTATGAACAGTGTGCATAATGTAGCTAAAGTTGTCACACAAATTGCTAGAAAGCAAAAGATACAGCCTAAGAAACCTTTGGTTAAGCTACCTTTTGTAAAAGAAAGAACAACAGATCAAATGATTAGTGAGCAAATAGAAGCATTTTCTAACGAACTAGAGAAAGCTACATTTGCCATTGCAGAAAAACCTCGTAATGAAATTAGTGCAATAGGATATTTAGCGCAAGCAATGAATAATATGCAAGTAGCTACTAAGCTAGGAGCAACTTCTTTATTTACTGCATTACCTACTGACTTTGTTACTACCTTAATGACTACTATGCAAGATAGAGGTATTCAAAATGGTTTAAAAGATGCAGCACTTCAAGCAAGAAGGTTTGCTCAATTAATGAAAATGACATTCAATGAGAAAGATTTAAACGATTTTATGAAAGCATCTATGATCAATGTAGATACTGTGAATATGACCTGGCAAGATAAGCTAGGCCCTGAGTTCGCTGCTGGTTTATCTGGGCAAGGAATGGCACAAGCGATTACTAGAGGAACAAGTAAGTATGCTGGACTAGCTAGTAAATTTTCTTTTCTTGATCATCAGTTCAAAGCTAGTTTTTTAAATGGCGGGGCCAATGCGCTACATACTATGGGTATGATGCTCACTCCTGATTATGTAGATGATGCATTTATTAAAGCTGCTTTCAAAGATTTGAATTTAAGTAAAGCAGAAGAAACTATATTCAGACAATTAAAGGTAGGTATTGAAGGTATTGCAGGCGGGGATAGAATGTTACGTTTAGATTCTATCTATGATCTACCTTTAGAAGTATTCGGCAAAAATGCAAACGTGGCCAGAGGTCGACGTACTAGATTAGTTTCTAAACTATCAGGATTTGTAAATTCAAGAGCAGGACAATCTTCTCCTAAGCCTAATCTTAGAACATCTTTTAAGTCAGGAAATAAGATCACCGATAAAGATATGTTTATGAAAGCAATGTTCTTATTTAAGAATACGATCTTTCATATTGGTGAGATTACAGCTAGGCAAACAATGAGAGTCTATGATGTTGGGGGTGCAAGCTCTCTAGCTGGGGGAGCAGCATTTATTGGGGCATATTCTTTCGCAGTCTATGCAGCTACTGAGACTATAGCTTCGGCCATTGTAGATCAACGTAGTAAAACACTCGGATTATTCGAGGGGGATGTGGAGACTTTTGCCTTAGACTTTGCGTCTAAAATGTCTACAATGCCTTTATATACTGATGTTATTGTTAGGATGATCCAGCAGCGTGACAGGTGGGGTCAATCAGCTATGGTTGACGCTATCACTGGGCCTAATATGTCTATGATTAGAGACTTTGATAATATTTTTAAGAGTCGAAAAAAAGGAGAAGCGGCGTTAAAATTTGGTATGCACCATGTTTTACCAGGAAGTAACTTTCTTTTAAAGGCTGCTGGGAATAGGTTTGATTATGATGTTAGAAACATGCGAGAGCAAAGGCGAAAAGAAGAGTTCCAATTGTACCAAGGAATTTCTTGGCCTGATTATTAGGAGTAACCATGAGTTTTAGTAACACTGTAGTATTCAATACGTATTCAGGTAATGGGATCGACGTTACTTTTAACTTTACATTTAATTTTCTCGCAGGTGAGGATCATGTAAAGGTTAAAGTGTATGAAGTACAAAGCGGTTTAGCTTCTGAAATTACCCCGACACCTTCGCATACCATAGATGAAGGAGCGCAGCAGGTAATTTTTACAGCAGCTCCTACAGGCACTCAGTTAGTTGTACTATTTAGAGAGACTGAGACACTTCAAGAAACTGAGTATAATGATTATAGATTTCCTTTCGATACTGTAGAGAGACACTTTGATCGTGTTGTTCAAATGGTGCAAGAACACGATAAGATGTTGGAAACTGCCGAGTTAAAAGATTACTATAATCCTAATGGAAATACCCCTGATACTAAGTATGTTATCCGAGAGCATACTAACGGTGACATAGATGCGAATGATGGGGAACTAATTTACTTAACTGATCCTACTAATACAGTAACTGTTATTCTTCCAGCATTGCCTGATCCAGGTGATGAGGTTGTTATTAAAGAAGCATCAGGGGCAATTGCGAATAAATCTGTAGACCCTAATGGTTCAGTCATACTTGGAGTATCCGGCAATTATGATTTACAATCTATATATGAATCAGTTCGATTAGTTTATAGTGCATCAGGATGGTTATTAATCTAAGGAGAGAGCATGGCAGTAAATAGTAGAACAACTTTATTTGATGGCGTAAGTGTAGGAGCAAACCAAACTTCAGCAGTCGCTAATGTTTCCGAAGATTTTATGATCTGTATTCACGCACAGACCACGGGTAATCCTAACGGGGATCTAATTTTTGAAGTATCTAATGGACTGGTTACAGGAGCAGATGGGTTACCTTCTATTTGGGAAGAACTAGACCGCCGAACTTTTCTAGCCGCTGATACTCAGATGTGGTTAGACAAAGAGATTCCTTATACTCACGTTAGAATGAGATGGGTAGATAATGGGGGTAATGGCTCATTGAGTGCTGTTCTTACAGGTAAAGGGGAACGATAATGTCGATAACAGATTTAAGACCTGCGGGTTCCAATTCAGATAATGTATCTGTTCCTGGTGCTCCTAGCGGTGGTGGGGGTGGCTCAGGTGCCGCTGCTTTCACTGTTGATGAGTTCACACTTACTATTACACAAATAGCAAATCAAAATGTTGTATTAACTAAGATTCCATATAGCCCAAGTTATGTGAAATTAGGTGTAATGAACGGTCTAGGTAATCTAGATTATGGTACAGACTATGAGATTCTAGGTGGCTCTATTGGTGGCTATAGCGATATATTTAATGCCGTTTTAAATGGTAGTAATCAATTAGTAGCTAATGATCCTGCTATTGGGTATCAGTCATATGCTCAGATCGGGATACTAAGTGCTCCTGGTGATAGTATCACTTTCCCTACTACACCAGCACAAGACGACTCCTGGGGTTTTCTAGGATTTGACAACGCTATTACACCTACGTTTACGCTACCTCAGTCAACTACTCAAGGAGCAAAAAGAATCTTAGAGACCTGTGCAAATGAGCTACTTGGCTTCTCGATTTATGAATCTAGCACGTCAGGTTCTCAGGACTATAGATCACTTGGAATGACTACATGGGGGCCATTAACCATCGCTGGTTCCGAATTAATATTGTCAGTTGACGGAAGTAACAGATTAGAAGTTACATATAACTCTGTTGTCATAGGTACTAGTACATCTACGATCCCTGTCGGTGGTCTCAAGATGTATGTAGTTTTCGGTAACGCTATTACGCTACCCAATATTTCAACAGGTAACTCGAATGTTTTATCATGGGCAGGAAAATCTTTAGACGGTCTTCTAGAAGTAGGGGACGTTATAAAGGCAACATATACTACAGCTAATCCATAGGAGGATGAAATGGCTAAGTTATTAGGTAAATGGATTGCGGATAGAGAGATTGATTACAATCATATCCTCGTATCCAATGATCAATGGGTAGTTGGTAGAAACAACGCCAACACCGCAGACGTTCAGATGTTTAAAGTAAATGCATCTGACAAGTTACAATTCGGTGCCGCACCTGTTTGGGGTACAGCTCCCGCCGCTGGTGATGAACTAGCTAACAAGGACTACGTTGACGCTGTAGTATTTGGTCTTCGTGACCCTAAAGATGCTGTACGAGTAGCATCTACAGGTAACGTGAACCTTGCCTCAGCTCCTGCTACAATTGACGGAGTAACCCTAAGCTCTGGGGATAGAGTCGGTATCATTGCTCAAACTACTGGTTCAGAGAATGGTATCTACGTTTTCAACGGTGCTGCTGCTGCTATGACTAGATCAACAGACGCTAATGAAGATGCCGAAGTTACACAAGGTCTTTCATTCTTAGTTAATGAAGGTACTGCGAACTCACTTAAAACTTTCGCATTAACTACTGCTGATCCTATCACTGTGGGTGTTACATCACTTACATTTGTTCAGACACCATCTCTCGGTAACATCATTTCTTTCCAGAACCCTGTAGTTACGCTTTTAGCTGGTGACATTACTAACGGTTACGTTGACCTAGCACATGACATTGACCAGGACTCAATCTCTTTAAGTCCTTTAGGTGCTCCTGTGCAAGAAGTAGGAGTAGACTATACATTGTCTGTTCCTGTGGCAGTAACGAGAGTTACTTTCGCTGGTGATCTTGCGACCGAATTAGCTGCTGGTGATAAGCTGCTATTAAACTATGTATATCAACCATAATTAAAGGGGGGTAACACCCCCTTCTTTTCGGAGGCAGTATGGCCAAACTAGAACCTAAGTGGGCGAACGACGAGTTTGTAAGTGTTCTGCCGAAAACTGAAAATTCTGGAAACTTCAATGTTGAGCAGGGCAGAGTACATTTGATTGCTGACGGCCAAGGTATAGTTAGTGCTTCTTTACCTTCTGCTTCTAATGGCTTGAATGTTTTTATCAAAGCAATGGTGTCGGATATTTTAGCAAATCCTGTGAATGTAGTACCTCAGGGGGTAGCTAAGATCGACGCAGTTGCAGGAACTTACAGTATGACAGCAGAGAAACAGACTTTACATCTGGTAAGTGACGGGACTGACTGGTATATTTTATAATAACAAGCGTAAACATACGGACACGTACAGGGTTTACCCTTATTTACGGAGGATAAAATGAGTTATGTAGGACAGAATCCCAAATTCAGGTCGGTGACATTTGAGGGATTTGCAGATTTTGCAACAGCAGATGCGACACCAAAGAGAGAAGGTAGACTTGTCTATGTACGAGATACCGATTTATTTTACCGAGACACAGGCACTGGGCTTGCTCTACTTGGTGGGGGCTTTGATGCCGTTGATACAACAGCTAACCTTACTGCCTTAGGTAGAGTAGAAGGTAAGATTTATTATTCCACTAATGATGATGCCGTTCTCTATGATGACGGATCAGCTTTAAATGAATTAGTGGATCTTAATTCAGCACAGACACTAACCAATAAAACTATTGATGCTAACAATAACACTATTTCTAATCTTGCTCACGGAGCAGAAGTAGATGATCCCGCCAGTGGTGTTCACGGTGTTACGGGTAACGTTGTTGGTACTACGGATTCACAGACATTAACAAATAAAACAATCCAAGGTGCTTCTATTGAGACACCTACTAGGCTAGATGTTAAGCAAGATACAGAAGATAACCTTGAGACCTATGCAGCTACCGCTTCTAATGGTCAGCTCTGTTTTGCTACAGACACCAAGGTTATGTATCAAGTTCTCGACTCTGCCTTAGTACCTCTTGGTGCTGGGTCAGGTGGAAGCTACGATACTTTCTATCAAGAAAACTTTGATCAGACTGATGCAGCCGATCTTACCTTTGGTAATGACACTGACTTCTTAGGTACTACATCTAATGAGACAGCTCAGGCAGGGGATGAGACAACTACTCCTATCTCAGGTGCTCAGTCTCTTAACTACACTCAGGTGCTCAGTTCAGTAAACGACTTTGGTGCTCTACCTGCGCATACCCTAGATTTTAAGCAGAAGGGTAATTTTTCTAGTGTCATTGCTTATACTACCAACAGTGGTAATGACGGTGACTTTGACCTAGTAGCTTACGGTGTAACTACAGGAGCAGTCTTAGGACGAGTAGCTGTGAAAGCATCTACTGATCCGCTAAGACATAATATTCCTATTTCGATTCCTTCTACTGAGACAGCTATCAGGGTTGGTTATCATGTGATGGTACAGAACACAGGAGCTAAACTTATCTTTGACGATGTTGAAGGTAGCTCTGATCCTTTTAAAATAGTAGAGATAGGCAATAACGAAGGGTGGGAGTCATATACTCCTACAGGTGTATGGACTACAGGTGCTACATACACAGGACTCAAAAAGCGTGTAGGTGATGAACTTCTATTTAAGATAAAGATAGATGTCTCTTCTGCACCTACTGGGACTCTAAACATTGATATGCCGCCAGGACTCTCGATCGACACTGCTAAAACTCTTGCATCTGGTTCAGTTTATGAGTCAGTCGGTATAGTAACTATGCGAGACTCGGATGTAGGAGATATACTAGTAGGTAGATTGCAGATTGATGAAGGAGCTACAGATGAGTTTAGAGTAACTGCTCACGTAGATGGTACTACATCTTCTAGGACTCAGCTCAGCTCAGTAACCCCTACGTTCCCTTTCACTTTTGCATCTGGTGATTCTATTTTTATCCAGGGTAGAATACCTGTACAAGATTGGTCGGCTACTTCTCCACATTTAATCACACCAGCAAAAGTTAATATGAATGAATGGGAGGAGTTTACCGTATCTGGCGGAGGATGGCTTAATGGTAATGTTACTGCTTCGGGAAGGTACAAGCGACTAGGTGACACTATGCTTGCTGAGTACAGTCTTGACCTTTCTGGAAGCCCAGGTGCTACAGCATTGGCACTTAATATCCCTAACAGCTTAAATATTGATACCTCCAAAATAGCAGAAGTAGGTTCCCGTCAACTACTCGGAGATGTCCACATCTACGACAATAGCACTACTGATGGCCGGTATATTGGACACGCTGTTTATAGTAGTGCGACTGAAATTCTAATTAGGTCAGAAGGCACAGGAACTGATAACAAATTAGCAAATGTAACAGATACATACCCCATTGCTTTTAACTTAGCCGATCATGTATCGGTGCGTATTAAAGTTCCTATCTTAGAGTGGGCGAACGACCCTGTTACGTTCCTAGCTGCTTTACCTTACCGAAAAGTCACGCTTGATTTAGATGGTGATTTCACGGCAGGTAAGATTATAGTAGAGAAGATATTCGATAAAGTAACTGTTACCCATGTGGGTGGCTCAACTCATGCGAGTAGTTCAGGCCCTGCGTCTTCTGACGGCTTAATACCATCATGGGCTAGACCTGATGTGATAGCGATAGCAGTAGCTAATGTGTCTACAAATGGTCCTATATATAGGATTGATATTGATACCACTGGGAGATATAGACATCTATACTATGATGAGGCATTAGCATTTACTAATCTGACTGGAGTTACAGGCAAGATGAGTATCCAGTATAGCGTATAATACTCAGGGAGGAAGTATGGCCGTAGAAGTTTTATTATCAATCATAGGCGGGTTTCTAGTGCTTATGCTTGGTATCAACGGCTACTTTCTCCGAGGTATTTTTCAGGACTTGAATGCTGTTAAGCTACAACTAGCTGTAAGTATTGAGGCATCAAGGCATAAAGAAAAAAGATTAGACGCCTTGGAAAAAGAGGTAAAAGAAATTAAACTAAATCTCCAGCATATTCAATAGGAGGAAGTATGGCAGATTCAGAATTGAAAAAAGAAATGCTACAAATTTTAAAAGACCGAGGTCTTGATGTAGCAGAAGAAGCATTAGCAGAAGTAGTAGAGGGAGCGTTTGAATTGATCGAAGCTCTCATCGTTAAGTCTGCTAACAAGTATGACGACATGGCATTGGTGGTACTACCAAAGTTGAAAGAGTACGCTCTTGCTGCTGTCGATAAGTTAGATGGCGAAGACGACGAAGGTCGCTAACCATAACTTCTCCAAAGTTATTTGCCTCTGGTTTACCAGGGGCATTTTTTTAGGAGGTAGCATGTTAAAAAAAGAAAAAGGTAAATACGTTTTATACAGCAAAGATGGAAAGAAAAGATTAGGTCGCTTCGATACTAAAGAAGAAGCGATTAAAAGAGAAAGACAAATAGCTTTTTTCAAACATAGGAAAAAATAATGTGGCAAAAATTCTTTTCAGATTTAATTATTAATGGAGCACAAAAAGTATTTACTGCTGTCATTGGAGCTATTGCTGATGGCATGAGAACCAAGAGGTATAATCAACTAAATGCCCGATTAGATCAGTTGGAAGTTGAGCTTCGCCATAAACCAAGGATAAGTAAAGATGAAGCTATGGACATTGCTCGTAGTATTAATGACATTCGCTCTGGGATGTAATACTGCCCACATTAAAGTAAAAGAAACATGCGTCTGGTCTGATGTAGATGGTATACTAGGGTGTGATGATCCTAGAAGGGGTGAGGACAATCGTGCTTATGCCCGACCAATGCAGGCGAAGGATGTATGTACAAACGCTCAGGACTTTTTAGATACACAACGAGAGGTTTTAGAGCTGATCCGCAAGGTCGACCAAAGACGACCGAAGTAATTCCGCAAAGCAGTCTTCTAGGTTTTCAGGATATACAACTTTACCGATCCCCCCCGCCATCTCAATCCTACGAAGGATATAGTATTGTAGAGCTTGCCGAGGATTCTTTTTACGTGCTTCCTCTTCACTCTTCTTCAACTCCCAGGCAAAGAAGCGACCATGTACAACGCCTATTACGTCAGGTATTCCACGTATACTCCCTGCCTGAATCTTGGTAAACCAGCAGTTATCTAATGATTTTAGTAATTTAAGTACACGCTTTTGAAATTGTCCTTCTGTCATGTATACTATTCAAGGAAGAATATTCACACTTGTCAAGGAAGATGGTTTGGGTATTAAACGAGTGGCCATATTCAATGATGTTCACGGCCCTTGGCATGACCCCGCTGCTGTTGATGCAGTAATATCTGTTTACCAAGATGTAGGGGTAACAGATATTTATATCAATGGGGATCTGATAGATTTCTATAATATCAATGCGCACGTTAAGAACAAGCACCCTGAGGTTTATACTATCCTAGAGGATGAAATAGATTGGGGGTATAAGTTTTTATCTAAGTTGCGTGATACGTTTCCTGATGCAAAGATACATTTTCTTTTTGGTAACCATGAGTGGAGATTGGAAAGAGATGTTATTGCCAATGCAAGAAGCTATTACAACCTGCTACAACTACATAAACATTTGCGATTAAAGGAACTTTGTATCGAATGGTACAATTATAATCAGCGTGTTGGTATTATTGATAACCTCGGCGTACAGCACTCTCCACCTAGCTACAGTAAGAATGGGGCTATGGTATCTCTGGAAAAGAAAGCTGACATAACTATGATATATGGGTGTACTCATAGGGAACAAACAGTAGCAAAGACTGGGGGTTCGGGGAGAGTGTATCGCTGTAGGTTTAATGGTTGGTTAGGTTCAACGTCACTTACATCTGAGCACTTTGAAGTTTTCCGTTACGCTAAAGGACATGAAGATTGGCAGCAGGCCGCATGTCTTGTGGATATAATTAACGGTAAATTCTTTATCCATCCTATTAGTTTTCAGGATGGTATGACTTGTCTTGAGGGAACATTTTATACAGGTGATTCTAAAGAGTGGAGTTTACTGTGAAGTTTATAGATGGGCATTGCTATTTAATAAGATTCCATGATCATTATTTACATGGGGATGAGCCTGTTATTTGTGAGACTGTTGGTTGGGTGATACGCCAAGATGAAACGTATTTGTATCTTACTTGGTGGGCACTAGACCACAAGTGCAAAGAGACTGTTAAGAATAACTTAGAAACTTATGGCCTAGTGAAATCTACTATTATATCAAGAAAGAGTTTCCCCCATGCCAGGAAGGTCAAGCTGTGACTTCTCTCCCTGGGAATGAGATTCAACATCAGATAGGAGTTTGGTTGCAAAGTACAGGACTCTCTTTTCCGGAGTGTCTAGCAATTTCAGTTCTTCTTCTGGGATTTCTTCTTGTGAAAATATAGCATCATGGGCAGCTTTAATAGCAAAGCAATAGCTGTGCCCCACGATTAAAGCACCTTGATGTTCTTCTTCATCCTTTGTCTTTAATGCTTGAAGCGCAGTACGCTGATCATTGAAAGCTACTTGTAACCATTTCTCCAATACTTGTGTAATTCTAGTTGCTGGCATTATGTACCTGCTCATACATATTCTCCTTTTTCCTTGTTGCTTGGATCTTTGTGGTGTTGTCTAGGATAATTTCTACGCCTCTGTGTACACCGTTGTTAATGAACATTTTACCGTCCTTCTTGGTATCTACGTAATTCAATTGCTTGAGAGCGCGAAAGCACTTCTCGCTAATCATCATCTGTTTATTATTCATAGCTTCCTCCCTTGTACAGATTCTAGTTGTTTCTTTAGTTCCTCGTTCTCTTTCTCTAATCGTTCTATCTCACCTGTCCAGTAGAGCACCCTACCTCTTTCAGCAGCGGTAATCTTTTCCATCTGCTCATACTTCTTGGTATCTAGTCCACACTCTTGGCACTTGGTTTCCATAATCCAATTGTTCATCACTCCCCCAATTCTTTAAGGCATTGT
>JABAOC010014157.1_pt1 | contig 13740 bp, 10 predicted proteins | sample 7062161 | NCBI WGS metagenome assembly JABAOC01 (sample SAMN14538625, study PRJNA623070) | marine sediment metagenome | biome: marine biome [ENVO:00000428]; feature: marine pelagic biome [ENVO:01000023]; material: deep marine sediment [ENVO:00002113] | place: India: Gulf of Khambhat ... | reverse complement strand
CGGCCGTTTTGTCATTTTTTTTCCTCGCCGCCCCGGGCGTGAGTGGCGCAGGCGGCGGGGCGACCCCCTGGACGGGTCGAGAAAGGTGGAACCCGGCTGCGCGGCATGTCCCCCCATCACGGCGGGAAGTCTGTTATGGCAGACCGGCCGCCCGATCCCGCGCGACCAGCAGAGCCGGAAACGAGCCGGCATTGAGGTACGCCCATCCGGGCCCGACCCCACCGAAATGGATGACTATCCCTCCGCTCTTCCAAACGTCCTGTCTACTGCGATTTGGTTCCTATCTCAGGATGTTCAAAAACCAGGCCAAAAGTTGAATCAGTGATTGGTCTGACGTATTCCACCCTTGTAGTACCCTTGGCGTAGTCAACCGGGATGGGTCCTTCATGTGCCTGGCTATGCAGATCATATTCTGTGGCGACCGCATCGTACCGTGTCAACACCTTTTCCTCCTTGGAAGATCTCATGCTTTCCAGGACTTGCTTTTCCTTTTCAGCACTGAGGCTCGTTCCCAAGACGCCGGTTGCCAGAATTTGACGATTGCACAAACTGAAGTTCCTCAGAAAATCAGCAGATACCATAGGGCTGTTGAATGGATCTGCATGCAGCTGCGTCCTTTGCTCTAAAGCATATGCCGTAATCGTTCTTACTGTCTCTTTGGTCCCCTCCAATCTTAGACTCCCTGCCATAAGTACCAAGGACAATGCTTTGAAGCGCGTACCGGCCAAAGTCGGTGAGCCGTCTTTGTTATTGCCAATCTGAAGGATAGGCCCCGTCTGCGGCATCTTGCCGGATTTGAGTGAATCAAAATAGGGCTTATTCTTGAGCATATACTCCGCAAGCAAGGACTGGTATTGCGCGAGCGTCCCTTCGATTTCCTTGTTTAGCAGAGCCGCAGCCTCTCTCGCGCTTATGTCCGATATCTCCTGATATACCTTCAGGAACCTGCGATTACTCATAATCGCGTTGATGTCCCATTGATCACTGTCGGGGTCGAGAGGAAAGCCTGGGACGTATGGATCGCGCTCCCTCGTCCCTGGCCAGAAATACGATTCCACCTCATCTAGTTTTGAAATGCTATCTTGTAGGGACTCCTTTCTGAGAGTCTCAATTTGCCCGTCAACTCTTTCCTGGATAATCGCAACAGGAGCCTCATACATGATTTTTTGGATTATTTCCTTCCCTATATCAGACGGGATGACTTGGTCGTCTGTCGAGACAGACTGTTCCTGCGCAAGTTTCTCGCGTTGCGTCCGAGATGCAATGGTGAATATGTTGACTGCTGTGTGTGTATGACTCTTGTCATGATCTGTTCCCGTGATGAGGATCTTGTCTGCGATAGGAGTTACCAAAAGGTGATCTCTTGCCTCGGACAGGCGTATTGATTTCCACTGTTTGGTGTCCAGTGTATAGATGTCGGCAATGTCGCTGAACCGGTTCTCCCGCAAATACCCTCCGGCGAAGAGGATCGCGTTATCATTTATGCTCGCCACCGTGGGGTAATAGCGCGCCTGGGATAGTGTTGCCCGCTCCAGCGTGCCTGTGGCGGCATCATATATGTCAACGACATTGCTGTTCCTGGAACCGATGCGTCCTCCAACAAAGAACACTTTGCCGCTGGCTGCATAGGCTGTCATGTGACTTCTTGCCTCGGACAGCTTGAAGGAGGCCCATCTATTCTTATCCTTGTCATAGATGTCTACAGTCCTGCTATATCTACCTTGTTGAAGATGACCGCCAGCGAAGAATACCATGTTGTCTAATGTTATTGTGGTCAGAAGATATCGCGGTTCGGACAAAGAGGCTCTTGACCACTTCTCGGTGGCTGGTTCGTAGATGTCGACGGTATTGACCGCGTGCCTATTTGTTCTCCCCCCGGCAAAGAAAACCGTATTGTCCAGCACCACAGTTGAATAGTCCTTGCGCGGCAGGGAGAACTCAACTTCCTTGATTTCTAGATCCCCTACAAGACTTAGCAATGACGTTGGCGCAACCAGGAGAAACAGCGGCAAGAAACACGTTGCCTTGAGTGACATTACACTATCTCCTTCATTTCCACTTGTGCGGCTATTCTAGCATTTTCGGCCGTCTACTCGGGAGAATACCTTGACTGACACGAGACGACTCCGAGCCAACCATGTCCTAGCTGGCTCGGAATCGGTCCCGTCACAACCAACGCCTTTCAGGTCACTTCTTCTTGTACAGATTCGTCCATCGGCCAGCACCGCCAGGACAGTAGTACTCTATCCGGTAATAACCGCTTGAAGTATTCTTCTCAGAGGTTTTTGCTATTGTATCGAATTCGCAGCCGTTCGGGCAATAGCCCTCTATCTTTATACTATGCGGATTGCCGTTTGTCCATATTTCTGCATCGTGCTCATCCGCGCTGATATAATCATCCGCGAGGATTTGTGGCATACTCGTCCACGAGCCATAGCCTGTAGAATAACCGTGACAGTTTTGGGAAAATGTCGAACTGCCAAAACGCGTGTAACCTGCGTACTGCTCGTCCCACGCAGCGTCCGATTTTGCCACGGTTACCTCAACAAGAGCCTCGCCAATCATCACGTAGAAGGGAAAACCATGAGGGGCATGGCTGTGGTCGTACTTATTGCCGGCCGTGGTGAAATGTCCATCCCACGGAGTATCACTTGGATTCCAACGAGTCTGAAAATATCTGTTGCCGGAATAAGTAGACCCATTATGTTTGAACTTGAAGTAGTGACCCAGCCAACCCGGGTTTGCCGCCTCCACCGGCAGTGATACAAGACTGCAGAAGAGCAAGCACATGATGAACGATCTGGCAGTCATTTGTCTTTTCATGGTAGCCACCTACTTTCTTTGACAAGAGAAAGATTTCTTCGTTTGGTGCAACACTCCGATATCGAGTTGACCGTATCGAATCTCTCAGGGTGTCTTGATCGCCATGCCACCTCCTTTCATGTCTCCATGTCTCCAAAGCGCCACCGGCTTTTGTTCGGCATTACCCGACAATTGTCGTCATACCTGATTACGGGAACCCTCGGACAAGTGCAGGTGTGCACCGTCTCTGAACATTCCTCGTCGAAAGGTGATCCAGTCAGGCAAGCCCAACCAGAGCACGCGAGCCAACCGGATCCATCGCTGGAACACGCCGGATGATAGCCACATCCCCAGGGCCAATTCGGACTCCACCTGGAAGATCAGGAACGGCCGCCCGGACCAGAGGTCCTTGTTCGCCACCGGCACGGTCAGTAGCTCATAGCCCTTGAGCATCGCCACGGTGAACAGCAGCAGGCCCAGGGCCTTCGACACGATATCACCGGCGGCCAGTCGTCTCATATTCCTTCGCCGTCTCATCGGAGCCGGGAGTTGCCCGTCGCGGCCGAAATCCCGGCCCTNNGACAGGCTTGGCCATGGTGCGGCGGCGTCGAGCCCACAGGCCCTTCCGTCGCGGGCCGGTAGCCGGGTGGTCGGGGCAATTCATCGGGGTGTGAGGCGTTGTGCGACCCGGTGAGACGGGGTCCGCGCCTGTCTACGATTCGTCGTTTCCGGCAGAATGTCTTCTTCGCCAGGCGACGTAGAATAGGGAGCTTCCCGCAAGGGCAGCACAGCCGATGAGAAAATAGACAATCCGGGCGGTATGCGTGCCACCCTCTACGGGACGAGTATCGGCCAAGGCAGGCACCGCGCCGCTTCGTTGCGTAGAAGACTTCTGCAATGGTATCGATGCTTCCTGCGTTATCCCATCTGCTTGTGATTCCAAATTCAACGGCAGCCCTGCGTCCTCGCCCGGGGGGGCGTTGCGACCCACGCTGCTCGCTGATGTCAAATCGTTGAACGTTTCCTCGTCCACCTGTTCCAGCAGCAGCTTGAGTTCCCGCCGGGCCATGTGGGCGATTTCCGTATCTGGGAATCGTCCGATGATTTCCGCGAGCCGCGTTTCGCGGTCGGGCATGTGAGCCGCCAAAGCCACCGCATTCACCGCCGTAGTGCGTTTGACGTTCGGAACATAGCTCTGTAGATACTTCAAGGTAATGGGAAGAATAGCCTTTTGCCCGGGCTCGAGTGGTAGCCAGAGTCTCTGAAGCTTCTCCTCGTCCAGGGAAGAAAGCCACTCATATACGTCCAGTCTTCTTCGCAGGCTCTCCTCGCCGGAGAGTGACGTGGCGGATGCCAGCAGTGTCCGCGCGCGAATGGTCGCCACGTCGATACGCTGCGGCTCCGACTGGAGTACCCTCTCAAGATACCCGATGCCCTTTTCGCGGTCGGGCATGATACCATTCCCGGGGTCGGACTCCACCGTGTATAAGGCGCCGAGCCGCAGATACACCCGCGCTTTTTGAAAGGAAGGAATATCCTTCTTGAGGTACTCCAAATAGTATTTTTCCGCCAGTTCCCTGTCGGCCTTCGACCTGTCGGTGGTTCTTCCATGGTCATGTTCCGGTTTCGACCTATCAGTGATTTCCCCGCGGTCATACTCCAGTGCGGCGGCCAGGTCCGGGTCTTGGTCGTAGTTTCGAATGGCTAAACTCGCAAAAGAAGGAGTCGTCAGGACCAGAACGATGAGGAACAGTGCGGGGTAGTTTCGATATTTGGCGGCGTTCATAGCAGTACCTCCCTGCCGATGACGGTCAATGAATCACCCAATTCAGGAACGAAGAAGCCGTATCCGTCAGTCTTCACGCAATCCTCAATCTTGGTCTGGCGCTGAACCACGGCCCCGGGCCGCGCGACCGGAGGAGCTTCGCAGCGATCCGGCGCATGCCGAGTCGGTCGGATCATGGCAGGCTCTTCTTCCCGGCAGGCCCCGTGGCCCTGCATGAGTAGAGAATTCGTCAGTAGATTCGCGAAGAGGAGAAACTGGAATCCGGTCAAGGGGAACTTGGCCTCAGGCAGGCCGTGCGGCGGTCGGCCCGTTGTTGCGACACGCGGGTGAGGCTTCTCAGTTTCAGGCGTGCCCGGCACAGGTTGGAGACGCGCCCCTAGCCGCCACCGGCAGAACGGGCCCGGTTTCAGCCGATCCATAGCACGATGAACAGCTCTTGGGAGATGCAGCCTGAAGCGCTTTCGCCTTTGACGTTCCCCTCGGTCACCGGCCCGCGGTCATTCGTTCGATGGCGGCGAAGATGTCGCGGAACGGTTCCGGCACGCCACCATCATGCAGCACCTGTGCCCAGTTCAAATCATGATCTGCCTTGGGATAGATCCGCACGGTCAGGTTGTCCCGGTGCGCCTCGGCGAAAGCCTGCTGCGCCTCGCGCACGCCCTCCACGCGGCACGATCCATCCGCCTGGCCATGGAATATGGCTAACGGGATATTCAGTTTCAGAAGTACCGTATGATTGGGCGGCCGGTTCCAGTCCTCCAGGCAATAGGCGGAAGACAGATTGGCGAGGTTCTGCCACAGGTAGTCGTCATCCCTTTCCTGAACGGCGCGGCGAATTGTCTCCACCCGCTGTTGTGCCTTCACGTCCGCCGGCGTGACCGTGCCGTCTCGGTTCCTGTCGAGCAGACCGAAAGTGAGCGATGCTCCGGCGTTCCCCGGCGCGCCCTTCTGTACGGCATCAAACTCCTGCCGGGTAATCTTGCCGTCCTCATCCTCATCGAAGAGCCGGGCAAGGTTCCGCCAGGGGCCCACGGTGTTCTGCCAGGCAATGACATCTTTCGTGCTGTCCTCGACATAACCAACCATGACGACGCCCACGATTCCGTTCGGAGAGGCTACGGCCAGCCGCGGGGCCAGTACGGTCCCTTCGCTGAGCCCCACCAGTACGATGGAGTTCGCATCGATCTCGTTTTGTCGGCGCAGAGCCTCCAACCCACAGCGGTAGTCCTCCAGCAGAACGCGGGGCGTCGCCTGCGAGAAGACCATGCGGTTGACACGCTGATACGGCCGATCCCGAAGCGGGACGCAGCCGCGCTTGTTGGTCCAGAAAACCGCGATACCGCGTCGCGTCAGTTGCTCCGCATAGAAACCGCAGTAGTTGACGACATTCGGATCGGGAAATATGGCGGCCTTGGGGGTTCCCGGGTGCTCGATCCAACGATCGAAGGTCCAGGGACCGGCCCCACCGACAAAGAATACGGCGGGGACTTTACCCCTCGCGTCCGCCGGAACACTGAGCTTGCCTTCCAGCGTCAACCCATCGTTCGTGTCAAAGGCAACGACTCTCTCGCCGGGCCTCAGCGTCGTCTCGGAATGAGCCGGGAGTTCCAGGTCGAACACGTCGGCATCCAGCTTATCCGCGCGCAAGGCGTCTTTCGTTTCGGTCTCGATCATGGTCTTTACGTCCTGGACCTCTTTCATTCCCTTCCTGAACTCGGTGAGACTCTTGCCCATATTGCGGGCCACTTCCGGTAGACGCCTCCCGAACACCAGGAGCAGAATGAGTCCGAGAACCGCCCACTCCAGAGGGCCAGGCATCGACAGACTCAGAATCCGCATATGCTCTTCTCTTCCTTCTCCTGGCCTCATGCATACTGCCCGTCTCAAATCATGACAATAGCGGCCAGGTTGTCTTCACATTTCCGATACACCGCTAGGCATTCGTTCCAAGCTGCGTCTGGCGATATCCCCAGACGGCGCGACATGCACTCCGCGACCCGGGAGAAGGTGAGCTTGCCACAGAAGTGATCGTAAAACGACTTCTCCCGATCATTCATCGCAAAGGCCTTCGGAGATCCTTCATTGACCCAGTACTGGCCGCCCACGTTACGGGCCTGATTGACGACGTGCAGCGGAAAGCAGTCATGCCACTGGGGCGCGGGAAGCTCATGCAGGAATCGATGATCCTGCCGAGCTCGAAGTGTCAAGATCCATTTGGCATGATCGAACCGGTTCAACAAGCGGACGACCAGGGGCACCATATGGCGTTCGATGGACATCACGATGAATTCTTTCACGCGTGACATCGGCAGGGAAGGAATCTGGTCGAGGCAGTGCTTCTGCAGTTCCTTGCGGAACACATCGCGGAAATGCTGGATCTGGCTTCGCGACAGCAGGGCGGTTTCCGAGAAGCAGTCATTGGTGATCAGGCCGCCGACGTACTGCGGATCGAAGATGGAAATGCCCCACTTCGCCGCGTTCTCCTGCAACTCCGTCCCCGGCAGGGGCACAAAGATGGATGATTCCAGCTCGCTCTGCCCCGGTGCCAGGTCCGCCAGGTGCTTGGCGAATTCGATATCCCGTTTCAGGTCATCCATCGTCTGTCCCGGCAACCCGCACATAAACGCCCCGAAAACGGCTGGTACGTCCGCCTCGTAGCACGTCGTTACGACTCTCTCGATCTGCTCGATCCGTATCGCCTTGTTCATGCGGTCCAGAATGTCCTGGTTTCCAGATTCAATCCCGATCTGAAGCCGGAGCAGTCCGGCGCGTTTCAGGCGATAGATCAATTCGGGGTGCGCACCCAGGACATTCACCCGGCCTTCGCAGTAGAAGCCGAAAGCCGATTTGTCGGGAAACACCCGATCCAGCGCATCCGCCATTTGCATGACCCGTTCACAGGAAACCGTGAACGTGTCGTCGGCAAACATTAGAAAGGGAATATTTCCCTGCGCGTGGTCCCGCAGCGCGCTCAGCTCGCGCTCCACGTTGTCGATGCTCCGGGGGCGGTACCGATGGTTGCGGCGTCCCTCGCTGCAGAAATGGCAATTGTAGAGGCAGCCACGGGACGTGACCATCGTCGGAAAGTATTCCGACGCCCCCTTTTTTACCATGAAGGCGTGGTTCGGGAACGGCAGCTTGTCGATATCCTCGAACGGGCCGTGCGATATCTCGTTCTCTCGGATCTCGCCTTCACGCGCATACGTGAGACTGGGAATGTCCTGCAGGGTTCCCTCATCCCGTAAGAGGTGGCGGGCCAGCAACAACAGCGGATACTCTCCTTCGCCCCGAATCACGTGACATCGTTCCGTCACATAGGGCCGCGCCACACAGGTGACATGCGGCCCGCCCAGTACCGTGGAAACGTGGGCGTACTTCCGCAGCAACCGCTCGCTGCTCTCCATCACGCGAAAAATGTTGTCGCTGTCGCAGGTGTAGCCTACGAGGCACCGTTCCGATTCCTCGATCACGGTTTCCACGTGCCGCCAGCATGTGGCCGGATCCTGAAAATCGATGATTCGGGTGGCGAATCCGTCGTAACGGAGCACGGCGTCCAGGTACAGGAGGCCGAGCGGACACTTGCGATCCAGTGCGGGTCCGGCAGAAGCCTGGATAGGCAGGTAAATCAACAGCACCCGCCGGGCGTTGCTTAGCGACATTTCATTCCTTTCTGGATGATAACCGCGAGCAGCAGGAGCGCGAGGCCGGCGGATACGACGAGGAGGAGGGTCCCGGCCCTGTGACTATTGGCGCCGGTCTCTCCCAGATCCTCCCGTGCCGCGAGCGGCGGCGGGCGCAGACTACCTGTCGGAGTGATGCGGCTCCCGGGCTGATTAGTATCCTTCGTTGTGGAAGAAGGGGCGCTCGGATTATCCTCGCTGGAAGCGGCATGTTGCTCGGCAAGGAGCGGCGCGAGGGTGTCGTATCCGGCCAGCAGAGGATCGGGCTGCGCCTCCAGCAGCCGTCGGGCCGCGGAGCCGAAGTCCGAATTGGGATCGACCTCGAGGACGCGCCGGTACCACTTGACACGGTCCGGCAGGAAATCCAACAGATCGGCAAGCATGCCGAGTTCGTAGTACAGTCGTCCCAGGGTCTTGTCGCTCGTATTATCGCGGAGATTTCTTTCCAGCATGATGAGATACTGGTAGTGAGCCAGATCGTTCGCCGCTCCCGGCCCGCCCGGCAGTCGATGCTCCAACGTCATCGCGGTCTTGCAGATCCACTCCGTGGCAGCGTACTTCCGGATAATGCTCTCCGCCCGGCGGTATACCTCCTTCGGGTCGTCTCCTGTGTGCGTGATGAAACACGCGAGGAACTCTCTCGTGAAGAGCCGTCGGTCCAGTTGCCAGACGACAAGGGCTCCTCCGGCCTGCTCGAAGGAGGCCATCTGCTCTGTGAGGTTCACGGCGGCCTGGATACATGTCCCGGCCCGATCCGTGGCGCCGGAATTGCAGAGGATGAGCGCGGCATCGGTGAACAGGCTGGCTGCGTCCTCCAGGTGGACGTACAGCCGTGGTTCCGGTGCGGCATAGTGCTGGATGCGGCCGGCGGCCTTTTCCATCGCTTGCCCCAATCTCATCTGAAGAGTCGCTCTGTCATCCGGCGCCATGGTGCTTTGCTTATCCGCCACAATGTGACTGCCGCCGTACGAGAGCAGCCTGGCCAGACGTGCGTAATCCCCAATTAGCGTCATTGGGATCGGCTGTCCGTCATATCCTTGCAGCCGTGCCTCCACTTGCTGCAAGGCGGATTCTGTATCGTTCAACGCCTGGGCGTACTTCCCGGCATCGATGGAAACCCTGATTTCCCTCGCCGCCATCCGCCCGAAGTCCTGTTCCGCGGTGGAACAGGCCGCCGGAGACAGCGTGCAGCACAGGAAGGCGATTGCTCCGTACCACTTGCTCATAGGAAGGTCCTCGTACTGACTGACGTCTTGTGCCTGTTTGCCGCGCAGCTTCCGCCGGCCGCGGACAGCAGCATCTGCCTGCGCCGGGAGAGGCCGGCCGGTCGATGGCCCGAACCGCGGCCGCAGTCTCACCCAAACGTAACCGCGACTACCCCGCTGCTCACCAGACCCGTGATGGCACTCACGATGATCGCCGGAGGAATGTCGCTGGGATCGTCATTGGTGCCGCAATCGTAATCGTCGCAGGCGCTGTCAAACAAAGGACAGGAATCCGCCGTCGCGCACTCGTTGTTGGTGCCACAGAGGTTCTGACTCGTGGGGCCGCACTGATTCGGATTGCACGTATTGTTGGTCGTACAGTAGTTGTTCGTGCTGCAGTCGAACGTCCCCTGGATACACATGTTGACGGACTCACAGGCATTGGTGGCGGTGCATAAGTCACTGGTAGAGCAAAGGTTCTTCGAACGGCACACGTGGGACGCCTGGCAGTTGTCAGATTGCAAGCAGTGGTCTTCTGATACGCAGATGTTTTCGTTGTCGCAGGAGTTCGAGCTACATTTGTTGTCCGACTTGCATCCAAAGTTCATCTCACAAGTGTCTTGCTCGCAAGCGTTATTGTGACCACATTGGTTATTCTCCTCGCAGTTATCTGACTGCCGGCACCAGTTGTCGTCTTGACAGAAGTCGTGAGCATGGCAGCCATCGCTCGTTTTGCAGGAATTGCTGTCCTGGCAGCCATCGTTGTTGTTGCACTGATCATTCTCACAAACGTTGGTCGTGGCCGTACAGGCGTCAGTGTTGGTCCCGCAGGAATCATCGGACTCGCAGGTGTTGCTGGTGCCTTCGCAACGATCCAAGCTCGTACACGAATCCGACGTCGTGCAGCTGTTCGATGAGGTACACGTATCGGTCGTCGCGCAGCCGTCGGTGGTGCAGGTGTTCGAGCCGCACGAGTCCAGAGTCCCGCTGCACGTATCGACGTTGTTGCACGTGTTGGTCGAGCACGTGTTCGTGCTGCAAGTATCCTGCGTGGAGCAGGTGTTGTCGGCGCAGGAGTCCGTGGCCGTGCAGGTGTTGCGCGAGCAGTCGTTGTCCACGTTGCACGCGTTCGAGGAGCCGCAGGTGTTGAGGTCCGTGCAGTCGTTGCAGTCATCGCAGGTGAAGGTGGTGGTGCATTCGTTTGTGGACTCGCAGGTGTTGTGGCTGTGGCAGGTAAAGGAGCTACAGGTATTCGTGCCGGTGCATGTGTTGCCCGTGCAGGAATGTGAAGGGCTGCAACTGCAATCGGCTTTGGCTTTCTGCACACCGACGTCGGAGCCGAAGAGGAGAAGCCCGCCAATCCCGGCCGCGATGGCCCTCCGGCCGTACTTGCTCAAAAAATCGCGCCGGGTCTCACCCCCGGCCGGGCTCGATTCTGCTTCGTACTGATTGACATACTCCGTTTCCATGTTCGTACCTCCTGATCATTGTGATAACTCCATCTGCTCCTTCACACGGACGAGGCACTCTGCCTCGTCTCACCATTCGTAATTGTGTACCCAATCCACCAACTGGTTGTAGAAGGCCGGATCGTCGTTTTTGATCTTCTCCACGTATTGCCTGATTTGCCGATACTGGACGACCTTCGCTTTGCAGAACCCGTCTCCCGGATCGAACAGGCTCCCTTGCTCCTGCCAGTTCGCGGCGATGCAGGGACATCCGCAGTAGCTGCTGGCCTCACACTGCTGGCAGGGAGCGTTCATGTCTCGGCTGGGCAGAATGTTCAGGTAGGCGCACCGCCGCCCCGAATGAAAGCCGCCGCGGACGTGCCCCAGCAGCAGTTCCTCGTGGCAGGCAACGCTCGAGTTGAACCGGTGGCACGGCCAGATGAAACCGTCCACATCGACATGCAGCAGGCCTCGACCGGCGCCACAGTGCACCTGCTGCTGCGGCTGTCCCTCCTTGCGAATGAACTCATCCAATATCAGGGAGTAGAATCGGCCGTCGGCCTTGATGCGCTCGCGGTGGATTTCGAGAATGGCTTGCATCTGTTCCTCGAGCGTCTTGAGGTACTGGGGCTCGTTCCACTTCGGACTGCCGGCCAGCGAGAAGGCCACCTTGAGAAAACCCTTTTCAAAGAAGTACCGGTAACTGTCCGACAGATACGCCACCGTTTCCGGCACGATGGTGCTCCGCGCGTGCGTCGTGCGCCACGCCGCGAAAATCCGGGGCAGATTCCGTTCCACGGCCTGCGAGCTGCCTGTTCCGTCGGGGAACACCCGGCACATGTCCTGGACCTTGGGCATCCCGTCAATCGAGGAATGGATGCCGATGTGCCAGAACCGAAACGTCTGGAGGTGCTCCTCCGTGAAGATCGTGAGATTGCTGGTGATGCCCACGGTCAGTCGCTTGCCGCGCTGTTGGCAGTAGTTCGTGGCAAAGGAGATCCAGCGCTTGAGCAGGTCGAAACCCAGCATTGGCTCGCCGCCCAGAAAATTGATGTGGAGCTTCTTTGTCTCGCGCGAGTTTCTCACGAGCCAGCGCACCATTTCCTGACTCGTCTCAAACGACATGTCGCGCCGCAGTCCTAGGGTTCCCTTGAAGCAGTACGTACAGCGCAGCGTGCACCTTTCCGTGATGTCCACGTCCAGGGCTCTCACCGGCGGAGTACTGGCGCTGGGATCGACCTCGGGGAAATCAATGTCTTTCTGAAATACACGGTTGTAGAACGCGGGCATGGCCTCATGCTCCTTTCCCTGTCAGTTGAATCGGCGGGTCGGCACGCAACTCGAGTTGTCCGCTGCGCGACAGCCACCGGTAGTTTTGCAGGACGGCGGCGCTCGGCTCTGCCTCCTGCGTGCCGGTGGTGACTTCGAGCAGCAGCCGCTCAAGGAGCGCCGTCCTCTGTTGACAGCGCAGGGCAAAGGCCCGTTGGTCGCATTCCGTCGCGGCGGAGCCGTGGGTCAGCAGCGGGCATTCGCCACCGCACAAGTAACGGAGACCGCATGCGGCGCAGGCGCCACAGACTTGTTCGTCCCGGGGCAGGCCGGCCACCAGATCCCGCAGCGCGTCGGGGGAAGGAGATCGGGCGGTGGCGCGATTCCGAGTGTACGCGCGATAACAGGTTCCGATTTCGCCGTCGCCGTTGAGATAGACCGCAGCGCCCGATCGCGCGCGACACGCGCACGTGTTCGGGTACGTTCCTATTTTCTCGCGCAGGATGTTCAAGAGGGTGTTCTGGGCGATGCTGGGGGCCTGGTCGTCCAGGGTGGCATCCAGCAGGGCGGCCATCTGCTCTTGGCTCGGCAGCCGCAGCAGATACGAGGGGATGCTTTCCCCGGGCTCCCGCAGCGGGATGGAAAGTGAATACAGAAAATCCGCCTTCCAGCGCGACCGCAGGGCACCGAGCACTTCGGGAACCCGCTCGATGCTGTCCGCGCGAAGGACAAACACGAAATTGAGCAGGAATCCGTAGCGATTCACCATCATATCGAGACGCGAAAGTTCTTTCAGATCCAGGTTGGCGCGCAGGGAGAGATTGAACCGGACGTTGGGCACGATGAAGAATCTGAGCCGCTCCGCCGTGCTCATGGCGTACTCGAGGGACGTGTTCACGTAGAACACTGATTCGGCCCCACTCGACTCGAAGATCCCATGGATATCGAGAATCACCGGAAGGAGAAAATCGTACAGAGAATCGCGACGCCTGGAGTTGCCGATGAATTTAACATTGAGGCGTTTACATTTTCGCTCCCTGGCGGCCAAGTAGTCCTTCACCAGGTGCAGGGACTGCTGCAGGGTCTCGCGATTGCGGATATCCGTCTCGATCCGGATGGTGAATATGGTTGCATTCTCTTGGCGCGCATCAGAAGGCTCGACATCCAACGGGCCAACCTCTGCCTGCCCTCTTTCCACCAGTATATGATGGTCGAGCAGAAGATTCAGGGCAGGCTGGCTCAGTTGTCGTACATGGCCGCCCTGCAAGCAGTTCACCAGCGAATCCACTTCTTCGCGCGAACCTTGGACGCGGATGGGCCGGAAGCGCGCCTGGTTGAAGAGGAAGTGCGGTCCGGAACGGCTCTCGTAAACGATCAAATATCTGGAAACCTGTAAGGATCTCGTGGTAACTCCAACCCAATCTGCCTGACCTGTTTCTCCAAATCGCCGATGCGCAGGATCGTCTCAATCAGCCTGTTGACCCTGTCCGAACAATCGCAGGGGTCTGCCTTTGCCCCCTGCGCGGACAATTCGTGCAGGCGTCTCGAAC
>JABAOC010002855.1_pt1 | contig 13740 bp, 15 predicted proteins | sample 7062161 | NCBI WGS metagenome assembly JABAOC01 (sample SAMN14538625, study PRJNA623070) | marine sediment metagenome | biome: marine biome [ENVO:00000428]; feature: marine pelagic biome [ENVO:01000023]; material: deep marine sediment [ENVO:00002113] | place: India: Gulf of Khambhat ... | reverse complement strand
AAGGGGTAAAATCGAGAAAAAATTATACCCTTCTAACTGGTTCTTTGATTGTTTGTTCCAGAATATCTGATGTTACATTGAATGTTTTCTTCTATAGAATATGACTGCTAGTAGTGAATGGGTATCCAAATTTTTTCTAGGCTTTCATGGGTTTCAGCAACTGTGCACCAGAGGTGGCTATTAAGCCGATTCCTACTATCAGTATCACAGTTGCAATACCAGTAGTTCTCTCTCCCAGAATGCTTCCTTCCACCATCAAAGCGGCTGCTATCACACACACCGAAACTCCCAAGGCAAAAATAACATATCCCCAACGCATTTATGGCATTCCCTCTTTCTAACCAGAATCTAGTCATTTGATTCAATTTTAAGACTTGTGGAAGCGTAAGCTAATACCTCGCGCGCGCAACCCAAACATCAATAGATGTAAGGGATTAGCCTCTTCGTTCTCCTTTTATAATCTTCGTAATCTGAACCGAATGCTTCGACAAGCATTTCTTCTTCAGGCTTTATTCTGAGTAGTAGAAAGATTGTTCCAATCATGACTAATAAAATTCCATATCCACTCGAAAAAATCGATACAATACCAAAGTTTCTTAGTATTTCACCTAAGTATAATGGATGACGAACGTGTTTATAGAGTCCATCTTTCACCAACCGTTGACCTTCAACAATTTGAAGTCGTGAAGTTGAAACAAGATTGTCAAATCCAGCTTTCTTCCTAAGCTGCACTCGTGCCTTCATCCGCAAATACCCGCCAATTATCACTAAAGCTAAACCAAAGAGACCGAAAAACTGAAACCTCAGATTCTGGAGAAAAACGAAATCAATGACTGATACAATAAAACCAATACCTGTGATTAGGATAAAGAGGACGGATGTCCAATCTTCCCTAAAGGATTTCTTGACCTTCGACAAGAAATTCACTCAAAGATAACTATCATTATAGGGATTAAAATTTAACGCACACACCAAAAAAAATCAACGGTGAAAGCTGACGCTGGATAAGTGCTACTTGAGAATCAGCGTCAGCGTAAGATGAGAAGTGGTAGTGTGTGCAGGAATACTACCCTGCCCTGATAAAAGGCAGACTGATTTAGGTCAGGGCAGGAAAGGTTCAGCTTGGAAGTGGATTGATGTCTATTAGGTGGGAATCAGGAGTTTTTACCCTATTAGTAGTAAGAACTCAAAAGGGGTAAAATCGAGAAAAAATTATACCCCTTCTGATGTTGAAGGAATTTTACTGGTTTTTAATTGTTTGTCTAGGGGGTAAGCTAATGTTACAATTTTCTGGAGAAAAGAAAGAGAAAAAGAGGGAAAGATGTTTTAGTTCCAGTTTATGTTTACCTTTGTATTCCTCATACAGAGTTATTGGGGATAGCCGAGTTCTTCGAATGTATAAAGTAATTCGAGTTTTGCTAGCGGAATTTTTGGATGTCCCCCATACTTTTTCATATATGTTTTGAAGACTTCCAATGCTTGTTCGAAGCTTGTTGCCTCAACAAGCGATACAGCATTCCATTCGCTTGATGGTACGAACACTCCCTTGAAGTCGACACCTTCTGTTCCTTCGCATATGCTCATAACCCTTCCAATGTATTCCTTAAATTCTTCAGTCGTCCCAACCCATCTAAAGTAATACATACCAAGCAAGAACTTTCACCTCCTCTTGATTTTATTTCATTATGAAAAAATACTCCCAACAAAATCATAATGTTTGGATGTATCCCTTCGTATTGCAATTCTATGTTGAACTATTCTTAAGATTTTGGGGTGGATCAAGAATCATAACAAAAATCCTAGGACTGATGTTTCTTTAAGATTCTATTGGTTCTATATCCAAACTCTGATAGTTATGAAGAAGTTCAGGCTAGGTTCTATAAATCTTAGGAAAAAACCTAAGATTTAAGAAAGAAACTTCTAGACATACTAAATCATGTCACTTATACCAGAATTTGAGCTGAGTCTGTGGAATGCTTGGATTCTAATGCTTTCCTCTTTTTTGATGGTTATTCCCCTTTGGGTCCTTGATCGTCTTAGGGGACAGAAGGGTTCTGGCAGACCAGATACGTGGCCGCTTAATGAAACGGAGAAGAAACTCGACAGGATTGCACTGTTGATCTCTTTGGCTTTCATTATCTACAGTTTCTTCTTGCCGTTGAAACTGGGCACAGCATGGTTATACATTGGGCTCATTATTTATTTGTTCGGTTGTATTTTCACTTTCGCTGCAGCGGCAAATCTTAACAATACTCCAACCGATAGACCAGCCACCAAAGGCTCTATCGCATTTCAAGAAACCCTGTCTACCTCGGCATGATCCTGGTATTCATTGGCATAGGAATAGCCTCTGCTTCTTGGCTGTTTCTGCTGTTAGGAGCTATAAACACACTCCTGCAACACATTTTGATAGCTGCCGAAGAACGCTGGTGCCTTGAGAAGTATGGTGATGCCTATCGAGAATATATGAATAGAACTCCAAGATGGTTTGGGATACCGAAATCAGAGAAAGAATAATTCCATGCGCGCGCCCCCAAACCCAAACCCAATAATTCTCTCTTTAACTCCCTATTTCCTACTCTTTCTAACTAACTCTCTCTACAAAAAACACAAAAAAAGGGTGATGTTAGTTGATCTGTATCGCTTGGACCTCTAGGGCTTTTTGGGCGATGCGCGCGCGCATTCTTTAAGTCTGTTCTTTTTTATCACTATCATGCATGTGTACAGATGTTCTATAGGCATAAACTGCCGCCGTAATTGCTGAATGAACTGTAATTGCATAGAGGGAGAAAAGCGGCACGTCGAAAAGAACCCCGAAAAAGATGTAGACATTGTATATGTTTCTCCTGCCAGCGACTCTTCTGAAAGTTCGCTCAAACGGTCCGTATATGTCTAAACTGACATTCATGGTTCTTGAAAACTGGTCGTAACAGAACCTATAGAAGGCTATAAAAACAAGCGAGAAAATACAAAGCTCGAGTGGTAGGAGACCTTGAGTTCTGCTTAAGAACAGCGCTAAAGCTACGAGCCATGAAAATTCATATAGCATATCAAACGGATGTTCCATGCGGCCAAGTTTCGTTTCCTGTCCCCTTATCCTTGCTAATTTTCCGTCTAGTCCGTCTAAAATGCCGACGATGAAAGTCAAAATCGAGGCAAGCGCTAGATGTCCGGAAAAGAAGAGATATGTTACGAACCATGCAAGTACGTTTGTGGCAATGGTTAGGCGGTTGGGAGTTATGAACATCCAATCTGATATGCGGTAGAGGATGGCGTTTTCTATTGGTCGATTAATGTAATGAGCAAAAAAATCTGAGGCTCCGCGCTTCTTCTGCGAGTGTTCAGCAAGTAGTCTTCTGGCGCCTGCAAGGTCTTGCTTGGTATCTATGTCCATCCACAAATGCCCGCTTACATCAACCACTTGCGTATCCTCATTCTTGGCTGCAATTCGAACACAGTCCGCTAGCTCTACTGAACCTTGTTTTCTAGCCTCTTTGGCATACTCGAAAATCTCGGGTGAACAGAGAAAAAATCCTGTGTCAATGGCAACATCTGATTGGCTGATCTTTTTACCTATGTCGAAGATTCTGCCTTTTCTCTCAAGCACTTTTGTGTCTTCCTCTGCCACTCTTTCGATGGCCAAAACAAGCGTCTTCCCGGACTTGTTGTTGAGGAGGGCGTTTGGAATTTCGTGGTCAAAAATGTGGTCACACATACAGAGTAGAAAGTTTTCGTGAAAGATCCCCTCTGCAGCGAGAAGAGAGTAGAGATTGCCTTTCTTCCATCGCTTAGCCTCTATGAATTGAATTTTCAATCCTGCATAATTTTCGCCAATCTGTTTACGAATCATTTCTGCCTTGTATCCGACGACTATCCATGTCTCTTGAACCCCCGCTTTCTTGAGACCGCGAAGGACCCTCCCTAAGAGTGGATCACCTGCGACTCGAAGAAGACCCTTCGGTTTTAACCTGGTCAAATTTCCGAGTCTGCTACCTTGACCCGCAGCCAAAATTAAAGCTTTCACATAACCAGCTTCAATCAATCACTGATTAGAAAAGTGGCGAATATCCCATTTAAAGCTTGGGAGAACCTCCGCTTGATTCAAAGTGACCTTAAAAACCACATGCGTGGCGAAAAACACAAGCTTTGCGAAGAGGATTTTATGAATCTCCCTCAAGAACACATCATGAGAGTGTGTTGCTCATCTCTTGAGGTCCTTTCTTGGCAGAATAAACAAAAGGGATGGCGAAGTTCACCTTATCGTTCTTCGAAAAATCTTTGAATATCCTTTTCTCGATTTCATATTTCATCCTAGGCCTATCCGTAGCCAACGTGAGGTACCTAAGCCTCAAGTAGACTCCGTAATCATACATGTCTGACCTGATGTAGGGCTCCTTCTGCGTAGCTTTGATAACTTCTGTAGTTACGTTCCTAGCGGCATTGAGCAGGATGTTTTCAGCTGCTTCCCAGTCCGTATCATATGTTACCCTTACTACCACCTCGTCGAGAGTGTAAACGGATTTCTCTGCTGGTTGTTTTGGTGGTCCTTTTTCCACTCGTGGAGTAAAGTTTACAGCTGGATGTCCGAAAAACATGTTATTTGGTATCAAAATGTTACGTCCTACGGCCTCCTCGCTTTCCACGGATCCGCCGACCTGGTTGAGAACAGTGTACATTGGTCCGACATCAAGTACATCACCTTTCAAGTTTAATGTTGGCAGGTGAATCCTGTCTCCTAACCTAAATGGTCTCTTGAGAGTGATCAACAGCCAAGCTGCCAAGCCAGAAACCACGGGTTGTAGGGCCCATCCTAGAAATAGGCCACCAAAAGCTCCAAAGAATGTGGGGATAACCCAAAATTGAGGGAAGAATACTGCAACAATGACTACGGGAGCTATGAAAACTATGAGCGCCCTCCACAAGTTGATAAGCATCTTGACATCCTCCTCTCTTCCTTTGGCTTTCAATATGGTTGTCCTTATCACCTTTGAAGATAATTTGTAGAATACAAAAAAACCCGCGCTTACCACGAGAATTCCGATGGTAGTTCGCACAGCCTCCCTGCCCAAAAACTCAAGAACTCCATCAAGACTTAATTGCACCGCAAATCCAACAACAAGTGTTACTACTGACATAACAATAGTCTAAGATTCACAAAAGACTAATTAAACATAGCGTAGGGCGCGCGCACCCTCCGAAAGGATGATTGTTACTGTTATGTTACAGTCACATAAACTTAAATTAGTCTCGCGCTGCCATATAGAGTTTCTAGCGGATAATTAACGAAAGCCGTGAACAGCTGAACAATTATGTTTGAAGAGATGAACGAACAAAATGAGGCTAAGAAGATCGCGTTAGTGGTTCTCATCAGCTTAAAGCGTGAGGCAGAAAAGAGAAGCAGTGAGGAACTTAAAACTGCGATTCTTGAGGCAATCAAGGAAGGTCTTGTGAGGGTACCATGGCTGGTTTTGGAGGATGTTGTTCTTGTTCAGGAATGAAAATGCGTGCGCATCCTATTTTCACTTATCTCTCCACTCCAGTCGCATTCTCTTGGGCTTAAACCACAAATAGTCCTAGGTTATTTGGGTTTTGTTGGATGTTTCGATGGGTCTAACAATATTATGTCAAGGATGCGGAACAATTCTATACGAAGGAGAAGAAATTAAACCACCCTATGATCTTCTCTCAGAACTTAATGGAAGATGCCCAGTCTGCGATAGACGATTATCTCACATACCGCAAAGCTTCGAAGTAAAACCCATAGAAGAAAAGGAACTGGTTACATAGAATCCTATACGCATGAATTGTTTGTGGGGTTAAGGTCCAAGCCCAAACCCAAACAGACACACACAGAATAGTAGTTAAAGAATTATGAGCGCGCACTCAGGATTGCTGCGTGCATGCGTATGCTGGCGTTAGCCTTCTCCGTATCTTTAATATCTTCAAAGTACAACAAGTATAGATGAAACTTTTCTTAACGTGGGAGACAAATGGGTGTCAAACCAGTAGGTGAAGAAGTACAACGCAGGTTACCTCGATTAATAATGAGTCTTGTGATGGCCCTAATATTTTGGATAATAAGCACTATTGTCCCGCCAACTATTATCGACTTTCTCCTTCCAGGTCTAACTGTAAATGTTGGCACCATTGTGGGTTTTATAGCATTGCTTCTCACAGCAATTTTTCTAATACGGGCTTTATCAGATGCTCTTGTCTTAAGCGATATCGTAGTGGATATCTTTGTGAGACAATTGGGCATAAAGGAGGAACGATCACCGAGAAGAGCAGCAAGAGACACCATATATGTCATTGTGATAATTTTGGTGGCAACAGCCCTCTACGCCCTCTTAGGAACATTAGGAGAGATGGGAAAGATATTAACAACCGCTACCACGTATGTTGCTCTCGGGATAATTCTCGTGTTGATTTATGACGTTGGAAGAATTGTTTATCGAGTAATTGAACATAGGGCTGAGTCAGTAGCTAACCGTCTTGCCAAAATGGCTGAAAGAAGTAGAAATCGAAAATGATGTTCCCGCGCTTGATCGCGAGCGCGTGCATGCATGCATACATATAGAAAGAGTTTAAATATAACGGACGTCACGTTTCGCATTCTAGCAGAATCAAACATGCTATGGTAGCGGCGGATGGTTGCATGGAAGATCATCAGAAGGAAATTTTGAAGCTTGTGCTTGCGGTAGCTGGGGGATCCATCATACTTTTGGCTCTCAAGCTTTTACCTTAGAAAAAAAGAGGAGAGAAGGCCCTTCTTATTTATAGTGTTTTTTCTATTTATTCTTCCGTTGTCTTTCAATTATGAAAGCTTTCTATACATCCCACGTAGGACCGCGCCCACTTATAATAAGAAGTATTATTAAGAATTGAAACTGTGTGTGGAGGGTTAAAATTTGACCGCAAACAGGTATGAGATAAGCTGAAAACTTTTCTGCAAGAATCATCTGTCTCAAGAATGTTGAACCATAAACTTTAATCTGTAAAGAGTGAAAAAAGAATTGAACATAAGCGTAGCAATTGACGGGGGAGAAGGAAAAGCATGCAGATGGAATCCCTCGAAAACACCTTTTTTTCAGCTATAAATCCTCTCCTAAAAATGGTCATAAAAAAATTTGATGTTGAATGTACTCAGAACGGAAATCTGCTTATCAAATCCCTAAAACGTTTCTTGGGAGAAGATGTCCACCTATGCGGGAGCTGCGCTACTCTAGACCGTAGGATAGCGACCCCATTCTACCAGCTCGGCGCCAAAATAATGCGAGCAGAACCAAGATTCATGAGGGACAGATTTCTAGACCAAGAATACGGTGAAGCGTGGCTGAAAGGATTCGCTCTGATGATGAAGGGAATAGAAAAATATGGAATACACATTCCATTCACTCCGGCAGGCCCCTTCGAAATCGTCTGGAACTTCACCTACTCCTGCAACCTCAGATGCATACATTGCTACGAGGACGCGGGATCTCATCGACCAGAAATGACAACGAACCAAGCCTTCACCACCATAGATAAACTATCAAAGATCGCGAACATTGGACTCCCAGCGCTCTCTTTCTCAGGAGGAGAACCCCTCATAAGGAAGGACTTCTTCGAAGTCGCAGCATACGCAAAGAAGAAAATACCCTACCTAAACATCGCCACAAATGGCACCTTCCTCACAAGGGACAACGTAAAAAGACTCAAGGAAGTCGGTATTGACTATGTCGAAATAAGCCTTGACGGAGCAAGCAAAGAAGTTCATGAGAATTTCAGAAGAATTCCAGGTTGCTTCGAGAAAACTATGAAGGGAATCCGCAATTGTATAGACGAAAACCTTGACACATGCATAGCAACGACCGCCTACAAAGAGAATCTAAGTGAACTACCGAAAATAGTAGAACTGGCACAAGGATTGGGAGCCCGATTCATGCTTTTCAACTACATACCCACCGGAAGAGCAAAGGACCATCTCGAACTCGACCTGAACCCAAAAGAGAGACTCTCCCTCCTAGAAATGATAGGAAGAAAAATCGTTGGCATATACTTAGAAGCAAAAGCAGAAGAACAAAAAACCGGAAAGACCAACATAAAAACGGACAGATTCTTCAGCACCTGCCCACAATTCGCTAGCGTCGTAAAAAGACTCGCAGAGGAACAGGGACAAGATTTCACGGTCTCTGCCCACTACGCCGCTAAAAAAGGAGTCGAAACCGTCGCAAACTTCTTGGGAGGGTGCGGAACCGGAAGACTCTACATGGGTATGGAACCCAACGGAGACATAAAACCCTGTGTCTTTTTCCCAACAAACGAAAACACTATACTGGGGAACATTCTGAAGGACGATTTTGAATACATTTGGGACAACAACGCCCTTCTGTGGAAGTTAAGAAAAAGAGAAAACCTAGAAAGTTACGAGATAAACGGCCAAGAAATCGGATGCGGAAACTGTGCGGACAAATATATCTGTGGAGGCTGCAGAGCCAGAGCCTACAGCTACTTCAACGGGAACCCAAACGCGCCGGACGTCGGCTGCATCGACAACGAAGAACTGTGGAAAAAAGTCGCGAGCGCATGCTATCCATTATGCATTCATAAGAGAGAATGAGAGAGAATAGGAGTAAGAGTGAAAGTAAGAGTGTTTTGAGTTCAAAATTGCGCGTGCTGACCAGCTACACAATTTAGACGACAAGATTTGTTTTAATGGTATACGAGTCAAGTTTTCAATAATCTCCCTAAATAAGATTTCATCGATCCTTTGAGTTCTATCTTCTCTTTACCGTTCTTGTATTTCCTAATGGATAGGAAAAGTGAATATTCTTTCTTTGGTGGAAAATAACCGACCAAAGGTAAATTACAGTGAATTTTCGCTTCACTGCCTATTATTGTGCCAGGATAAATGATTGTTCCTGAACTTAACCAAACCTTTCTTCCTGCTATAGTTCCGAAGTGATCTGTTTCTGTATGGACAATTTCGTCTGTAACTGGATTGGGTATCTTAATCTTGTTCCCAAAAGAGTAATTAGTGAGAATTATTCGCTGATCCAGTTTTGTATCATCTCGCGAAGCTGATGATGGTAGTTTGTGGTAAGAGTGTATTCTCGCTCCGCCCAAGTTGGAGTTTGGACCTATTATGCTGTCATTTACGTTGCATGTGTGAACCAAAGAATTTTCACCTATTAAAGAGCGGTTAACGACTGTGTGGTCCCATAGAGTGCAGTTACTTCCAGTATAAACTGATCCATTTGAACCTCCTCTAATTCGAGAGTCGTAAATTTTGCTTCCTTCGGAGATGAAGGCTGGTCCTATAATGGTCGAACGACCAATAACCACATCTTTTCCTAACGCCACTGGTCCTTTGACAACAACGTTTTTACTTGTAAACGAATCCTCAATGACAAAACTTTTGTTTACCACGATTTCTCCAATACTTGTTTTTCGAATAAACCCCTTTTCGTTGAGAAACTTCCCGCTCAAGTTACCTTTTAAACATGAGTTGGAAGAATTGATGCTGTCTTTTACTAAGAAGTCTTTGTTTTTCAACATTTGAGCCATTTGCTCTGGCCTTTCAATATTATTAAACAACCTTTGATGGTACTTTGGATATTGAAGATCTGCCTTCAAAAGGTCAATGAATCTCATTTTCAACCACTTAGTGGTCACACCAATTTATTCTCGTTTCTGTATCATTTCTAGTAAGATCAATTGCTCAGTAAGATAAACTTTGCTATGTTGAGTGGCCATGCATTTTAGCTGTCGATTGCAGAATGTGGGGGGTTTAAAATCTTAACCCCAAACCCAGACTGTGAGTAGCTAGAAAGAAAGATTTTTGAACCTCGGTTTGCTGGATAATATAAAACTACGCCAAACTGGAGGGAAGAATTGTGATAGATTGGGCTAACAATAAGACTGTAAGAAAAAGCATGCTCGATTTTATCGGAAAGACTCCAATGGTCAAACTTCAGAGGATACCATTGAACAGTGGTTTATCTAATCAAATATTTGCGAAGATTGACTTCCTTAATCCCACAGGTAGTCTTAAAGATCGAATTTATTACAAGATGATAACCGAAGCAATAGAAACCAAAAAATTGAAGCATGGAATGGAAATTTTGGAGGCTTCAACAGGGAATTCAGGTATTGCTTGCGCTTTTGTTGGTACTTTGCTGGGATTTAGAACAACAATAGTTATGCCTGAGGGAATGAGCGAAGAGAGAAAGAAGATGATGCGCGCTTTTGGAGCGAAAATTATCCTCACTCCAGGCGGTGAAAGCGATGTGGATCTTTGTATTGAAAAAATCAAAGAATTGAAAAAGGAAAACTCTGGCAAGTATTGGCAGCCTTCCCAATTTAGCAATTCAAAAAACATCGAGGCTCATTACCAGACAACTGGACCTGAAATTTGGGAGCAGACTGACGGAAAGATCGACTGCTTTGTAGCATCTCAAGGAACAGGAGGTACTATTACGGGTATAGGGCGGTTTTTAAAAGAACAAGATCCAAATATCGCTATATACGCTGTTGAACCTGCCGAAGCACCTCTGCTTTCAAAACAGAAGTGGGGAAGCCACAAAATTGAGGGGATAGGAGATGGCTTTGTCCCTACTAATTTAGATTTGAGCTTACTTGAAGGAATTGTTACAACTACTTCCAAGCAATCAATAGAAATGTCGAAAAAACTAGCTTTAGAAGAAGGAATATTTTGCGGGATCTCTTCAGGTTGCAATGTTGCAGGCGTAGTCAAAGTAGCGAGGAGACATCCTGAGTTTAGAAGAATAGTGACAATAATCAATGATAGTGGACAAAGATATTTTTCCACCGAATTGTTTGACGAATTTAAACAAATGATAATTCCGGAAAGGAACCACGTACTTGATGATTTCACAAGAAGCCAACTGGATGAATATAAATCGAAATGGGAGATAATTGAATAAAATAATAATTTTATTTTGAATCATCTATTTATAAAGACTCTTCCTTTACCACTATGAAATTGTGCATGCGTATAGTAGATAATACGCGCTGGCAACTCATTATTCTGGATACGAGGTACAAGCGCGCATTATCTTTAATCGCGCGCGCGTGCGGATTTATCGGCTCAGTTTTTCTTGGGCCGCGCACAGTCGACTCCTACGACACTTCTTTTGAGTTGTTTTTTCGCACCAACTTTCTTTGATAAACCCATATCACCATGGGAAGTGCTATCGTTATGTATACCAAGTGAACTATCACTCTAATCCATTCAGCTTCTACAGTGTATCCGAACATGACGGCAAATACTGATCCTATAATACCTTTGTGGTGGAGCGGGTTCTCTTTTGGTATATCCAAAATATAGGCGGGTTCACCAAGCCAACCTAACTCAACTCCTACGTCTGCGGAGTACTCGGCTAATTCGTGTATTCCGTAGCCAGCTAGCCCTCCTGCCAAAAGAACGAGCAGTATGCTTGTGAAATAGAAGAATTTTCGTACATTGATTTTCATGCCGATGTTGAATATCGCGTAGGCTAGGATTATTGAAGCTCCAATGCCGAGGAAAGCTCCAGCCAAAGTAGCTTCAGCATCTTCTAGCAAGAAAGGGGTTAGGAAGAGCACGGTTTCCAATCCCTCTCGAAACACAGCTGCAAACGAAAAAGAAATCAGAGCAAGAGATGCACCTCGCGACACAATGTCTCGCACCCGCTTTTCCACTTCAACTTTAAGTTTCCTCCCTTTCATGGCCATCCAATAAATCATAGATGATAACACTAAAACTGCGAATAAGGCGGCTCCTCCCTCGAATAAAGCCTTTGTTGCTCCAGAAAGATTGCCATACACCAACCAAATGAAGGCTCCGCCAACAAGACTTACAGCAATTGCGAGGTAAACTCCATACCACACGTACCGAGACAAGGAATTCCTTTTGGTTCGTTTCATATAAGCCAAGATTATCGCAGTTATCAAAGCGGCTTCTAAACCTTCTCTAAAAGCCAACAAGAATTGACCAAACAATTAATACATACCTCTGTTCTCGCCCTTTCTTCAACTTTAAATGAAGTTTTCTTCATATATATTATAACACTGTTATAATTAAGTTTTGCGCTCACACGCGCTCATACTGCGCGCGCGAAGTGCAACCCCTGGGCAGCAAACTCAGCGCGCATGTATGAAATAGTGAGGTCGTTGGGCAGTTGTTTTTTATCCTTCGATTGGAGTTAAATGCTAAAACTCAACCCCAAATTAATAAGTATACATGACAGTGCCTCACAGCAAAGCCAATAACTTTAAACCTTCTATCAAAATAGTCAAAGCGAAAAAAATCAAGATAATTCCTAGAAGGCGAACAATGCAAGAGTAATATTTGCTCTTGATGAAGGACTTCGACCTGTCCACGACCAAGGCGACGAATGTCATTGAACCCATGAGAAAAGCGTAGAATCCCAGCAGGAAAGAAATTGTTGCTGAGGCATCGGTTTTCAGAGTTTCCAGGATAATTGGACTTCCGACAGAAAGCCAAAAAAGGTAAGTGTGCGGATTTAGGAGGTTTGTAATGATGGCTCGTTTGAAGGCTTCTTTTCTCTCGATTGCAACTTCGAATCTACTGGTTTTGGTTCTGAGATTCTCCAGACCTATGTGGATTAGGTAACAAGCACCAAATATGGAAATTAGGCCAATGACTAAATCATGTTCTGCAAGAGTTGACAACGCAAGTAACGTAAGCAATACTATTGTTGAATCAGTGATTAGAGGAGACACCGCGACTTTGAATCCCTCCTCCTTTCCGAATTTTAATGTTTCAGCTATGACCAAAGCGAGCATCGGACCAGGAGACAGTCCCGCAACCAGTCCGAGAATAATCCCTGGAAACAAAGATTCAAAAGCATTTACCATGCAAATGAGTGCGGGAGGATTCACATATCAATCTTCTGTTGTGTGTGTGGGGGTTAAAATTTAATACATAAATATATATGGACTTCAAACCATCGTGGATTTGAATATGTTGTTGCTTTCATATTAAAAGGAGAGATAACTGTGTTTAACAACAAACAGAAAATTTTGTTGATAGCACCACCACTCTTACTAGTTACCACCTATTTTGTATTCAATTTTCTGGCTGGGGTATTGGGTTCTATCAATGGTTATTTGGGAGGGTTCTTATTTTATTGGATTATCTGGTGCGGTTTGCTACCTTTATTTTTGCTTGGCCCGAATGGGATACGGAATTTATTTAAAGATGCACATCCACGATTTGGAAAACCAGCTTGGCTGGGTTTGCTGTTCTTAATCGGACCAGCAATAACCCCCTTCTTTACTCTTTTCTTGCCAAGAGTAATGAACATTACATCAACTATTTTGTTTATTTCCATATTATTTGCCATCACGAATGGAACCTTTGAGGAAATATTATGGCGTGGTACCTTTGTCTCAATATTTCCTAGTAAATGGCTTTGGAGTTATTGGTATCCAGCCATTTGGTTCGGTTATTGGCATCTATCTCCACAGGTTGTTTTCCCAAGTGAAATGCCAGGAGGACCGATTGCTTTTGCAACAATTAGCATTTTCATGGGTTTAGTTTTTGGATGGGTTGTAAAAAAAACTGGATCAATTCGTTATGTAACAATAGCTCACATATTTACAGATTTAATGGGTTTAGCAGGTCTTGCCTTTGTAGGATTGGGCTATTAAAGAAGGTTAAAATTCAAGTCTTATATGCTAACAGGGTTTCCTTTTAGGTAGTGTGTGTGGGGGTTAAATTTTAAGCCCACACAC
>JABAOC010010206.1_pt1 | contig 13743 bp, 9 predicted proteins | sample 7062161 | NCBI WGS metagenome assembly JABAOC01 (sample SAMN14538625, study PRJNA623070) | marine sediment metagenome | biome: marine biome [ENVO:00000428]; feature: marine pelagic biome [ENVO:01000023]; material: deep marine sediment [ENVO:00002113] | place: India: Gulf of Khambhat ... | reverse complement strand
TGAAGCCTGGAAATTTATCAAATGGATAATTCAGCCAGAAAATCAGGCATTTTGGGCAATGAAATCAGGTTATTTACCCATTCGTCATTCTGTACTGGACATTCCAGAATTTCAACAATATTTAAGACAACATCCAAATTTTAAAGTCTTTGTAGACGAAATGGAGTATGGTGAGGCAGCCAGACCTATCGATTATCATGGCTTGAAAATAACGAGACATATCGCCGAAGCAATCGAGCGAACAACGGTTGGAAATATTGATCCTAAAACAGCATTGGACGAGTCAGCAATGAAATCGAATGATTTATTAAAATCAGACAGCAAATAAAATGACTGGTCAAAAAAGTAGCCTGAGCCAGAAATCAGGAGCTAAAAAAATTTCAAACAAAAATCGTGTGAAAGCAAGAAAGAACGGAATCAGCGCCCTTTTCTTTATTTCTCCAACACTGGTCATTTTCCTGACATTTATAATATTTCCTGTGTTCTTCTCTTTTTATTTAAGCTTCCACCAGTGGAATATGTTCAGCACCGAGCAGTCTTATGTTGGTCTGGAAAATTATGTTCGTTTGTTTGGTGAGTCTGAATTTTGGGAAGTTTTAAAAAATACGCTCATTTATACTATCGGCACAGTGCCATTGAATATGGCGCTTTCATTATGGGTCGCTTATGTTTTAAATCGAAAGATTATCGGCAAAAAATTTCTCAGGACTGCGTTTTTCGCGCCGGTAATTATTTCTCCAGTCGCAGCAGCAGTCATCTGGCGCTGGATGTATGATCCTAATTTCGGGTTGATTAACTATTTCTTATCCTTTTTTGGAATAAAGGGACCTAATTGGCTGAATGAACCGAATTCAGCGATGTTTGCTTTAATTCTCATGGCAGTGTGGAAGACCTTTGGTATCAATATGGTGCTGTTTTCGGCAGGACTCCAGGGAATTCCTGAAAACTATTACGAAGCCGCCGATATCGATGGCGCTGGAAGATGGTCAAAATTCTGGCGAATTACTATACCATTGCTTAGCCCCACCACATTTTTCATTATGGTCATGTCTATTATCGGCTCATTTCAGGTGTTCGATATTGTTTATGTTTTGACGTCGGGAGGTCCGCTCGGCTCAACCAAAGTTCTTGTTTTTTACCTGTATGAACATGCGTTTAAATTCTTTGAGATGGGCTATGCTTCGGCAGTCGCTTATGTATTATTTACTATTTTAATAATACTCACACTACTTCAAGTCAAATATATGAGATCTCGGGTATATGACGCCATATGAAAAATTCATCTAATAAAATTTTTGAAATTATCCGAAAATTTCTATTTCATGCAATCGTTTACGCAGCAGCCCTGGCAACCATTGCGCCTTTTCTCTGGATGCTATCGACTTCTTTAAAAGACCTGAATGACATCTTTGTTTATCCACCAAAGTGGCTGCCATCAAAATTTCACTTCGAGAATTTTACCAGAGCTTTTCAAGCTGCGCCATTTGGTCGCTACTATTTAAACAGCATCTTTGTAGCCGTTACGGTAACAATCGGTCAACTGATAACATGTTCCATGGCTGCATTCGCCTTTGCCAGGCTAAAATTTTGGGGGCGAGACGTGCTTTTCATGATTTTTCTCGCAACCATGATGATTCCAGGGCAGGTGACCATGATCCCCAGCTTTATGGTGCTTTATTGGTTTGGGTGGATTGATTCATATAAAGCGCTTATTGTTCCTGGATTGGCGTCGGCTTTTGGTACTTTTTTATTAAGGCAATTTTTTATGACGATTCCCAAAGAGTTAGAAGAGGCTGCTTATATTGACGGCTGCAGCAGGTTCAAAGTATTGTGGCGAATTATTGCGCCACTTTCCAAACCAGCGCTGGCAACACTGGCAATCTTCACATTTATGGGCGTTTTCAATGATTTTATCTGGGCGTTGATTGTAATTAGCTCAGAAGAAATGCGTACCGTGCAATTGGGATTGGCTATCTTTCGCGATCGCTACCTTACAGATTGGGATTTAATGATGGCCGGTTCAGTGACGGCTACCTTACCTATTTTAATTGTGTTTTTCTTTACGCAAAAGTATTTCATTAAAGGAATTACTTTATCAGGATTGAAAGAGTAGTTAAGTTTTTACTAATCCTTTGTGTTAAAGCGATGAGCAAAGAATTAATAGAATTTATTAAAGAAAATTTGAGAGGAGGTGATGGCATAAAATTGTTTAGTAGATTCCCTAAGGGGATTGCAGCTAATTTAACACATTGTTACTATTAATTTAAGTGGAGGAATTTACAATGGAAAAGTTCAAATGTGTACTAATTTTTACCTTGGTCATGGGAATTGTTCCAGTCCTGGCCCAAAGACCCTACGGTATTGGAGACAACATTTTAGTGCCTCACGTTGCACCAGGTACAATAGTCGCTGACGGAAATGCAGATGAAGCAGCCTGGGCTGATGCTATTACCGTGCCGATCCAAAACTGGAATGATTGGGCGGGAGAAACTCCTGCCATAACAGTAGATGCAAGGTTGTTATGGACTGAAGACACATTATTTTCTTACATTAAGGTCACTGACCCTGAAGTAATTATCGGCTCTGAGCCTCATAACAGTGATCAAATTCTGTTTGGAATTGATCGTACGATGAAAGGAGATCAACAGTATGATTTCTCCTGGGAAGGGTTTCCCCGGAATTTTCCAGACAAAGGTCCAGCAGTGCTGAAAATTTCTCCCGCTGGAATTACCGCAAACTGGGGATACAACAATATTTCTCCAGTCGATTCTGGCTGGGTTATTGGAACGACATTCTCCGCGGCAGACAATTGGGGCGTTGAAATGAAAATCTGGGCGCCTCGCATCCGCTCCAATGTCATGATGGGATTCAATCTCGGTGGAGCAGATTATACCAGTCAGTATGATAGATGGTACGCCTGGCATCCTATCGCTTCAGACACCCTGGTCGTTGATTATCCAGAACTCGATTGGGGCATGTTAGCCAGTGACATGATGCGTTATTCTGGCTGTTTTGGTACATTAACATTTACAGGCAGTACGCCTTATGGCGTCGATCAAGAGATCAATGTACCTTACATTGAGCCAGGTACATTGAAACTGGATGGCGAACCAGATGAACCTGCTTGGAATGATGCTGCTTTCGTGGATATCCAGCAAGTCTGGGATGGCGCCTGGGGCGGTCATCCTGATCCCGATCATTACAATGATTCCAGAATATTGTGGACAGAAGACACCCTGTTTGCCTATCTTGAAGTGGAAGACTGGCAAATCTTCTTCGGACTTGATACTGTACAATGGGGTGGAGAGCACTTAATGATTGCCGTTGATGGTCCTATGTACGGTGATCCCTGGGACCAAGATTATTCAGGCTATCCCTCTGATTGGGCAGGTGCGCCCTGGAATGCTCCTGATAAAGGACCAACAACTTATAAAATTAGTAACCTTGGTATTACATTAAACTGGGGTTTCTGGTGGCACGAAGGATTAGAAACCTTGTTTCTTGTAGATCCTGAAGATTCTGGATGGGTGGCTGGTACGGTATTCATCAAACCGGATGAATATAAATGGGGAGTAGAAATGAAGATGTATCTACCACAGGTTGCACTCAACACACGAGTTGGTTTCAATATGGCTGGTGCAGCAGCCGATAGCGCAACATTTTATGATAATATCGGTAACGAATATCCTGAAGCAACTTATGCCTATTATTGCTGGAATGGAGAATTCGGAGGGCAACTTCAGCAATCAGCTAAGAGTTTTGGAACATTACTTTTTAAGAAAACGTCAACTGGCGTTAAAGAATTAAACCAGGAAATTTCCGAAACGTTACCTCATGATTATTTTCTGGATCAGAATTATCCCAACCCATTCAATCCAGTAACAAGTATATCTTATAAACTAAATAAAGCTGGTGAAACCAAACTTGAGATCTTCAATGTCCTCGGGAAAAAGGTCGCCACTCTCGTTGAACAGGACCAGCAACCTGCCGGTGTATACAAAGTTCAATGGGATGCAACTGAATTCGCCAGTGGAGTGTATTTCTATCAACTGCGAGTCAATAATCATCTCGTCTCAACAAAAAAAGCATTGTTAATACGTTAGCAATTTACTGGAGATGGCTGGAAATTTTTGACCAGCCATCTCAAAACTGTTAATCAAATTTTTTTTATAAGAACTCAAATTCTAACTAAGGTGGGAAGTAGACATTATAGCATTTATCAAACAGATTATTGCAAAATGAAAGCAGCGATTTTACAGGCTCCTGGAAAATTTATTATTGAAGAAATGCCAGTTCCACAATTGGATATCGATGAAGTATTAATCCAGGTTAAGGCTTGCGGAATTTGTACATCAGAATTAGATATCTGGGAAGGGAAAGCTAAGGGGCTGGAATTTCCTCGCTTTATCGGTCATGAAGTATCTGGAATCGTCAAAGAAACGGGGCAAAGAGTTACTTCTGTTAAAAAAGGCGATCATGTTGCCGCATGGGTCCAAGGTAAAGGTTATGCTGACTATCTTGCTGTGAAAGAACAATATCTTTATAAGCTAAAGATGGTGACACTCCTCGTATATGCGCTGGGCGAACCAATTGCCTGTTCGGTAAATGGGGTTCGAAAACTCGATGTACAACTCAATGAAAGCGTGTGCATCGTTGGCTGCGGATTTATGGGATTGATCATGTTACAGGTCTTCAAAATACGTGGAGCGGGTTTAATTATCGCCATTGATCCTCGAGAAGATATACTTGATTTAGCTCGAAAATTGGGCGCAACTCACACTTTCAATCCAAAGAAAACCGATGTTGTTAAATCGATTAAAGACTTGACCAATGATAGAGGTGTGGATATCGGCGTGGAAGCGACTGGTAAACAGGAAACACTGGATTTGACAGGGAACCTGGTTCGCATGGAAGGAAAATTGGAAATTTTCGGTTTTCATCAAGGAGAAGCACGTAAGGTAAATTGGGGATTGTGGAATTGGATGGCATTTCACATCGTCAACGGACATTCTCGAAGTCCTCATCTCTATCTCGAGGGAATGAAAATTGGCTTAGAATTATTAGAGACAAATAAACTGGATATGGCGCCATTAGTTACCCATCGTTTTTCGTTAACTGAAATTAACCAGGGCTTTGAAACGGCTGTCAAAAAGCCAAAGGGATTTGTTAAAGGAGTTGTCGTTTTTTAGTAACTATTGACTGGAGTGTGGTGCCTTTATGCGCCGCAATTTTGCAATCCATAAAGAGATTGCACTTAATAAATATTCAAATGCTTTTAGTCAATATTTAGCTATCATTAAGTTAAGACAAAATTTGGTCGTGTCATTCCATGTTTGTTGCGGAATCTTCTTCGCTGTAAATCTGGTGAGATTCCTGCCCACCTGTTAGCAGACAAAAATGACAGAATGATCGTTAATTTAATGACAGTTACTTCTAAATAATCAAACTTTACCACCTTTTTATCAAAAACAGAGGTTGGTTATGAAACATTATACTATCTTAAAAACAAGACCGAGGTTCTTATTTACCATAATTTTTATAAGCCTAATGATAATCAATTCTATGGTATTTGTAGAACCTTCACACCTATGGGCTGCAAATCGTGGAAAGATTTCAGGTAAAATAATTGATGTGAAGACAAAGGCACCTTTACCTGGTGTCAATGTGGTGGTGGTTGGTACTAGTTTAGGCGCATCCACCGACTTAGAAGGCGATTTTTATATCGCCAACATTGAATCTGGCATCTATAATTTAAAGGTCACCATGATGGGATACAAAGAGATGACTGTTAAAAATGTCAGAGTTCGAGTTAATAGAACAACTGAGGTGAATTTCGAACTGGAAGAGGTTGTTCTAGAAGGGGAAGAAATTATTGTTTACGCAGAACGTCCATTAATTGAAAAAGATGTGACCTCTTCGATAATGATCTTAGATAAACAGGAGATCAGCGCTCGACCAACTACTGAGTTCAACCAGATCCTGACAACTTTACCCAGTATCGATTATGAAGATGGTGTGATGAAGTTCCGTGGTGGAACACTGGATGAAGTTGCTTTTATGGTTGATGGAGCCAGGGTTCGCAATCCACTTAATCTTTCACCCTATACCAGTTTTAATCTTAGCTCAATTCGGGAAGCTGAAGTAATCACTGGATCGTTTAATGCTGAATATGGCGAAGCCGTCTCCGGTGTCGTAAACATTATTACCAAAGAGGGCTCTGATCACTATGAACTCTTCATGGATACACGTTATGTTCCCCCAGGCAAAAGACATTGGGGTGCTACGCTATATGACATTAATACCGATATATATTGGGAAAACTCACACGCACGGCATTTAGAATGGTGGATTGAGAATACAGATCAATGGGTTGATCCCAATGGTGTTCGTGGTTATGATGCTCGCTGTTTATGGACACCAGAGCAGGCTTATGAAAATTACCTCGCAACCCATCAGCCGCTTACCGATTACACCAATACGCCCAGCTACCAGACAGAGGTAAGTTTTGGCGGTCCGGTTCCTTTTTTAAAAGATCTTCGTTTCTTTGCCACAGGTAAATATCGATCACAGGCTCCATTATTCGGCAATTCATTTCTTGATAAGGGAACTTTTTTTGATGGGACATTAAAACTGACATATAAAATCACACCCGATATGAAAGCTGTTTTTTCAGGTTTTTGGAGTCAAGAAAAAACTGCCTGGGGAATTGATCCCACGTCTGATGATGGTTGGTATTTAAATGATTACGTGCTGAACTCACGGTACGCCTATTTCGATTTTCCCGGGTATCCTACCACTCAAACCGATGGTCAGAGTTTCATATTTGGTCATACTTTAAATCCCACAACTTTATATGAAATCAAATTGAGCCGAGTCCACGCCAAACGAAAGATCTGGACTTTACCAGATGATCCTATTGGGTGGGAAGCAATAGATGCAACATTTGATAATTTAAGAGCTGTTGATTCAAAGGGCAATCCCATTATTGGCGGCTATATGAATCGAATTGGCTATCACACCACTGGATATTATTTTCGCTATGATGACCATAATACAGATTGGAATATTACAGCATATCTGAGCAGCCAGATGAGTAAATATATCCAATTTAAAACTGGGCTTGAATTCAGCTATTATGACCTTGATCATTATAACCAGGCAAAAGCGCCACCCAGCAGGGATGATCGAGTTTATAATCCATACCAAGGTGCTTTCTATGTCCAGAACAAATTAGAGTTCAGCGGATTGATTATGAATATCGGTCTACGATATGATTTTTATAATCCTAATGATGTCGTTTATACCAATGTATTTGATCCATTCAATTCACCCAAAGAAAAGACCAACACATTTTCACAATTAAGTCCTCGATTAGGCTTGTCCCATCCAATTGATGAAAAGACTGTGCTTCACTTCTCGTATGGGCATTTTTTCCAGCGAGCACCCTATGGTGATTATGGTGAAGGATACGATGAACAACGAGGAAGTTTGACAACCTTTATGATTGATGGAACCGATATCCCGTGGGTTCTGGGTAATCGAGACCTTAAACCGCAAAAAACCGTCGCCTTTGAAATTGGGATTGAGCGAAATTTTGCTAAATATTTTGTGCTGGATATCACTGGTTTTTATAAAGATATCCGTAATACGATTCGCAATATCTCAGTCGAGACAGCGATGGGAATATATACGACGAATGGTAACGGCGATTATGCCGATCGCCGGGGAGTTGAAATATCATTACGTAAAATACCATCTGTCACTAAATTTGGTGCCTATTGGGGATATGCGAATTTCACAACACAATTGGGGATTGATGGGACCAGTGGCGATCCGGATGCCATCAGGGAAGATGGTACCCTTGGTTATCCCACGAGCGGTGATGTGATTATTCACCTGAATCCTCGTCTAAAAGCAGGCTTTTTCTATCGAACACCTCAAAATTTTAATCTACTCAAGGGACTTTTCAAGAATATTACATTATCGGTAGATTTTCATGCAAATTACCCCAATGAAAACTTAATGCAAGATTATTTTTATTTTAATGGAAAAAAATATGTTCGACCGGCTGATAAAAACATGGACTTAAGATTCCGAAAAGAGATTAATCTGGCTAATGATAATATAAAAATTAGCCCATATCTCGAAGTCCACAATTTATTTAATACCAGGTGGATTTCATTGGGTACTTTTGAAAATGCGTCAGAAGCTGATCAGCAGAAATTTGTTGAGAGTGATTTTGATTATCTTCCTTCGGTAGACAAATTTGGGGTTACAATCTTAGAGTTATCAAAATTTCGTAATTTGCCAAGGTCTATTCTCTTTGGTATATCCTTCGAATTTTAGAGCGACTTTAATTTAAAAGTGATGGAGATTAAAATGAACATCAATTTTTTTAAACGATTGTTATATCTATGCATACTCTTAATTTTATTTATCTTCATCTGGAATTCAGAGAGCTATGCACAGGGAATGGAGGAAAAAATACACCGTCGCGGTAGAATATGGGAAATTATTCGAAATGACGGTTGGATCGGAAGTCTTGGAGCATGGGATTTCAAGGTTTCTGCTCCATTGGGCTTATTTCCCGGCTTTAAAGGGTATGTCCATCCCTACGGAAGTGAATTCAAAGCGCAAAATACCTTTGTAAATGCCAATTATCATAATTTTCGAAGTGGATGCTGGATTGTTGTAAAAGATTTGTTAACTCCTGCTCCCCCACCGGATAATAATCCGATGCTCACCGATTATGAATTATATTGCTCCGGCATGCAGGGAGATGCTTATGGAGTTGAGCTTACTATTAAACCGTTAGAATTAAACAAGAATTATATTGAGAATGCTGGATTTGATCCATTGCTACCTGAAGAAATGACCGCAGGATCGTGGAACACAAATACAGGCATTACGGTAATCAGGCGGAGCTATGTGTGGAGTTACCCTGATTATCGAGATTTTATTATTTACGATTATGTGTTTAAAAATACAGGCATCATGGTCTCCAATTTTCTCAATGAGATTATTCCTAATTTTCCTTCACAGGAATTGCATAACATCTATTTTGTATTTCATTCCGGAATCTCAGTATCAACAAAAAGTAATATCAATTTTGGTTCAGCACTACCGCCAGTCCATGCCGGTGGTTTCGGTTGGAAAGCAGACTGGTATCACGATTATTATCATATCTATGATGATGGTGAGTTCGTATTTTCGACGAATTATAATGGCGGAAAAGAACCGCCGCCATGGTTTAATAAACAGTATTTAAAAGAAAATGCAGCCTGGAAAAAACATTTTGAGGATGAACTCATGAGTCCCGCAGCATTTGGCTGGCTTGCACTTTATGCTGATCCACTTAATGGTGGATCGAGACCTTCACCTAAACCAGATATATTGCGAATTGATTCACATAAAGGTGGGACTTTCCAGGGCATGGATTTAGACCTTGAAAAATTTTATCCATCATCGTCAAAGCCTAAAAAATTGTTCTATGACTTCGCGACGATCCCGGATGACCAACCCACCCTTGGAAATAATGGAGACCGATTTAATTTTTATACTTTTTCATACGGACCTTATACACTTGCTCCTGGAGATTCGGTTCGCTTTATTATAGCAGAAATTGCGGGAGTAATGGACTATCATGAAATCAACGCTGGCGATCCGAATGGCTATTTTCCTGACAGCACCATAGCAGCGATCCGTCGTAATGCAGAATTCGCCCGCAAAGCTGTTCAGTGGGGCATCGGCGCCACAGCAGGTGGTATTGCATTAGCAGCAGATGTACCAGAGCCGCCTCCCGGACCAAACTGTAGTGCTTCAAATGTTTCCTATGGCGATCAAGTGCCCATCATTGCCATTATCTGGGATAACATTGCTGAAACAAAAGTGATTTCCGACGGCTCTGGCGCCATTTTTTATGATGGGATAAATGATCTGGATGGATACCGTATTTACCGTTCAACGGACTTTCAATATGTTAATGATACAGAGGTTAAAGTTTTACGTGGCGCGGCATGGGACCTTGTTGTTGATATTCCTAAATCAGATTTTTCTAAATATCGCGATGAAAATTCAGGTGCTTATACCTATTTAGACTCCAGTATAACATTTGGATTCCGTTGTGGTTATTACGTTTCAGCTTATAATTCAGATCCTAAACCGTGGACATCTGCAAATCAGACCGTGGTAACGGATCTTCCGACGTTAGAAAGTGGAGATTATAATAGAACGGCTCCAGTCGCAGCGCAACAGGGACCTGTGAACAGTTTTGACATTTTTGTCGTTCCCAATCCCCATATCTTTAAAGACCCGGACAGGAGTTTTGGCTTAAACGATCCTTACCGCATGGAATTCCGAAATCTTCCAGAAAGTTGTACCATTCGTATCTATACCATTTCTGGAGACCTGGTGAACGTTCTTAAACATGAACCCGATCAGTATGGCAACCTATCTGGAGTCGAAGTCTGGAATCAAAAGAGCGATTCAGGCTTGTTAGTAGCGCCGGGTTTATATATTTATCATGTTGAGTCATATACACCTGGGATAAATAAGTCATTCACAGGAAAATTCATAATAATTAGATAATAAAAATTGGGTGAGATATGAAAAAGTATATATTTATCGTCATTATATTCTCTTTGCTTTCCGCAACTATAGTAAAAGCACAGGGATTTAATAAAAGTGGGCGCACCGCATTTCAATTTGTTAAAATTGGAGTCGGCGCACGACAAACGGCTATGGGTGAAGCTTGTATTGCTGTGGTCAGGGACGTCACTTCGGTTTTCTGGAATCCAGCAAATATTACAGATATTCGCACCGGGCAAGCTTCATTTACATACTCACGTTGGCTGGCTGATATGAATTATTTTGCTGGCGCTGCAGGATTTCGTCTGTCCAAAATTGGAATTTTCGCACTAAGCTTTTCATCCTTGGATTATGATAACTTGCAGGAAGCATTGGTGAGAACATCCACAGGTTCAAGTTCAAGTGATACGAGAACAGGTAATTCCTTTACCGGAGGCGATCTAATGATTGGGCTATCCTATGCCCGTGAATTTACCGATCGGCTCTCAATCGGGATAACAGCAAAATATTTAAGAGAAGAATTGTTCGTCTATAACGTAGATGTAGTCTCTTTCGATCTCGGAACTTTTTATAATTCAGGCTTCAAAGGCATTAGAATCGCAATGAGTGCTCAAAATTTTTCGACAGGATCGGTGAGCTGGCTCGGAGCAGAAAAGAGCGACCGCATCGAAGGATATGATATTCCATTAATTTACCGTATTGGGACTTCATTTGATCTCATCGGCGGGCAGGATGGATTTTTCAACTTCGGCGAAAATCATCACCTGCAATTCAGTTTTGATGCCCTTAATACTAACGATTATGGCGAACGATATCATGTCGGTGGTGAATACTGGTTTAGTGATTTTGTCGCACTCCGTGGAGGCTATCGCTTTAATTATGCAGAAGGAAAGTTATCTTTCGGTTTTGGTCTGAATATGGAAGTCTCTGGTATACAAACTCAGGTCGATTATGCCTATGTGAGTTATAAATTTTTAGATTCACCTCACCGTTTTACAATGACTTTTTCATTTTAGAGCATTGGATTAAATAATTTGTGCATTTAAATTTTAATCGAAATCATGAAATTTTAACGTATGGAATTAAAATGGAAACTTATTTTATCCTACCCCCTTAATATACCGTTTAAAAATAGATTAAATCAACAAATTCAACATGAATTTTAAGTAAGATAAGACGAGGATTCAATATCCTCGCTTATTTTATATGCTCGTAGATTTCATGTATTCCGTAATGCAAACACCTTGCTTGCGACCGCTATGAAGAATTTAACTCAAAATTTACTCACAAGCCAGAGGCTTTGTTACGGTAACTGATAAATACTAATTAGTCTGTCCGGAAACGTAGCATAAGCTTCCAGCTTGTGAGAAAAACCAGATTAACTTCAATATTTTGGTGGCAAGCAGGATGCTTACGTTACAAAAACCATCCTTTTCAGATAGACACTAATTATAAGAAAATATTCAACAATTAATCTTCATGTTAAATGGATTCAAATATGGCATTTTCAAAGAAGACATTATATGGTGAAAAACTAACAAGGGAAAATTTTAAAACTCCGCCCCAAGAAATGGGCATTCTGCCCTTCTGGTTCTGGAATGGAGAGTTAGATGAGGAAGAAATGGAATGGCAAATGCGGGAATACAAAGATAAAGGCATTCCAGGATTGTTTATTCATGGTAGATTTGGTTTGAAAGTACCCTATTTATCTAAAGCATGGTTCGAACGGGTAAAATATGTCGTCGAAAAGGCCAAAGACATTGGCATTGATGTCTGGGTGTACGATGAAATGAATTGGCCCAGTGGTACAGCAGAAAAACAGGTGCTCAGAGAATACCCGCATCTCAAACAAAAATACCTGGAGCTGGTCGCCCTGAACGTCGATGGCCCATTGTTTACATTTTTAGAAGCCACTGACTCCCGTTATGTCAATACCGGTGACTCCAAGCCGATTGCCGCTTTTGCCTGTTCTGCCGAAGAATTTGAAAACGGTATCACACATTTGATCGATTTAACACCAAACTTATCTTTTAATAAAGTTATTCCCTGGGAAGCGCCGGCCGGAAAGTGGAAACTGCTCTTTTTTCTGGAAAAGGAAGTGGATTACTACATCGATACGCTCAATCCCGAATCAACCAATCGTTTCCTTGAAATGACTCATGATGGTTACAAAGCAGTCGTTGGCAAGGATTTTGGTACCATTGTTCCTGGTTTTTATACCGATGAACCTGCCATGTATTATTATCAAGTGGGAGTGGATAATTTTGTGATTCCCTGGTCAAGTCAGATGTTCAAAATTTTTCGCCAGCGTCGTGGGTATGATCTAAAACCCTATCTGCCAGCCCTCTACACGTCCATGGGACAAATCACAGCAAAGATTCGCTACGATTTTTGGCGCACATTAACCGAGCAATATGCAGACACTTATTATAAGCGCATCCGAGATTGGTGTGATCAGAATGGCGTTATTTTCACAGGACATTTGCTGTTTGAAGAATGGCTACGAGGACACGCCCGATGTGAGGGCAATATTTTCAAATATCTCAAACATATGCACCTGATTGGAGTGGATCATCTTTATCCCAAAATAGGAACTGAGGAAGAACCTGCTGAACACGTATCTTTGAAACTCGCCAGCTCTGCTGCCCATCATTTTGGTAGCACCAGGCTGCTTTGTGAGTCTATGGGCGGCACTTACTGGGATTGTACCCTGGAGCGGATGAAATGGATCGCCAACTGGGAATATGTGCTGGGCGTCAATCTGTTTAACAATCATGGCTACCACTATTCTATCGAAGGAGAGAGGAAAAGGGATTGGCCGCCCAGCCAATTTTATCATCACACCTGGTGGAAATATTATGATCAATTTACCAGTTATATGGCTCGATTGGGACACATTTTGTCAGGTGGCAGGCATGTTGCTAAGTTATTAATTCTTTATCCTTTGAATAGTATTTGGGTCAATTATACACCGCAGCAACGCAATAAAATTGGCAACGTGACTGAATTCGATTTTAATTATTTGACCGATACTTTATTAAGAATACATTATGATTTCGACTTTGTGGATGAAGATGTGTTGAATGAAGCGAAATTTGAAGGTGGCAAGATTAAGATTGCCAATGAGGAATACGAGGTGCTTATTCTTCCGCCAGT
>JABAOC010032303.1_pt2 | contig 13744 bp, 12 predicted proteins | sample 7062161 | NCBI WGS metagenome assembly JABAOC01 (sample SAMN14538625, study PRJNA623070) | marine sediment metagenome | biome: marine biome [ENVO:00000428]; feature: marine pelagic biome [ENVO:01000023]; material: deep marine sediment [ENVO:00002113] | place: India: Gulf of Khambhat ... | reverse complement strand
AGGGCTATCATGCTTGACCCTATCTTGTTCACGACGTTCCCCTCCGAGGTGATGGCGTCAGCGCCCACGAGGACCAGGTCCGCCTTGTTCACGAAGCTCCTCACCGCCGAGTCAACGATCATAGTCGTCCCTATCCCCGCCTCCACCATCTCCCTAGCGGTTATCCTCCCCTGGTAGACTGGGCGGGACTCGGTGCAGACCACGCGGAAGTCGACGCCCCTCCTCCTCGCCTCCTTAAGTATGGCCGTGACCGCGGAGGAGTGGCAGTGGGTGAGGACCGTGGAGCCTGGCAGCACCCTCTTGACCCCGACCTCTACTATGCTCCTCCGGGCCTCAGAGAAGCCCTCCAGCAGGTCCTCCGAGACCTCCCTGACGAGGGCCTGGAGCCCCTCCCTGTCGCCCCAGTTCGCCCCCCTCACCTTCCACTCGATGAACCTCACGGCGTTCCTCATGAAGGGCTCAGTCTCCCTAGACCCGAAGAGGACTACCTTCGCCCCCTCGATGATCCTCAGTACGGTCTCCCTTTCGACCACCTCCGAGGAGATAATCTGCTCTGAGAGGGCCCTGACCGCCGTGACAGCCACATTGGTCGCCCCCTGGACCTCTAGCCTCTTTATCCTGCCTGCTGCCTCCCTTACTATCTCCAACTCCTCAGCCACGACCACACGCCCCATGCCCCTTATGAAAAAACCCCTCGGATAGCGTCGTGATCCTCCATCATCGGTCGGAAGAGCCCCAGCTCATCATCTCTGACCCAGAACGTCATGGCCGATGCCTCATCTGGCAGACGGGCACCCCTCCGAATCCCCGGAAGCCCACGCCCCCCTTCGAGGGAACTCATCCCAATTAGGATAACCCATACGTGATTAAAAACACAGCACAGGGTTACTGCACTCTCTTCTTATGGGGCTCCTGCGATTGGTGTGTAGGTCAAGTCCAAGCCCGTGATAAAGGCGCCGCATGGCCCGACTAACGGACGTTGCGCTCCGAGTCCGGGGCGTGGGAGTGCCTGTAGTCGTACACGATCTCCTTCCTCTCCCCCAGAGCCTTACCAACCAGGAGGCACCCCGCTAGGAGGAGTATGGGCAGGAGCAGGCTGAAAATCCAGGGCCATGGGGACCTCCTGTTCATCCAAGTGGTGTAGTGTATGAGCAGAATGTCGATCAAGGCCGCCAGGAGGAGGATGACCCCCACCTTCATCTTGTCCATCGATATTCTGGAGATATCTCATTTTTTTACCTTTTAAAACCTTCTTACATTAAGTTGTGATAAAAACTATTTCTTTTTAGGTTCTACCGTTTGACGACGTTCTTTCATTTTCCCTTAAAATATGTTTTTGTAAATGATTAAAACAAATGAATATTAAGCTGAAAATAATGATTTTAGCATGTGAATGTTAAATCTTATATATATTGTATATTTACGTTTCTGTGGAGATAACTTTGGAGTCAAAAAGCACTGGCATCCTCATTGGATTAGTCATCGTGGGAATGGTCATAGGCGTCCCGGTCGGGTACTATGCTATGCCGTCTAAGGTAGTCGAGGTCGAGGTCCCGGGGGAGACCTCAACGGTTGAGGTCCCTGTCCCTGCCCTCAGCGGAACGATACCCATTGGGGCTCTCTATGCCAACACCGGGCACATCGACACCAGCGGTGTCGCCGCAGCCATAGCCATCGAGGACGTCAACGCTTATGTGAAGACTCTCGGACTCGACGTGACATTCGAGTTAGTCGAGGAGTGCTCTGAGGGTCAAGCCACGATCGCTCTCGAGAAGTTCCAGAGCATGGTCGCCAGGGGCGTCAAGGCGATCGGCGGCCCCAACTGGAGCTCGCAATGCAAAGCGATCAAGGACTACGCCGACGAGCACCACGTCGTCGTGTTTAGCGATGGATCGACCTCGCCGGTGCTGGAGATTGCGGACGACTACATATTCAGGCTCCCAGTGACCGACGGGACCCAGAACGCCGCTCTCGCCCAGGCCATGTGGGAGACCGGGGTCAGGCACCTGATCGTCGTTCAGAGGGCCGAAGCTTGGGGAGACGGCTGCTACGAGACCATAAAAGCGTCGTTTGAAGCCCTCGGGGGGACTGTCGATGCCCGTGTCAGATACGACACCGAGAAGACCGAGTTCTCCGCCGAGGCAGCCGCTCTAAACGACGAGGTGGTTGCGCTAACGAGCCAGTACAGCGCCGAAACTGTAGCCATAGGGGCGTGGTCCTTCGGAGAGTTCACAGCAATCTACTCTGCCTGTAGTGAGTATCCAGCCCTCGTCGATGCGCTCTGGTTCGGCTCGGACGGATATGGCCGATCCACGACCCTCATAGAAGAGGTCCCAGACAGCTACAAGACCCGATTCCTCTGCATGAACATGGGCACTCTGAAGTCGAGCAGATTCAAGGTTCTGGAGGAGGAATATATGACACGATCAGGAAACGTGAGAATCGGTACCTACACAACTCACGCCTATGACATAATGTGGATACTCGCCAAGGCGATACTTGAGGCGGGCATCTACGATGGCGCCATCATAAAGGACGTGCTACCAACCGTCTCAGAGCATTACTTCGGCGCTTGCGGATGGACGAAGCTGAACGAGTACGGTGATAGGGCCGAGTCAAACTACCAGCTATGGACAATGGAGCTCAACGCCACCGGACAACCCGAGTGGGTTGTCGCAGCCACATTCGATTCGGCATCGGGCAAGCTTAGCTGGTACATGCCGATATAGAGAATAGGAATATAACGATCTCATCCCCCTTTTTTTCATCTCAAAGTATCTGATTGAAGGTCATTATCCGGCAGTGAAATGTGGAATTGTCTTCGCACACCAGAGTGAGATGCGCATCGTGATGTAAAGTAGCTCATGAAATCGAGGCTCTCAGTTATTTTCTAAATAACCGTTGGAGAAGTTTTTTCTTTTCTACGCTCTTTTTCGTTGGGACCTTTATACCCTTGTCCTCCAACTCTCCAATGAACCTTCCGTAGTTCAGCCCCCTCATCTTGATTGGCTTCTCGGGCACGAGGCCTTGAGGGCGGAACATGATGATCAACAGGAGCGCAACGCCTATCATGATCTGCTCCAGCCACTGGACTTGGAAGGGTACGTACATCTCGATGCTGTGCTTGTAGAATATTATCAACCTTCGAACGGTGATGAAGAAGAACGTCCCGATCGTCGCGCCCATGTTGTTTCCCACCCCCCCGACCATGAACATCAGCCAGGGGTAGAAAGTCCAGGCGGACCTGGTGTACGAGGTGGAAAGGACGGCGTGGATGTAGAATCCGTACAGAACCCCCGCGATGGATGTGAGGGAGGAGCACAGTACGACGATCTTCGTCCTGATCCCGACGACGTCCTTGCCCACGCATTCGGCGCTAACGGGGTTCTCCCTGACGGCCCTTACGACCCGCGCCAGCGGAGACGTGCTCAGGGATTGGAGAAGGAGGAAAACGGCCAAGGTGAACAGACCCGCGATGAGCAGGTACCCCTCTTTCCTGAAGCCGCCCATCCAGACGAAAGCGTCCGGCACGTGGACCCAGAAGGTGCCGCCGACCAGCGGATAGTAGTTCATGCCGATGACCCGCACCGCCTCCGCCATGCCTATGAAGACTATTATCAGGTAGCTTCCCCGCAGCCTGATGGCCGGCCTGGATGCTATATACCCGAGGCAGGCGTTCAGCACCAGTGATATGGCTATCATGAGAAGGAAGATGCCTACGCCTGTGACCGGGTCGTGGGCTAGATGCGCGTTGATCTCGTCGGTTATCTTCGAGTTCTCGTACATGAAATCCAGCTCGGGGTAGACGTCGTACCACCACCTGAGTATCCTGCCCGCGAGCGCCCCCACCACGTAGCCGCCTCCGGCAACCGACAGGGATATCCCGAAGTGGGGTATCCCGGTGTACCCGTACATGAAGTTCAGGTTCATGGTGACTATCAGGTAGAGCAGGAAGAACATTATCAGGTCTATTATCCACTGGATTATGATCTCGTTGGTCACGGCGACTCCTTCCTCCTCACCCTCTTGGGCCTCAGATACCTTGCCCGAAGCTTATCTATCATGGACACTATCCCACCGGGCTCGTACATCAGTATCAACGACATCAACGTGAGGGGTATCAGCATCCTGTAGGCGCCCGCCCAGAGGCCCAGCTGCCTCATGAGCAGGTAGGACCCCCAGACCTCCAGCAGGCTGATCACGTAGCCGCCTATCATGGCGCCGTAGATGCTAGATAGGCCGCCGACGACGCTCGCCGCGAATATGCTCGTGGAGAGCATGCCCCCTGATCCCGGCCCTGAAGAGAACCAGAGCGGGAGGAACGTCCCAGCTAGACCGGCAAGCCCCCCGGTTATCACCCAGGAGACTATGGATATCTTCTTCACGTTTATGCCAAGGACAGCCGCCAGAGGCGCGTTCTCCACCGTGGCCCTCATGGCGATGCCGAACTGGGTCCGGGTCAACACGATGTGCAGAGTAACTATTACCACCAGTATGAGGGAGGTGGACACCAAGAGGACGCCAGGGAACTCGCCCACACGGAAATCGTTCACCCTCAGCATGAACGCCCTGGAGTAGATGCCCAGGACGTTACGCACGTAGTCGGCGTAGATCTGTATACCGGCGAGGAATATCTGCTGGAGCGCAAGCAACGAGATGGTCAACAGTATGGGGCCGGCGCCGTACTTGGTCAACGTGTTCACGACCCCCAGGTAGACCACTAACGCGAGGAAGGCCCCGAGAACGAACCCGAAAGGCATGGCGATGTAAGGGCTTATCTCAAGAATCCTGACCATGGTGAAAGTGCAGTAGACGCCCAGGACCGCGAACGTGCTCTGCGCGAAGTTGGGCACCCTGGATATCATGTAGACGAGGGTGAAGCCTATGCTCATCATGGTGACGCAGTTAGCGTAGACCAGAGCATCCTTGATAATGGGGGGAAACATCGAATATTATAGTTACATTGAATATAAAATGTTTAGGAGTAATTACTGAAAAACATTAAAAATTAGCATTTTGTACCTTAATTTTTTAAATATCTATGTAGTCTAGTCCAGAGATAATTTTTTATGATTTAACCAACAATATAACTAGATACATATTGTCTCAACCGGTTCTCTCCATAAAAAACATGACCAAGAAGTTCGGAGAGTTCAAGGCTGTAGACAACCTTTCTATGGACATAGAGAAAGGGAAAATAACCCTCGTCATAGGCCCAAACGGCAGCGGCAAGACGACCATGCTTAACTGCGTCTCGGGGCTGTACAAGGCCGACGAGGGCCGGGTCTTCTTCAGGGGAGAAGACGTCACGGACGACAAGACTCATGAACTCGTTGAGAAGGGGCTGGTCCGGACGTTCCAAGTCTCGTCGCCGTTCACGCGTCTCACCGTGCTGGAGAACCTCCTCGTGAGCTACGGGTTGAACACGGGCGAGAAATTCAAATGGGCCCCCTTCAGCAGCAAATGGAGGAACGAGGAGAAGGAGGCCATGGAGAAAGCCTACAGGGTCCTCGAGCTGCTGGAGATAACGGAGCTTGCGCGTGACCCCGCCTACACCCTGAGCGGCGGGCAGCTGAAGCTGCTGGAGATCGGTAGGGCGTTGATGACCGACGCCAAGATGATCCTTTCGGATGAGCCCGCCGGCAGTGTGAGCGTGTTGCTTGCTGAGAAGATATTCTCCCACATCAGGGAGCTCTGCAGGAACCAGGGGCTCGACTTCCTGCTCATAGAGCATAGGCTGGACATCGCCTCGAAGTACGTAGACTACGTGTACGCGATGGACAACGGGAGCGTGCTATCCCACGGTAAACCCAGCGACGTGTTCGAGGACATCAAGGTGATAGAATCTTATCTGACTGTGAGAAGATGATAGAAGCAAGAGGCATCAACGCGGGGTACGGGCCGGCCCAGGTCTTGTTCGACTTCGATTTCAGCCTAGGAGAGCGGGAGAAGGTCGCCATCATAGGGCCCAACGGCAGCGGCAAGTCCACGCTTCTGAAGACGTTCATGGGGTTGACGACGCTCTACTCAGGGGAGATAGAGTTCATGGGGCAGGACATCAGGACCCTGGAGCCTTACGAGAGATCGAACCTGGGGCTAGCCTATCTCCCCCAGGTGGGGAGCACCTTCGAGAACCTGACCATAACGGAGAACCTGAGGATGGCTGGCTACGGGTTTCCGAAGGAGCAGAGGAACGAGCGGATGGAGGAGGTCCTAGACGTCTTCCCTATACTCAAGGACTACGTCCACGACACGGTTAAGGTCTTGAGCGGCGGCATGAGGCAGATGCTCGCCACCTCCATAGCCCTCATGAGGAGGCCCAAGGTCATGATGTTCGACGAGCCCACCGCGAGCCTCGCCCCCAACCTCGCCGAGGAGGTCCTCGACAAGATATTCGAGATGGAGGAGCAGTTCGACATAACAGTGATCTTCGTGGAGCAGAACGCCGCCATGGTTCTGGAGAGATGCGACACCGCGTACCTAATCGTAAATGGCAGGAGGGCGTACGCGGGGGACGCCAAGAAGCTGCTGAACCACCCCAGGTTCGGGCAGATATTCCTCGGCGTCGAGTCCTACGAGGAGCCGCCCGCGCCCCAGGTCTAACCTTTTAACCCTCTCTTCGACCATTCATATCTGGTCTGGATCAGGAATTGGAGCTTAGAGAGCTGGTGTTCCCGGCGTACAGGTGGCGTGTCAGGGTCTACGCGCTCATCCTGTTCGTGGTTTTTGACTACCTCCTCACATGCCTGTATATCGAGGGCTTCGGCGACGAGGCAAACAGGGCGGTGAAGGCTTTCATGGTCTACCTCGACAGCGTCCCCATGGGGCTCGCGGCGTTCACGCTGGCTTTCTACGGCCCCGTGTACATCACGCTGTGCTACCTGTCGAACAGGGACTGGAGCAGGGTGAGGGAGGCGGAGTTCTTCGAATCCCTGGCCAGACGCATCCGCCCCGTCTACGACGTCCTCCTCGGGCTTGGGGTGGCGGCCAGACACTTCGACGGCGGCATGAGCTGGGTATACCCCCTGGAGAGCGGGCTCTGGATACCCGTAGGCTTCGTCCTCTACCTCACGCTGGTGCACTTCGGCACCATGTGGTATGAGCTGGGGCGATGAGCGTCAAGCCCTGCGGGGCCTCCTCAGGGCGATGTACAGCCCCACCAAAGCCAGGGCGGCGACCGTGTACAAGGGTAGCGGCGTGTTGTTCTCGTCTTCGGCGTCGTTTAATGGCGTGGCTTGTATCTGCACCGTCATGCTCTGTGACTCGTCCAGCAAGGGTTTCTCCACATTCCTTTCCTCGTACCCTGTCTTGGTGACCGTGACGTTGTAGCTCCCCGCCTCCATGCCGGTGAACGAGGCCACGCCGTACCCGTCCGTCGTCGTGTACGCGGCCTGCCCCCCGCCGTACCTGGTCAACGCGACGGACGCCTCTGACACGGGCTCCCCCTCGGGGTCGACGACCGTCACGTCCAGCTCGCACGTCATGGGCTTGAAACGTATCTCGTCCTCGTAGTCGCAGTTCTCTATCTCCGCCCTCGCCTCGTCGAGGTAGAAAACGAACCTGAAAGCCGAGTCCGAGACGTGTACCCGGGAGTCGTCGTAGAGGAGTATCTCGATCATGGTGCAGTCGTCCACGCGGGCCGCCGAGCCGTCGATGAGGAACAGGTAGCAGAGCTGGGAGCCGTTGACGGTTGCCACGGTCTCGTTGAGGCAGTGGAGAGCCCAGAGGTACGAGCCGCCGATGCTCACCCGGGACCTGTTCTCGCATATAACGTGGGTCCTCCTGAGCTCCGAGTCGACCATAGTCAGGCTCGAGTTCCTCACACTGAAGTAGAACATGTTGTCCACTGCCACCACGCTGCTGTTTCTGAGCGTGATCGACGCGCCTTCCTCCACCAGGATCCCGTGCTCGTAGTACCCCGAGTGGTTGAACACTATCTCCGTGTCTATGAGGACCAGCGTGGCCCCTTTCCTCACAACTATGTCCCCGGGGGGCTCCATGCGCTCCCCACGTATCGTCTGTGTCCCGCCCTTCACGACGATGTCGGGGTTTGACCAGGTGTAGGCCGAGGCCGCCGTCGACGACGAAACCAACACAGCCAGTAAGAGGGCGGCCTTGGCTTCCCATCCGAGCGCTGGTTTCATTCGGCTGTGTCTCCGGCTAACTGGCGGCTGTGAAAGATATTCTGCCTTCTGGTGTTTTTAATGATTCTTTAAATATCCACGTCTTTTTGAGTAGCCTAGATGGCCGGGTTTACACGGAAAATAAGCCGCTTCATGTTCGCGACGCTATCCTTTGCGCTCTGCCTCGCGGCAGCCCTAGCCGCGTCTGCGCCGGGCTCCAACGGCTCGCCGACGCCCCTAGACACCACGGTCATCGACGAGGACACCACCATGGCCGACGGCCTCGTCCTCGACGGCGACATGTCTATGAGGGTCGAGAACTGCAGCCTGGACGTCGAGGGCGGGGTCACGGTCAAGGGGGGCGCCCGTCTAACGCTCAGGAACGCGGAGATAAGGCTGGTGGAGCCGGAGGAGGCCGAGCCGCCGGCGCATGGCTACTGGTTCGACGTCCAAGGCGACTCGGTCCTTGAGATGGTGAACGTGTCCATCGAGACAGCCTTCTTCAGGGGCTTCAGGATAAGGGTCTCTGACAGGGCGGAGCTGAGGCTCCGGGGCGTCTACTCCATGGACTGGTATGGGCTCACCTGCCGCGGAGGCTCCACCGTGTCCGTCGAGGACTCCACCTGCTGGTCCACGTTCAACATGGGCGACGACAGCACCCTGACCGCGTCGGGTTCAAGGGTCTACGGGGTGAACGTCACCGACTACGCCGAGGCGCGCCTCGAAGGCGTCTACGCCACCACCGCGTCGGTCATCGGCGGCGGCTCCCTCCACATCCAGAACTCGACCATAAGCTCCGAGACGCGGGGGCTGATCATCGGGCTCGGCGAGGAAGCGGAGCTCACCTTCGCGGGCTTCCCCGCGTCGCCCACCGGGATAGATTACTGGCACCTCGACGACTGGTCTCTGGCGGGGGGCGACGTCGCTGCGCTCAACGTCACCCTCGACGACGTCTACTTCAGGAACGTGAGGCTCGACGCTGGCCGGGGAGCCGACTTAGAGATGATCGACGTGGACGCCCCTCTGGAGGTCACGTGCAGCGGCGACGTGTTATCGGTGAAGGGCTCCTTCATCGACGGCGTCAAGCTGGAGGGCGGCTGCGACTTCTCCGCTGAGGACGTCTCCCTCTCCTGGCTGGAGGCGTGGACGCAGTCGACGGCATCTTTGAAGGCGGCGACGGTTCAGAGATCGGAGCTCCATAACCGTAGCGTGGCCTCGTACGTTTCATCAACCGTGGGCTCGCTGAGCAGCGGCGACGCCGCGGTCGTGTTCATGTGCGGCTCGTCGCTCCCGGAGGATTTGCTGGTGGCCGGCGACTCGGCGGTGATCCATTTTTCTCAGCCGGTCTCAGCCGCCCTGCTGGGGTACGACTCTGAGGAGGGCGCTCTGGAGGTGGGGCTGGAAGGGCTTCACGCTGAGACAGAGTTGACCGTCGTGCTTGACAGGGACAGGGTGAGGAGCAGAAGCGGGCTGGGCGTGCTGCTCGACGGCGAGCAGACGGAGTACAGGGTGGTCGACGAGAAGGGTCTGAGCTACGTCTCGCTTCGAGTGTCTCCTGGGGTGGCTCGTCTCTCGGTCGACTTGGGGGCCCCGCCTCCGGAGCGGGTGCCTTTCCTGGAGACGCTGGTGGGGCAGCGTCTGGTTACCTTATTATTGGTGTTGCTGTTAGTTGTCTTCGTGTTGCTGACTTGGAGATGAGTTTGAACCTTCGACGTGGATACGTGTTGACCGTCTCTCTGGTGTTCTTATCCGCCGTCGCCTTCTCGGCGCCCTCCGTACGGGGGTGCACCACGGTCCTCGCGGCGGGGAACGCCACCGTAGACGGCTCCATCATAATCGCGAAGAACCGGGACCTCTCCGAGTACGAGGTGCAGTGGTTATACAGGGCTCCCCCGAAGCGCCACGCCCCCGGGGAGACCGTGAATCTTCAGTACGTCGTGATCCCTCAGGCGGGGGAGACGTTTGGCTGGGTGGGCTCGAAGTCGTACGACAAGAAGTGGGGGGTCGGTATGGGGATCAACGAGTGGGGCGTGGTGGTGGCGGACAACGACGCGCCCACCCGGGAGCCCCTGGAGGGTGATAGGGGGCTCCACGACAACGATGTATGCCGCCTGGTGCTGGAGCGCTCCAGGACGGCGCACGAGGGGGTCCAGCTCGTCGGCTCGTTGATCGAGGAGTACGGGCACTCGTATGTTGGGCAGATCTACTGGATAGCGGACCCGGGTGAGGCGTGGATCGTGGAGTGCGCCGGGCGCCACTGGGCGGCGGTGAGGGTGACGGACGGCGTAGCGGTTAGGGCGAACCAGTACCAGATAACGAGGACATGGGACATGGGGAGCAGCGACCTCGTGGAGTACGCGGTGGACAGGGGCTGGTGCGAGTCGGCCGACGACTTCAGCTTCGCCGAGTGCTACTCCAGGGAGGGGTACCCGTACAGGAGCTCCCAGACCCGTGTGGAGCGGGGGCTTGACCTGCTCGACGGGAAAGACGGTTTACTCACCCGGGAGGACCTGATGGCGGTGCTCATGGACCACTACGAGGACACCCACATGTACAGGTCGCCCCACGGCAACGACATGTACAGGACCATATGCAGCAGGAGGACCGTGTCGGCGATGGTGGCCCAGCTGGAGCCGGGCCTCCCGCCGGGGATGCAGGTCATGTGGTACTGCATGAGCAGCCCCTGCGTGGGCGTGTTCATGCCGGTCTACTCGAACGTCTCGAAGATACCGGAGCCCTACGTCACGGGGGAGGGGCCTGAGGGGCTCTCCGGGTACGACGAGGGGTCGGCGTGGTGGGTCTATAAGATGCTGCAGGTGTCGGTTGACGAGGACTACGCTGAGCGGCAGCCGCCCGTCAGGGAGATGTGGGACAGGGTCTACGCCGCCGCTTCCTCCGAGGCGGAGGAGGTGGAGGGCGCCCTACTGGCGCTTCACGGGGACGGAGAGGCGGCTGAGGCCAGGCGGCTGATGGACGAGCTGGTGGAGGCGAGGCTCTTGGGGTGCTACGAGTCGGCGCTGGAGACGGTGAAAGGGTTCACCGAAGAGGGGCCCGGGGAGCCGATGGAGGAGGCAGAGGACAAGACGCTCATATACCTGGGCCTCGCGGGGGTGCTGCTCGTGGTCGGCGGCGTGCTGCTCAACTACATCATGAAGGTCGGGAAGAGCGGTTGNNTCGTGAACCATGGATCCACACATAGGGTGCTGCCTAGGTACGCCTAACACCCAGAAAAGGATGTACTCTGTGGACCTTCAATTCTTGGGAGGAGAGGCCTCGGCGCCGCATCCCATACAGACACAGGCGTCTTCCTCGGATCGTCGGGCTTTATTCGCCCAGAACGTCTCTTGACGGGCTCTGGACAACGAGCTTTTTGAACTGTTTGCCGATACTCGTTAGATATTATAGATATAGATTTGAAATATATATACAAAAAACGATTTTTTGATAAATTTATGCCATTTTTTATCCGTTTTTTAACCTTATAAGAAGGTATAAATAATAGTTATGTGATATTTTTAGCAAAATCGGTGCAATGTATGGATAGAACGTTCCAGATCGTTCCACAGTGTTCTTCATATAACAGAAAAGTATCCAAATATGCAAGTGCAGCGGCAATGAGGGCTAAGCTAATCGCAATAATACTATTGCTGTTAATAGCCGCTGCTCCGTACGCCCCGGCGGCGTACGCCGTCACGGCACCCGACAACGGCGACGAAGACGCGGTCTACGAAGAGATAAAAGCGGCGGCGGAGGCGAGAAGGGACGAGCTCCTATACCTGCTAGATCTGGGGCTCCCGCCGGAAATCCTAGAGAGACTAGAGGAAGCGCTCCACGCCATGGACGAGGCCGAGGAGACGACGGACACCCAGATGGCCACTGAAAAGTACCTGTACGCCCTGAAACTGTTCAGGAACACCTGGCAGGAATACCTCAGCTACAGCCCAGAGGCGGCCGAGGAAAGCCTAGACGAGATAGACGAAAGCGACAAACCTTCACTCGAGGAAATGACGCCTCCAGAGGGCCTCGAGGATGAAATCAAGAAGACCAAGGAGAAGCGCCTGATAAGGATCCAGGAAAGGATCCAAGAGTTGATCACCGCGATGGGTGAACACGTGGACGAGCTGGAAGACTACCTGTCCGAGGATGACTCGGACCTGCTGGAGAAGGCTCTAGAGAAAGAGGCAAAGAAACTGGAGAAGATCATGGATAAGGTCGGAGAAGGCGAGTACGACGACGCGATCGACGAGCTCATGGTAACGACTTTCGAGATAGGGGACGACGTCGACGAGATAGAGGATAAGGAAGCGTCCAAGACCCTGAAGATTGTGGAGAAGCTCCAGTCCAAGGCTCAGAAGACGGAGGAGAAGAAGCAGAGAAAGGCTGAGGATGGGGAGGACACCTCCGAGGAGGATGAAACCTTGGAGGGCGTCAACGAAGAGATCGATAAGGTCAAGAAGGAGTTTAAGGATAAGGTCGGGAAATCAAAGCAGAAAGGCAACAACAGGGACAAAAAAGACAAGATAGACAAAAAGGACAAGAAAGACAAAGACGATTAATGTATAGAATTCTTATTAATCCAGTAAAATATCCGTGCAATCGATTAACGTAAAGACGTTTCATTAAAATAGTTAAATCCAGTGGGGTTCTCATAAAGACCGTAATAGACATAGATAATCATGTAAACTATTTCTTGAATGAGTGTTAGAGAGTAACTTCGTTTGTTCCCGACCAAAAGATGTATCAGTAGACGCAGGTGATCTTGAGTAACCGGAGAGTGAAACAATGCCAACCGTGAAAGCGGACCAGCTCAGGGGCTTCGGGTCCAGGATATTCAAGGCCCTCGGCGTGCCGAGCGAGGACGCGGAACTCGTGTCGGACCTGCTGGTCGAGGCGAACCTCACGGGCTTCGACAGCCACGGCGTCATCAGGATACCCATCTACGCGAGGGGCATCAAGATGGGGGCGGTGAAGCCCGGAGCCGAGATAAAGATAATCAGGGAGACAGGGTCCACGGCTGCGATAGACGGCGGCTGGAACCTGGGCCAGGTTGTGGCCAGGTACGCCATGAACGTCTGCATCGAGAAGGCCCGGGAGAGCGTGGTGGCCCTGGTGACGGCGAAGAACAGCCAGCACGCCGGCCGCCTGAACACCTACGCGGAGATGGCGTTGGCCGAGGACATGATCGGGATCGCCAGCGTCAACTCGGCGAGCTACGTGGCGCCCTACGGCGGGAAGTCGAAGCAGCTGGGGACTAACCCCCTGTGCTTCGCGGTGCCCTCCGGGGAGATGCCGCCGATGGTGCTGGACATGGCTACGTCGGTGTGGGCGAGGGGCAAGATCATGGTGCACCTGGCGAGGGGCGAGGAGCTCCCGGAGGGCGTGTTCATGGACCCCGACGGGAACCCGACCACTGACCCGGGCTGGTACACCAGGGGTGGCGTGCTCCGTAACCTGGGGGGCGAGATCGCCGGCTACAAGGGGTTCGGGCTCAGCCTGCTTGTGGAGATGCTCACAGGTGCCCTGACGGAGGGCGGCGTCTCCAACAGCGAGGAGTACCGGTCGAGGCCGTTCTACGGCGGGAACGGGATCTTCATGATGGCGATAGACGTGGGGCAGGTCAC
>JABAOC010004804.1_pt1 | contig 13744 bp, 11 predicted proteins | sample 7062161 | NCBI WGS metagenome assembly JABAOC01 (sample SAMN14538625, study PRJNA623070) | marine sediment metagenome | biome: marine biome [ENVO:00000428]; feature: marine pelagic biome [ENVO:01000023]; material: deep marine sediment [ENVO:00002113] | place: India: Gulf of Khambhat ... | reverse complement strand
GGCGAGGGCGTCACCGGGCATGTGGCCGCATCTGGCATTTCGGAGATCGTCAACCACGCCGAGCGTGACCCTAGAGCCATCCAGGTCCCTGGGACTCCGGACGAGCCGCAGTCCCTGTTATGTGCGCCTCTCGTCTCCGATGGTGAAGTCATCGGTGTCATGACTCTGTCCCTGGAAGGTGACAGGGAGTTTAGAGAGGCCAGCCTTCCACTGGTGACCAGCTTGGCAAGCCAGGCCGCAACCGCAATCGAGAAGGCTCGGCTCTACGAGGAGACCAAGCGACTAGCAGCGACGGATCTCTTGACCGGCCTGTGGAATCGACGCCACATCGCAGAGCACCTCAGAACAGAGGTCGCTCGCGCCGGACGCTTCGGGCGCGAACTCTCAGTGCTAGTACTAGACATAGACAACCTCAAGGCGTTTAACGAGACCTACGGGCATCCAGCGGGAGACGAGGTCATCCGAACGGTAGCTCAGGTACTCCTCACTTCGAGCCGTGACATAGACCCCGTGGGTAGATATGGCGGCGACGAGTTTGCCATCGTCCTTCCGGAGACCGGACCCGAAGGCGCGGCCATCGTTGCCGGCAGGATTCTAGACACTTTGGAAGAGACGCCCTTCCAGGCATCTGATGGCCGCAGCGTTCCTATAAGTATCAGCATAGGCTCAGCGTCCTATCCCTCAGACACGGATGAGGTCGACCGCCTATTCTCGCTTGCGGATACCGCTCTCTACACGGCCAAGGCGGTCGGTGCAGGGAGATTCGCTTCGCTTGCGGGAGAGCCCGAGCCAGCCGCGAGGGAGATGGCCGCTGAGTTCGACATACTCCAAGGTTTACTGATCACCGTCGATGCCAAAGACCACTATACCTTCAAGCACTCCCAAGAGGTGGCCAAACACTGTCACGCCCTCGCTCAAGTGGTAGGCGTATCAGAAAGGGAAATGAGGGCTCTGAGGGTCGCAGGTGAGCTTCACGATGTGGGGAAGATAGGGGTCCGTACTGACATCCTACGAAAGCCGGGACCACTGGACCCCGACGAATGGAAGATGATCTACGAGCATCCTCGCCTGGGACACATGCTGCTGCGCCAGGTACCAGAGAAGGACATCGTGCTCAAGGCGGTGCTGCACCACCACGAGCGCTACGACGGGATGGGCTATCCCAGTGGCCTTGAAGGGGAAGAGATCCCTCTGCTCGCTCGTATACTGGCAGTGGCTGATGCCTTCTCAGCCATGATGACTGATCGTCCCTACCGCAAGGCCCTGACCCTCGATGAAGCCCGCGATGAGCTGCTCCGTAACGCCGGAAAGCAGTTCGATCCCCAGCTGGCCCAGGAGTTCATTGCTTTGCTTGACAACGGCCAGACTGAGTAGCCTCCATCGACTCCAACGATGGCCAGCACAACGGCGCGTACTGAACACCCGGTCTCGTCGCGCAACTCGAAACGATTACCTACACCCTTGTGTCTCTCTCGATGAAGACCTACAGGCCATGACAGACTCCCTCACATAAGGGCCTACGAGGACAAGGGGTGGCCTCCGCGCGTACGATGGGCAGGTCTTCCTAGGGAGGCAGGGCTTCTTTGCTGGATCAGCGCTCTAGCCAGTGGTCAGTCGGAGCCATCGGCTTGAGGATGTCCTTCTTCGGCCAGCCGACGCACTGGCTGACTCGACCGGCGGCTGGGCTGCGGCCCGGCTACTGCTTCTCGTAGGGCTTCCCTTCCTGTGCTGGCGGTCTCACCCGCCCCACCACGCCAGCCACAACGATGATGGTCAAGATGTAGGGCGCCATCTGCAGAAACTCAGGCGGTATGGTTACATTCACGAAAGGCAACACCGGCTGGAGGATCTGCATTTTCACCTGCAAAGCGTTGGCAAAGCCGAAGAGGAGGGCGGCTATGAAGCCGCCGATGGGGTTCCAGTTGCCGAAGATCATGGCCGCCAGCGCGACAAACCCCTGCCCCCGCGTCATGGCGTCTTCGAAGGTTCCCACCTGTCCCAGCGAGAAGTAGGCACCGCCTACGCCTGCGATTAGCCCCCCGATGATCACGCTGATGTAGCGCATCCGGTTGACGTGGACGCCCACCGTGTCGGCGGCGCGGGGGTGCTCGCCACAGGCGCGCATCCGCAATCCCCAAGGGGTGAAGAAGACTACGTAGTTCACCGCCACGAGCAAGACGAGCATGATATACGTCGTGGGCTGGTTGTCGAAGAGGATCGGCCCCACGATAGGGATGTCCGCCAGTAGCGGGATTGGTATGGTATCAAAGTGACCGGGCGTGCTCAAGCCGGCCGGTTCCAGCACACGGAGGTTCAAGAAGCGGCTAGCTCCCACTGCCAGAATATTGATCACCGTTCCGGAGACGATCTGGTCCACCTTGTACTCGATGGACAACACGGCATGGAGCCCCGCCATCACCCCGCCGATGAGGCTGGCCGCAATCAGCCCCACCCAGAGGTTGTCAAAAAGGGCCGCAAAGGCGACGCCCGCGAAAGCGCCAAAGAGCATCATGCCCTCGATGGCGATGTTGATGATGCCCGATCGCTCAGAGAGGAGGCCGCACATGGCTCCTAGGGTCAGAGGAGTGGCCGCGATCAAGGTGGCCTGGATCATTCCCGGGAGGTTCAGGGTGGTGCCGCTGGTCATCCAGACCAGGAAAGCAAAGGCCGCCAGGACGGCGAGAGCCAGGGTAAGCCAGGCACGTAGGGCCGCTAGGCCGCGATACAGTCGCATCCCGGCCGCAAAGAGGCAAAGCACACCGATAGCGTAAAGCGTGGGCTGGGATGACAAGGAAAAAAGCGTGCCCAGCATGTCGTCGGTGAAGGTGGCCTGGTCTCCGGCTTGGGTGCCAAAGGCCCCCAATACCAGGATGCCGCCCCCTACGAGCAACATCAAGACGGTGATGAGTATGTCCCGCCAGTTGAGGCCAGGCGCTTTGGAAACCCTCACGGCTCGCGCTTGAACTGCCATATCTCCCTCCGTTATGCCCCCCACCCCCGCGAGAAGACGGCCATCTCGGCCTCAATCTCCTCACGGCGTCGTTCGCGGAAGCGGTAGACAGCCCGGATAATGGCGGGTGCCGCGATGAACACGATGACCAACGCCTGCACAATCTGCACAATCTCGGTGGGGATGCCAGCCACCGACTGCATCCGAGCCGCCCCTGCTCTAAGTACGCCGAAGATTATGGCGGCCGCAACCACCCCTGCGGGATGGCTCTTGCCCAGCAGCGCCAAAGCGATGGCGTCAAAACCATAACCGGCCCGGAAGCCGAGAGCGACGTTGCGCGTGATGCCCAACCCCTGGCTCACGCCCGCCAGGCCCGCCAGACAGCCGCTGAGGAACATCGCCACCACATACGTTTGGGGTACACTCATGCCACCGTAGCGGGCTGCATGAGGATTGGCTCCCACGGTCCGCAACTCGTAGCCCCAGGTCGTCCTGAACAAGAACCAGCCGGTTATGACCGCAGCCACCAGCGCCAGCACGAAGCCCCAGTGAACCGTGACGGGGTGATCCAGGAAGCGGGGTAGATAAGCGCTGGGCGCTATCTCCTGGGTGCGACAGGTGCCCCGGGTGTACTCTAGCGGCCCGCACAACAGCCAGTCGGCCAGGCGGAAGGATACGTAGTTGAGCATGATGGTGGTGATTACTTCGTGGGCGCCGGTCCGCGCTCTGAGGAAACCCGCTATCGCGGCCCAGAATCCACCAGCCACCGCCCCCCCCAGAATGGAGAGCGGTAAATGAACGAACCATGGCAAGCCCGTGAACGAGAGCCCAACTAGTACTGCCGCGATCCAGCCAATGCCAATCTGCCCCTCCGCACCGATATTGAACAGCCCAGCGCGGAAGCCGAGGGCCACTGCCAGGCCAGCGAAGATATAAGGTACGGACTGCACCATGCTGTCGCTCGGACCACGCAAAGCGGACAGCAAGGGCTTGATCCCCTCCCCCTCCCCCCTCAGCCAACCGCCTATTGCCTGCAAGATCTCGCGAGGGTTGCCAAACGCTCCTTCATACAGGGCCACGTATGCCGTTCTCAAGTTGCGCAGCCCCACTACGAGGGTTTCAACAACGTCACCGGCTCGCAAGGCCGCGTAGACCGCCTGATCGGTGAAGATGATCACCAGGCCTCCAATGAGGAGCGCTGTGAAGATGGACAGCAGAGGTATCGCCAGGTCGCGCAAGCGCGCGCCTAGCCAGGCCCGCATCCACGGCCAACCGCCCCGCGTGATGGATACCAGCGCCAACACCACCAGGCCGATCAAGACAGTGATTGGCCACAATCCCAAGGCAATCAACAGCAACAGCATCAACCACTTGCTGGCCAACGCGGCCACGCCGACCAGTATCGCCAGCGCAGCCACGCGGACCCACAACGGCAGCGACGCCAGCCGTTGATTCAGTCCGGACGACGACCTCTCTTCAGTCAACGGTCACTTCCCCTTTCTCCTCCTCGAGGCTGGCCCCGGCCATCATCAACCCCAATTCCTCACGGGTGACCTTGTCAGCATCCACCGTGCCCACTATCTGTCCCTCGTACATCACCGCGATGCGATCCGAGAGAGCCATGATCTCGTCCAACTCCACTGAGACCAAAAGCACCGCGACCCCAGCGTCGCGCTTCAGGACGATCTGACTATGGATGTATTCTACAGAACCCACGTCCAGTCCTCGTGTCGGCTGCGCAGCGATCATCAATTTGATGGGGCGGGAGAACTCACGGGCCACAATCAGCTTCTGTTGGTTGCCTCCTGACAGGGTTTGGGCTGGCAGAATGATGCTGGGTGTGCGTACGTCGAATTCTTTCACCACGCGGTCAGCGTATTCGTAGACCTCTTCGAATTGAATCGCCGGCCCCTGAGCGTAGGGCTCTAAGTAGTATGTGGACAACACCACATTGTCGAAGATGGGGAACGTCATCACCAGACCGTCCTGTTGCCGGTCCTCGGGAATGTGAGCCACGCCCAGTTCGGTAATGCGGCGAGGCGCTGCGTTGGTGACATCCTTACCCAGAATGTGCACTGTGCCCCCCGTGGCTGGATGGAGCCCCGTAAGCACCTCTACCAACTCCGTCTGGCCGTTTCCCTGCACACCGGCCACGCCGAGTATCTCCCCTGCCCGCACAAAGAGGTCCACGCCACGTAGCACTCGGTGACCTCGCGTGTCCTCCGCTGTAAGACCGCTCACCTCCAGCACCACATCACCGGGCGAGGCGGGCCCCTTGTCCACCAGCAGATCCACCTCGCGCCCGACCATCATCTCCGCCAGTTCCTCCCGAGAAGTGTCCGCCGGTCTTGTCTCCCCCACCAGCCGGCCGTCCCGCAGGACGATCACCCGGTCAGCTATCGCCATCACCTCTTTCAGTTTGTGGGTGATGAACATGATGGACTTTCCCTGCTCCGTTAGCGACTGCATGATCTCGAAGAGCTCTTCGGTTTCCTGCGGGGTGAGCACAGCCGTGGGCTCGTCGAGGATGAGAATCTCGGCCTCACGGTACAGCGTCTTGATGATCTCCACGCGCTGTTGAACGCCTACGGGAATGTCCTCAACAATTGCGTCGGGGTCCACGGCCAAGCCGTACTGATCCGATAATTCACGAATGCGTGCGGCAGCAGCGCGCCTGTAGATGGCTGTGTTGAGTACCTTCAGGGCGGGAAAAGAGGCGGCGGCGAAGAGTAACGAGACAAACACGAGGAACGGAAGCTGCCCTGTGCTGCCCAGAATCAGGCCGACGGCTATCAATAGAGCTGCACTACCCAGAGCCATGATTGGGAAATAGATGCGGAACCCAAACTTGGTCAACCAGCCCAGCAGCATGACCAGGGCCACGATCCCCGCCACGGCTGTGCCACCCGCGAGTGCGGCCAGACCCCATTGCACCACGTTATCCAGCGCAAAGAAACCGCCTACAAGGAATAGCAGTGCCCCGGAGCCACCGGCGGTGGCCAGAGTCCGCCAGGAGAAGGACGGTCTGGTCGGCTCGGCGCCCATGATGATGTTTTCGGCCACCGTGAACACTGGAACCAATTGAAAGTGCTGGTGGACCATGCCGATGCCCAGAGCGATGGCATCGTTTGGGTCCTCGATGTCAACCTCCTTGCCCCGCACTTCAATCTCGCCCTCGTCAGGTTCGTACAGGCCGTAGAGGATGTTCATGAGGGTGCTCTTCCCAGCGCCGTTCTCGCCCAGAAAGGCCAAGATCTCTCCCTCATTGAGCGAGAAGCTGATCTGGTCGTTGGCCAGCACCCCGGGGAAGCGTTTCGTCGCGTTGCGGACTTCGAGGATGGGGGCCATCATCGCTCCCTTCTTGATCAGCGGGTCATCGCAATGGGCTCTCCGCGCCATAGCAGCCCGCTCGCGTCAGTCCCGCTTTGTGTTACTATGGGCGGTGCTGGGTAGTGGCCCAGCACCGCCCTCAGAATGCGTTACGTTCGGTTCTGGCTACTCTTCCCAGCCCGTGTCGATCGACCCGTTGATGATCCCGATCGCGATTTCATTCAGTTCCCGGACGATCTCGTCCGGTATCTCGCCCTCGAAATCGTGGAATGGCGCCAAGCCCACCCCGGTATTCTCCAAGGTTCCGACGTAGACGCCTCCTCCCGCGAACTCGCCCTCGAGCAGAGACTCCACCGTTCCAAACACCGCGTTGTCCAGGCGCTTCATGGTAGACGTGATGAGGATGTCCTTTTCGTTCGGTAGCGTGAAGTACTGGTCCACGTCCACACCGACGCCCCACTTACCGCGCTCCTTGGCCGCTGTGAGACCGCCGTTTCCGGTCTTGCCGCCGATGCCGTAGATTACATCCACACCCTCATCGATCAGCGAGTTGCCCTGGATCTTGCCCTCATCGGGAGCCTCGAAGTCGCCCACGTAAACGCCCTTCCACTGGACGTTCGCGTCGTGCTGCTCATTGTAGTACTTGATCCCAGCGTCATGGCCCGCGACGAAGATCTCGACCGTCGGGATCTGCATGCCAGCCACGTAGCCGCACTGTGGGTCGTCCGGATCCTGAGTGTGAGCCCAGTATGCCCCCAGGTATCCGCTCAGGAAGGCGGCCTGGTCCGTGGCAAAGACGATGCCCTCCACGTTGGGGATGCCTGGGGCGTAGGCGAAGTCCACGATGCCAAAGCTGATGTCGGGATACTCCGCAGCCATCTTGGCAGTGGCGTCCCCCAGCAAGAATCCCACGGTGATGATCAGGTCATAGTCCTGCTCTGCAAACTCCGTGATGTTCTTCTCGTAGTCCGCTTGAGCCTGGCTCTCGATGAACCGGGAACAGACTCCCAGCTCCTCCTCGGCCATGACCAGACCCTCCCACGTATTCTGGTTGAAGCTGGCGTCGTCAATACCGCCTACGTCCGACACCATGCCGACCAGCGCCGTGCACTCAGCCTCAGGTGGCTCCGTGGCCTCTGGTGGCGGAGGCGTTGTGGCCGTGGCCTCCGGCGCCGGTGGCTCAGTGGCCTCCGGCTCGGGCGGAGGCGGAGGCGCGCAAGCCGCCACCATGCCCGACAGAGCTAGTAGCACAACCATAGTAAGCAGAATCCACTTTCTCACTTTGTCCTCCTCTCAGTATCATCCTCCAAAGAACCGTGCGTCAAGTGAAAATTCACTCTCTCGATCTACCACCTCCTTTCACTCCTCCACCTCTTGTCTAGCAGCAACATCGTAAGGCGAAGGCCAGAGCGCTTGTACGTGAGGTGAGTACCTCAACACACGTGGTCCTCTGGCCACGACTAAACGATAGTCGGCTTGGCCGCCGTTGCCAAAGAGGTCGCCCAGTGGTCAGGGCCGCTCCGTCTCTCAAAGACACGGCACATTGTAGCCTATGTGTCCGCGATAGGCAAACAGGTTCCCTCTTGGCAATACTCACTACCCTGTCTCCACTGATTGCAGGCTAGACGCTGGATGGTGCTACACTGACGACATCAGCCGATTCCATGTAAGGTCTTGCCATTTCCCAGATCTCATCAGCGGTCCACAGTCTGCTGCCGTCCAGCGTGATGGCTCGAGGATGCTCTGCTAACCACTCGTCGTGCAAGGCCTCCAGCTGCTTCAGATACTCCAGCGACACCCCAGTCTCTTCCTGCCGGCCGCGCACTTTCATCCGCTCCAGGCATACCTCGGCCGGAGTGCGATAGTACAGGATGCAGTCCGGTTCGACGCAGTAGTTCGACACCAAGAACTCCCATAGCCCGCAGTACACCTGCCACTCCACATCGGTCATGCCGCCGATGCGGTAACTGTTGGTGGCGAACACGTAGCGGTCGGTGAATATCGACCGTTCAAGAACGACGCGGCTGTGGTCCGTGAGCGCCAAGACCTCCTGCCAGGTCTTGGCCCGCGTGATGAAGGCCGTGATCTGGAAAGTGAACGCCCACCTCTTCATGTCACTGTAGAACATGTCGAGCAGATTGGCGGCGAATCCACGCTGCCACGCCTCCACGGGCTCCTCGATGAAGTCGAAAATGCCTGACGCCTTGAGAGTGTTGCCTACCGTGCTCTTCCCCGCGCCGATGTTTCCCTCCAGCAGTATCATCTTTCTTCCCTCCATTGTCACCTCCCATCCGCCTCTGGACTACTTCCACTCTGCTGCTTGCTTGACCAACTCCTGCTTGTAGATGCACTCGCTACCACAATCGTCCACTCTCATTGCTGACTAGCAATCCAACCTCATCTGACCGGCGCCGGCCGCTGGACTGTACTTGTTGACGACGGATGGCGCCTTCAGGTCGGGCCCTTGTTCATACATTGCCCGCATCTCAGAGAACGTTTGCTCGCCCCCCTGAGTGAGCACCGCCACCTGGTCCAACAGTGCCAGTTCCTCCTCGTTTGGCTCCCGCTCCATCAGGCCCCACGCATGCCACGGAACCAACTCCATCTTGTTCTGCGCCGCCAAATCGTGGATCAGCCTCTGTTGGACAAACCACCAGCCCTTGATGTCCGAATTGGGATCGAGCCCGAAGCGTTTCGGGTCCTCGTCGCCAGCGCGACAGACCTGCCACGCCAGACCACCGACCATGAACTGGTTGGAGGGAACATCGGTCGCGTCAAATGGAATGCTGTGCACTCTGACGTGGCGTCCGCTCATCTCTGGGTCCACCAGGTGCCATCGTCCCTCCTGAGAATCCCAACACTCCACGATCCAATGGTCGTAGTTGAAACCAGGGTCGAAATACGCTCCAAAGCCAACTCGCATGCGAGTAGGGATTCCAGTGTGGCGAGCCATGGAGCAAAAAAGTGCAGCGAAATCTCGACAGCAGCCGGCCAGTCGCCTCTCCGGCGGCCGCGACTCAGTCAACGGACGGTCATCCAGTTCGAGGATACGAGCCAGCATCTTCGTCACGTAACAAGTGTCTATCTCCAAAAGCCTCTCCTCCGGCACAGCATACCCAAACAGCCTCTCTCCGTCCAGGTAGTGGATGATCAACCCCTGCACAATCCGGCACAGGCCCGGGATATCGGCCGGCAGACCATCGTACAGGCTACCATACTCGCCTGGATCAGTTATCGGACTCTGCACTCGGTAGTATGCCTGAGCGTCCATGACCACGTTTAATAGCTTCCCTTCAGACGAGTTCCCACAAGCGGACCTTCTTGTCCGCAGCGGCCAAGGGGAGCCATCGCCCGTCGGGAGAGAAAGAGAGCCCGTAGACTCCCTTTGCCTCCACGCGCAACTCCTCCATCAACGCCCCGCTCTCCACCGACCACAAGAGCACCTTATAGTCAGTGCCCACGGCAATGGCCCTGCAATCGGGTGAGAAGGTAACAAGACCTGCTCTCGACGGCAAGTCAAGCGTGCGGGCCACTGACCAGTCCCCTGTTGCCCACAGTTTCACTTTCTGCTCGTACCCCGATGAAGCCAGATACCGCCCGTCCGAAGAGAAGGCGAGCGAACCCACCGCAATCTCGTGCCCCGTGAGGGTCCGGAGCGGTGCACCTGTTGGCAAGGACCACAGGAAGATATCATCTCCGAGCCCGCTCGAAGCGAGCACCTGACCGTCTATGGAGATGGCAACGGCAGTCACGTTCTTTTTGTGCTTTCTCAGTGTGGATATTTCCTCCCCTGACGGCAGGGACCAGAGCCTCACCGTGCTGTCGTACGATGCCGAAGCCAGCAATGTTGCATCGGGAGAAATGGAGACGCACGCCACGGTCTTCTTGTGCCCGCCCAAGGTGTTGAGTACACGGCCAGAGGGAGTGGACCAAAGCTTCACCGTGGTGTCCGTGGAGCCGGTGGCCAGTGTCTCGCCATCTGGAGAGAACGCCAATGTATTGACGCTCTTGTCGTGTCCCTCGATAGTTCGCATCAATTTCCACGAAGGCACCGCCCACAACTTCACAGTGTTGTCCATGCCCGCCGATGCCAGAGTCCCGCTGTTGGGCGTAAAGAGGACGTCTGTGACGTGACCATTGTGAGCTCGTATGACAGTCGGTGCCTTCATGGGACATTCGCGGACCGGTCACCTCTGTGGATCAACGGGTGGTGGCTGGCTGGGAGGTTGCAGAAGCCCGGGCAACGATCCCCAGGGTCTGGAGACGAGTCGCTTACCTGACCGCACACCTCATTGGGCATTCTAGACCCTCCCAAATCACGGCAGGCCATCCGCGGGGGAACCAGGCCGATTATACCACACGCGGTGGTCAGGCTGCAAGTCGGACAGGGAGAGAAGCCGGTTACCAGAAGCCTTCTGTGCCACCTCAACCCCATGATCCTTAGAACCCGCACCCTCACGCAGCGGATAGATGGGACGCCTCACGGCAGCGTGCCCTGCACTCAAGCACCGATACGACTCCGCTGGAAGCCCCTCTTCTCGCGACGGGCAGCGCTGATGCAGCCCGTAATGTGTTGCGGTGCTCCCGTGGTCCACCTCTCCCATCAGACAATCACAACATGTACAGTTCCTATCGCCAATCCGCAGCCCGCACAGCGATCACGCTCCGTCCCCTAACTGGCCCGCCTACCTCCGTTGCCTGCACCCCTCCGATGGGGTACAATCACGGTTGGTTGAATCTCCAGCGGAGCGCTTCCATTCCGACCAGCGGGCGCGACGGAAGAACGGCTGAGGCATAAGAGGAAGACCATCAGCCTCGTTCGCCACGGTGTGAGGATGGGCTATCTTGTCTGCAATCCTCGACATGCCATGAGGCCACCCGAGAGAAGGAGGTGACACCGCCAGTCAGATGTCTCTCCTGTTTGAACCCACGTCTCTCGGCAAAATGACCTTGAGGAATCGCATCGTCAAGTCGGCGACGATGGAGAACATGGCCACCCCCGACGGTCTCCCTACCGACGACACTCGGACCTTCTACGAAGACTTGGCGCGAGGCGGTGCTGGCCTCATTATCACTGGCTACGCATATGTCAACGAGGTTGGCCAGTCCGCTCCGTTGCAGAGCGGCGCGCACACGGACCACATGATCCCGGAGTGGCGGAGGATCACGGACGTTGTCCACCAGATGGGAGCCAAGATAGGCCTCCAGATAGTCCACGGGGGCCGGCAGACCCAGGCCAAGGCCTTGGACAATCGGCGCCCAGTGGCCCCTTCGCGCATTCCCAACTTCGTCTACTTCGTGCTGCCCCGGCCCATGACAGAGGAGGAAATCTGGGCCACAATCCGTGACTTCGCGGATGCGGCTGCTCGTGCCAAGGAGGCTGGCTTTGACGCGGTGCAGATTCACGCTGCTCATGGTTACCTGATCTCAGCCTTCCTCTCCCGCCTGACGAACAGGCGCCGCGATCAGTGGGGTGGCGACCCCGAACGGCGCTTCCGCTTCCTCGCCGAGGTCTACCGTGCCGTCCGGCAGGCCGTCGGCCCCGACTTTCCAGTGCTGTGCAAGCTCAATGTTGATGACGGCTTGTGGATTGGCCTTACGCCCGACGATGGTTTCGGCGCAGCCCGCCGGCTAGGTGAAATGGGCCTGGACGGCCTGGAAATCAGCGAGGGAGTTTTCGAGACAACCCTGCGCATGAGCCGTGGTGGCGCCCCGACAGATATCGTCGCACGCGACCGAAGCCTGCCCGCACGCCTGTACTTGAAGATTGGCTTCGGCGCGCAGAAGCCCCTTACCAGATTCAAGGAAGCGTACCTCTTGCCCCATGCCAAGAAGCTGAAGCCAACATTGGGCATCCCCTTGATACTCGTGGGCGGGATTCGCCGGCCCGACCTGGCAGAAAGCATCCTGAAGGCAGGCTACGCAGATCTCATTTCGATGGCACGACCACTGGTTTGGGAGCCGGACTTGCCCAACAGGTGGATGGCCGGCAATCTAGCTGCTGCCCTGTGCACCTCCTGTAACCGTTGCTTGGCCGAGATCGAGCAGGGGAACAGGTTGCGCTGCTACCTCGATCGCCTGCAAGAATAGGTGCAAGAGAAGACGAAGACAGACCCCATCCGAGGCCTCACACGCGCCTTGCAGGCGCAGAGTCACGGGTGCCGCGTCCGGTGCATTCCTAAGACTCCCACATTCCACTTTGCATTCCGTATCTTGACGGGCTATGATCTATGGGCACAGGTATGGCCAGACAATCTCACAGTCTGTGCCGAGCGGGGATCGTGATTCTGGTAGGAGAGATGGGAAGGAGGTTCATCGTGCCGAGAGTAGTTCACTTCGAGATCAGTGCCGATGACCCAGCGCGCGCTGTGAAGTTCTACGAGAAGGCCTTCGGCTGGAAGATCAACAAGTGGGATGGCCCGATGGAATACTGGCTGATCGAGACGGGTGAGGAAGGCGAGCCTGGGATCGATGGGGCCATCATGAAGCGCGAACAGCAATGGTCCACAGTCAACACCATCGAAGTTCCCTCCTACGAGGAATTCGCCAGCAAGGTGGAGGAAGCAGGCGGCCAGATTGTCACACCAAAGCAGGCCATTCCTGGCGTAGGTCACCATTCGTACTGCCTGGATACCGAGGGCAACGTCTTCGGAATCCTCGAGCCTGATCAGTCAATTCAGTAGCTCCAGCAAAGCGGCACCGCCAAGACTGTGTCAGCAGTCGGACTGTGGGCATTCCATAGAACTGGCACCCCACCTACCACGCCGGAGATCAGTGTAGTCGAGCACTCACGAAGGGGCCCGGGTAATGAAGCGAGAGCAATTCTTGAAGAGAGTAGCCGAGATGTGTGGGCCCGTGGAGAGTGAGGCGATTCATCGCTTGGCGGCGACGCCCCACAATAGACGCCACGCCGCTGCTCGCGATATAGCGCTAGAAGCCAACGATCAAGGGTTGGCCGACTTCCTCATATCGCTCATCGACGACGATTTCATCGACGACCTAGCGGCTGTCTTGCCCAGACCCGAGAGTTTCGATGAGGCACAGAAGCTGCTGAGCCGACTGTGGACCCGCCTCTTGACCATGATCAGCCCAGAGGCCAGAGACGTTCTGTACGCCCACAACCAGTTGCGTCTCATGATGGATGTTAAGGCTCGGCGTACTTCCACCGAGGAAGTTCCCGACCCACAAAGCGCCTACCAGAGCGCCCTGCAGAACGCTCGCGTCGTCTTGGCGGCCGCCGATGGTGGTGAGGACGAGTAGGTCCCCCTGGAAACCTTCGAGCTTCCCCTTTCGCGGTTCGAGGGTCCCAGGGGCCAGGACCCATGGCCGGCTCACGAGAATGGGTTCACCCCTCGTAACTACCTGCACGAGTGTCCCAGCGCTATCGACACGCCGTTGGTAGCGTCGGGACCGTGTGCTGCATCAGTCGTATGGTGCCCACACGAGGCTGGCAACGGACCTGAT
>JABAOC010034225.1_pt1 | contig 13753 bp, 13 predicted proteins | sample 7062161 | NCBI WGS metagenome assembly JABAOC01 (sample SAMN14538625, study PRJNA623070) | marine sediment metagenome | biome: marine biome [ENVO:00000428]; feature: marine pelagic biome [ENVO:01000023]; material: deep marine sediment [ENVO:00002113] | place: India: Gulf of Khambhat ... | reverse complement strand
CCATCGCCGAGTGGACACGAATCCATCAGCAACAGGAGAAAATCTGTGACTTCCTGAACCAAGTCCATGAGCTCCGCATCGTGGGCGAGAACACGGATCTAACATTCCGTGTCGCGGGCAGAAAGTGGATCAACTGCAGTGGTAAATACAACATGCCAGACGGTGAGGTGTTCACGAGTCCCCTCGAAGATTCTGCCAACGGTTCNNCTCGAAGATTCCGCTAACGGTTCAATACGGTTCACGTTTCCAGGTATCTATTCTGGGCGAGAAGTTGAAGATATAACACTTACTTTTAAAGAAGGTAAAGTCGTGTCGGCTTCCGCGGCTAAAGGCGATGAACTATTACAGCAACTTTTGAAAATTGAGGGCGCTGACCGGATTGGTGAACTCGCTATCGGAACCAACTATGGTATCACAAAATTTACAAAAAACATGCTATTCGACGAAAAAATGGGGGGCACTATCCACTTAGCCATTGGACGCAATCCGCTCCCAGAAACTGGTGGCCAAAACAAATCGGCACTTCACTGGGACATCTTAAAAGACATGAAAAAAGAGAGCGAAATCTACGCCGATGGCACCCTCTTCTATAAAAATGGCGAGTTTGTTCAATAACAAGGTTAAGTAATATAGTATTCTCGTTCCATTAGACGGGAGGTGATTTGCCCGTTTGCACAGAGCTAACAATCCAGGGGCGATCTCCCTTTCATTATTAGTCTTTCTTATAGGGTTGGCCGATCGCCGCTGGAGGAATTGCCCGCCGTACCGCCCCCGCTAAGACTGCGACCGTTAGCACATAGGGGATCATCTGTATGAAATAGCTGGCCCCCGCAATCTCTGTCATTTGTTGCACACGGATTTGGAGGGCGTCCGTAAATCCGAAGAAGAGACTAGCGAGGAAAACATAGAGCGGATTCCATTTTCCAAAGATGTTGGCCGCGAGAGCGATGAATCCGCGGCCCGTCGTCATTTCTTTGGTGAATAAGCTGAGGTGTCCAATGGACAGGTAAGCCCCACCAAGGCCACAGAGCGCTCCGCTTATGAGTACTCCAATATAGCGGATCTTATATACATTCACCCCAGCAGTATCGAGTGCCCTCGGATGCTCTCCAGCCGCTCTAATNNTAATTCTTAGACCGAGGGGTGTTTTGAACATGAGGAAGTAGGAGGCTGGAACCACGAACAAGCCTATATAAATCAATGGATTTAGTCTACCTAGAAACCCAATCACTGGCAGATCTTTGAGAATTGGGATGCTCAAGTTCTTTACACTGGGAACCGGATCACCCGCGCCAGTCCGCTTCCAAATTACCCGCAACATCGTCGTTGTAAACCCGAGCGCGAATAGGTTGATCGCTACTCCAACGACAATCTGGTTCGCTTCATATCTAATACAGAGGATAGCAAAGAGTGCTGATAGCAGCATCCCTCCCAGAATCGCTACGAGAACGCCTATCCAAGGGTGTCCAATGTACCATGATGTGGCTGCAGCAACAAACGCACCAAAAAGTAACAATCCCTCCATCGCAATGTTTACAACNNCACAGAAGGCAGCTCCGATGGCTGCGAGGGCAATAGGAGTGGTCAATTGAAGGGTTGCAATAATGATTTGCTGATCAATTAATGCCATACCACCTATTCCTCCTTTTTCAGCATCAAGATAATCCGAATGATTTGGGGGGCTGCTACAAATAGAATAATGATTGCTTGGACAACAAAGATCATTTCAATGGGTACTCCCGCTCGCATCTGCATTTCCATGCCTCCACTTTTTAGAGCACCGAACAGAAACGCTGCCAAGATTGTTCCAATTGCTGTATTTCTTCCAAGGACGGCCACCGCGATTCCATCAAATCCAAGACCCCTTGAGAAACCTACGATGAAGTGGCGATGTGTGCCTAAGACCTCGCTTCCTCCTGCGATTCCACTGAACATGCCACTGATGAACATTGCGAGGATGATGTTCTTCGATACAGAAATGCCCCCATACTCTGCGGCGGAGGGATTCAGGCCGGTGGCGCGGATCTCATACCCTACTTTCGTTCTTGTAAGAATGAAATGCATGATGATCGCGCAGATGAGCGCTATAAAGATACCTGCGCTCGCAAGGCTTAGTGGGGAGAATCTAAAAAGTTCTGCACTAGGTAGAATATCTCTCGTCTTATCCACCCACTGATACTCCCCTGGCTCTTTCAATGGTCCTGAAGCCAAGTAGGTCGTGAATAGGATTGCGATATAGTTCATCATGATGGTTATAATAACTTCANNTCATGGGCTCCAAGTTTGGCTTTTAGAACCCCGGGAATCCCCGACCAAAGGCCTCCGACAAGGGCAGCTGCAAATAGCGCCAGAGGAATATGAATCAATTTTGGGGGTGCTATGGCGTATCCCACGATGGCTGCGGCCATTGCACCTAGGTAAAGCTGTCCTTCTCCGCCGATATTGAACAACCCGCTTTGGAAAGCCAGCGCCACACATAATCCTGTCAGTAGAAGGGGTGTTGTTTTCTCAAGAGTTCTCATAAAGTTTATTCGAGTTCCCCCCATGCCTTGTAACAGAGATTTGAGTGAAAGAACTGGATCAAATTCCATCGTCCACAGCAAAATGAAAGCAATCACAAGCGAAAGTGGTACTGCCAGAATCGAAACTAAAACTTCTTCAATTCTCTCAGGTCGTTTGAGGAGGATTCCAAGGAATCGTTCTCTCTTTGACTTTCCCATCTCAAACCTAGCCTCCTTTGTTTTCTAATTGCTGACCAGCCATCATGAGGCCTAATTCTTCCGGAGTGGTCTTTTCAGGATCTCTAATGCCTACAATCTCTCCTTCATACATTACTGCGATCCTGTCACTTAAAGCAAAAATTTCGTCGAGATCTGCGGATACTAAAAGGATCCCTTTCCCTTTCCCAAGATCACGCATTTTAACCAGCGTTTTATGAACGTACTCGATGCTTCCCACATCTAATCCTCTCGTGGGTTGATTAGCGATAACCAACTCGGGGTTTCGGCTTAATTCCCGTGCTACAATGAGTTTTTGCTGATTCCCGCCTGATAGATACCGAACTAAGGTCTCTCTAGAAGGCGTCCGAATATCAAATTCCTTGATAGCTTGTTCCGAAAAACGAGCTGCCTCATCCCAATTAAGTAGAATGCCGTCTGAAAAGGGTAACCGATAATGTTCGCCAAGAATCAAGTTCTCCATCACTGAAAAGGGCGTTACCAGACCCCGCAGCAATCGATCTTCTGGGATATGGGCTATTCTTGATTCAAAAATCTGACGTGTAGTGAAATTAGTCACATCTTTTCCTAAAATCGTCATAGTCCCACTTTCGGCACGTCTCAAACCCGTTAGAACTTCTACAAATTCGGTCTGTCCGTTTCCTTGGACTCCGGCAATACCCAGAATCTCGCCCGGTGCACTTGAAGACTAACACCCCGTACAACTGGGTGATTTCGCTCGTCTCTCGCATGTAGATCCCTCACGTCCAACAGGACTTCTTTTGCTTTTGATTGCTCTTTCTGAACCCTCAGGACAACTTCCCTTCCGACCATCATTCTCGCAAGCTCTTCGGGGCTCGTCTCCTGCGTATTAACGGTTCCTATATATTTGCCGTCCCTAAGGACAGTGATCCGATCTGTTACTGCCAAGACCTCTTTGAGCTTATGGGAAATATAGATGATTGTATTTCCTTGCTTTTTTAGATTATTCATGGTTCGAAAAAGATCTTCGACCTCTTGAGGCGTTAAAACTGAGGTTGGTTCATCTAAAATAAGCAACGAAGCTCCTCGAAAAAGCGCTTTGATGATTTCCACTCGTTGTTGAATCCCAACGGGCAAGGTTTGGATCAGAGCCTGGGGATCAATTGTAACCCCATATTCTTCCGAGAATTTCTTAACCTTGGCAGCAGCGGTGTCAAGATCAAGTTGAAATCCTTTTTTCGGCTCCATTCCTAAAATGATATTTTCTACCACACTTAAGACTGGAATTAGTTGGAAATGTTGATGAACCATCCCGATTCCAAGGGCAATGGCATCTCGCGGCGTTTGAATCTTAACAGGCTTTCCTCGAAGGATAATCTCGCCGGAATCTGGGAGATAAAGGCCATATAGTTGGTTCATCAAAGTCGTCTTTCCCGCTCCATTCTCCCCTAACAAACCAAGGATCTCTCCCTTCTCTACTTCGAGATTAATGTGATCATTAGCTAAAACTCCCGGGAATTTCTTAGTAATCCCCCTCATTTCAAGTTCTGTCGCCATCTGGTTATCCTCTTATGTTAACGGCTTGTGTTATCTAATTAGAAAAAATTTGAGTTCGATGCTTTCGAGCTTGCTACAGTGCTTATTTCAACATTAGGATCTATCCCGAAAACATCGAATCATTTTCTTAGGTTCAGGGCTTAGTTAAGGCGTTGATTGTATTTCGTTGCTAATATTTGCTACTAAGTCGGTGGTACAGGAACAACGACCTCACCATTGGCAATTGCGTCTCTTAAGGCCTCAATTTGGGCGATCTGGTCGGCAGTGTGAAATCGTGTCAAGTGTTCACAAATTCCTACTCCGTTTTCTAAAATCCCTAGTTCCATGATCCCCGTGCTCCACGTTCCTTCAATTACGTCGGTGATGGCTTGTTTGACGGATAAATCAACCATCTTCAACATGCTGGCAGCCATCCGTACGTATCCCTGTAAACACACATCTGAGTCAACCCCGATGCTATACGCGTCTGTGGTCGCTTCCACAGCTTGCCATGCTCCGATACCGCTGCGCCCCGCAGCAGCATAGATAATATCAACGTCTTGAGCAAGTAAATCTTCAGCCAGTGTTTTACCCTTTGGTATGTCTGCCCAGGCACCAACAAAGGTCGATATCACTTCCACATCTGGATTGACATATTCTGCACCAAATCGGTAGCCCCATAGGAACTTCTGAATGAGCCAAATATCCATTCCGCCGACAAAACCAATTTTATCAGTTGTTGTCAGGAACCCTGCCGCTGCTCCAACAAGGGCCGATCCTTCATGTTCTTTATAGACAATAGATCGGATATTATTCTCTGGAAGGTCTGGAAATACTACCATGTCCACAATAGCATATTTCTGGTCGGGATAAAGCTCTGCAGTGGATTTCAACGCACCCGCTTGATCAAAACCAATACTGATGATCAGATCGAATTCGCGTCGCGCGGCGTAGGCTTTCAGGTAACCATCGTAATCGGCGATTTCAAATGGTTCGACATATTCGAAATAGATGTTGTAGGCTGACTTGGCCATCATGAGCCCACGCATCGCTGCATCATTAAAGGACTGATCTCCGAGACCCCCTGTCGCAAACACAACGGCTACTTTCGCATCGAATTCGCCAGGTGCTCTTGTCTCGGTTACTACTTCGGTCTTGGTTTGTATTCCAGTCGTGGTGACTAACTGGGTTATCGTCTCTGGCTCCTCTTCTTGACCTATGCATCCCGACAGGACAAACATGCCAAAAAGAAAGGTAAAAACTATAGCTATACTCCAGATTGACCGCCGTATTCGTTTTCGTTCCATTTATGGTCCTCCTCTTTTTTATCTAATTTTGATTTGGATTTGTAATAGGAGCATTAAAAACTTTGTGGGTTTTAAAATCTCGTTTTACTTTTAAATTTTAGTAAAAACTCTTCTCAGTTTGCTCAGTACTCTGACTGAACCAATGAAATATTTGTTTTAGGTATGAAAAAGGTTGAAGAATTGAATGGAGTTCTTTTATGTTTCCTTCCAAATAGGTAAATTCTCTTCTTCAATTTAATTAGAAAATAGCTCCCCCAGAGGAGGTAGTTAACGAGGATGGATCCGAAAATCCGTAAAGAAAAGTTGGAGCTTGCTATCCGTACATTATCAAAATTAGATATCGATTTATGGCTTGTTCTTACAAGGGAGAATAATCTAGATCCGATTTCCGAAGACATCGGGGCAGAGACTGTCGTGGGGAAGGCCGCATTCCTCTTCACAAAAGAAGGAGAAAAGATTGCGATTGCTGCTAACTATGATGCAGAAGCGATTCGCGTCACGGAACTCTATGATAAGGTACACGGTTACGAAAAAGAAGGTTTGCCTCCCCACATTCAAGAGGAGATTGACCGGATAAATCCNNTTAGGAATATTTTGGAACGTACCTTACCGGCATATGTGGACCGGTTTACTTCCGCAGAAGAGATCATTGTGACAATGAGAAGCATCAAAACGAACGAAGAGATTGTGCGGACAAAAAAAGCAGTAGAGATCACTGTGAAAATCCTTGAAGAGGTTGCCGACTTTACGAAACTCGGGATGAGTGAGGTTGCCGTGGCTCAATTCGTGAAAGAACGAATGACCGAGTTAAAAGTAGAGCCAGCATGGCCTAAAGAGATGTGTCCAACTGTAACAATCGGGCCACATCCGGCAGGGCATCTAGGCCCTCAAGCACAATTCAAATTAGAACGGGGTGATCTCATGCGCCTCGATTTCGGGGTCAAATATAAGGGATATTGTGCCGATGTACAGCGGGTTTATTTTGCTTTACCAAATGGGGAAACCTCCCCGCCGGAAAGGCTGCGTCATATGTTTCAAACAGCAAGAGCTGCCCAAGATGCGGGCCTTGCTCTCCTAAGGCCTGGGGCTCGTGGAATAGATGTAGATGCGGCCGCTCGGAAAGTTGTAGTGGATGCTGGTTATCCCGCGTTTCTCCACGGATATGGGCATTGTTTGGGGCGAACGGCGCACGAAGCTGGCCCTCTACTCGGTCCTGACTGGCCAGAACGTTACTCCCGCAAGAATATTTACAGACCGATCCAAGAAAGTCAAATATTTACGGCTGAACCAAGTGTGATATTTGAAGGTATTGGGTCAATCAACCTTGAAGATGATGTAATCGTTCGAAAAGACGGGGTAGAACGCCTTTCGGGACCTCAAGAGGACTTTTTCTTAATAAGTTGAAACGTTCTATTGGAATTTGGGTGAGAATTAATTGAAAGGCAGAGAATCTGGCTTTAAACAAATGAAAAACTCTAACCTACCTCTTAGAAATCCCTAGTTCAGTGTTTGTCTTGAGGTGAATGCCAATCTATTGAGTCTGGAATCGCTTGGGTGGATTTAATATGCTTACTTGATAATCTCCGTTTTGCGGCGAAGTAGAACGTCAGGGTCGAGAGGGCATAGAAAACAGCTGATAAATTGAAGGAGGGGGCGAACCCTTGCGCTTGGATCCACCGCCCCGAGACCGGTGGGGTGATCAAATAGCCGCCGCTCCAAAATAAATCTAATAGACTCCCTCCTTTGCCACGGTTCTTCTCTTCGAGAATACTCATCGTCATAGAGGAAAAAATTGGCCACACGATACCTAAGAACACTCCGCGAGCTATGTACGCGGTCATGGCGAGCCAAAGGCGTTTTCGTTCTAAAGCGAGGAGCAACATCGGAGGAATTAGAAGACTTTGGGTCAAACAAACTGTGGTAACTCTGCCTAGCTTTTTTGCAATTCCAGGAGCCATGAGAGATGTCCCTGCCATTAGAACGGACGAGAGAAACCGGAGTAAATTGTTCAAGGATGGGGGCACCTGAAAGCGCGTGACAAAATAGAGAGGAAAGAAATCTAAGACCAATCCTGTCCCCAGTCCCAAAAAGAAGTTAGAGATCAAGAAACCTAGGAACCTCACGTTTGTTTTTGCAAAGAGCTCGGAATAACTGCCAGTATCGAGTGGCGATCCCTCAATGTATTCGGGTTTACGAATTAAGGCGTAGGAGCCTATCGTTAACAAACTGCAAACGGTTCCAAATTTGAATGTCAAACCTAAAATCGGTCGTGTATAAACATCACCTGAGAGTTTGAAGTACCAAAAACCGAAAAGGGCTCCTATGGCATCAGGAAGGAGATGAGACAAGGTACCAACCGAAAAGGCAGAAATTTTAGGCGTCCCATCTGGAGTTGGGTTCTCATTAGCTAAGATTACATACCAAGCACCTGTCATAAGTCCCCATGCCGCACCGCTCAGGACTGAATAGATCCCGACCAATTGCCAAGAAGTTGCGATACTCAAAATGAGAAAACTCCCGAAATCTGCTAAGCCTGCCATTAATAAAGCGTATTTCGGTCCAATGTTGTCTGAAAACCAGCCACCCGGGATCATAACTGTGATTAGTGACGCAATCTTCAAAAAGACAAGGAAGCCGAATTCGGATGAGCTAGCACCTAACTGTTCCACGTATAAAGGATAATTTGGCATGGCAAATCCATAAGCGAAGCTCATAACCGACATGCCGCCCACTAAGAGAAGGGTGTTGCGAGAGAAGCTCCAAGTCATGATTCTTCGCCCTATGTGTCTGTTTTTTTTTTTTGCGATAAAATAGGTTTATATATCCTCAAACCGCGTGNNTGCCAGTATTGAATTGGCTTGTTTTCAGTAATATATTGGGAGTAAATCATACTGAATTCGGGTAAAATGAATGACTAAAAGACATTATGTCACTAGCAATACTCAACTTAATTACAAAATAGAAGGTTGTTAATCGTTTTAAATCGCAAATAAGTTTCCTATACGAATGTTCCCAGCAAATTTGCTATTTAAATACAATATTTATTCAAATAAAGCCAAAATTAAGAATATCTAGCGGTATGCAATTGAATTTAGTATTTTCAGAGAAAGCAGCAAGTTTTAAAGGCTCAAGCTATGGGTATTTTTCTAGTGAGGTGAAGCCCGCATTGGGCGAGACAAGCCAGCATCCACTCGTAGTGACGGTTTTAGTCGTTTTTCATGCCCTTTGGGGGATTTTAACGATAATAACAGGATTCACTCTTTTATTCGTTCCGAACGCTTCTGAACGGTTTCATAAAATAACAGAAAGGCTAAGTGGGTCGATTGGTATTGGGTTAATTGGAATTCTCCTTCTATTATTCGGAATCATTTCACTGTCCTTAAGTTGGGCTTTCTGGTTTCTAAAGCCTTGGGCTTGGACCATTGCCTTAATATTGGTTACAGCCGCCATGATTTTCGAAGTAATAACATCAGATTGGGCGGATCTGGGGCTGAGCCTCTTTATTTTTATTTGTTTATTTCATCCAACTGTTGTATCAATTTATGATCAGTATATTTTGAAGATTTGAAGAACTTTGCGAGATTCTACCTCGATATTTCATCAATCTGTTTGTTTAGGCTTAGTATATCGTCTCTTTTGCCAATTTCAAGGGACATTTTCTTTTCGGGAGCTGTTGGACTACTCCTTCTATCATCTCTCTTAAAGATCACTTTTCATTATTCTCAAAAGATCGCTCTTAGTTTCTCTGCAAAGACTTCTGGGGGAATAATAACGACTTCAGTACCCAGGAGTTTCTGGAAAAAGTAATCATCGGCTCTATAGTTCTTATAGATGTTTGGTCGGGAAATAATTCGCACATTGCACCAAAATGACTCAACCACCTCACCTAGTGGGCCTGAATAAATGGTGAAATTAAATGTTGAATATCCTTCTTTTTCATAGAAGGTAAGAATCTTTGAAAGTCCTTCGCTGAGAGACAGAGTTTCTGCTGGAGTCAATTCGAGAAAATCGGATTTATCTCGGACAATCCCTTGCACTTCGTTAGTCCCAATCGGAGAGAATGTTGCAAGCCATTCGACATCACCAGTTCTCCCAATATATCGTTCTCCTGTTTCTTTCTCTACGGTGATCAAGTCATTCCAATAGTTTGAGTGATTTTTCTTAAAATACTGTTGAGATCCATCCAATATTTGGGTTAAAAAAGAGTACGGGACATCACCCCCAACAACCTGTATATGGGGATGGATTGTGCTTGCTCCGGCAGGAAACAAATAGTTACAATTAATTGTCATGTATTTTACCTTTTTCGCAGAAAAGGCGTGTCTAATGAATTCCAAGCATGCTAGGATGCCATCCGAGAGGAGTTCCGGAGTAAAATCTCCCAAGTTCAAATAATGGGCGTGGGATAAAACACAGACAGCATGGAATTCGGAAAGGGGAAACAAATTGGGGAAGAGTGTAGCTTCCCCCACAGTTAACCTTCCTTGGGGGAGTAGCTCTGTAGTGTACTTGGGGGTAACTGTAGCCACTTTATCAGGGCCCATGAAGCAACTGGCTTGACTTTCTTGAGCCACCTTCTGGATCAGCGTCTGATCTGTAGCGCCAAAAAACATCTTAATTTTGTCTTCTAGATTATACCCCACAATACTTATCGAACCCGTCAACGGATCGCGCCGGTACTCTATAAGGCGAACATCTTCTTGATAGTCTATCAATGGACTAAGAAACCTTACTTCCTTTCTATAACTCTCGAATCGAATCTGGGTCATTTTTCTTTTTCTCCAAAGCCATCACACTGTGGATTGTAGAACAAAATTATAATTGTTTCTACTAGCTCAGCCTGCATCCACATAGAAGTTTATCCCCAATATAGCTCAATCTATATCACAGAATAGGCAGCTGTGCCACAAGATCCATTCTACTTATATTCCCTAAAAAATGTGTAACTTCTATATTTTAGACGTTTGATCTTAATTACTGAGGTATGAGAACATATGACTAACTTGGCAGATCCTATCGTAATTGCAGGCATGCAGGTAAAGAACCGGTTTGTGATGCCGCCCATGGTTACTAATTTTGCTACAGACACAGGTGAGGTGACAGATCGACTCCTCCGCTATTATGAACAGCGAAGTGAGGGCGGAATTGGGCTGATCATCGTTGAGGCCACTGCTATCGCGTGGGAACATCGGATTCAAAAATATAATATTGGTATTTATGATGATCGCTTTATCCCGGGGTTGACAAAGCTCGCGGATCGCATCAAAGCTCATGGTGCACGGGCGTTCATCCAATTAGTGCATGCAGGCCCTAAATCGCGGGTTGTTGAGCGGCTAGTCGGGCCTTCCGCCATACGTGTGTTGGATGGTCCGCTTCCTGAAGAATTGTCTAGGAAAGAGATCGAGATTATCAAAGATATGTTTGTGGATGCCGCGAGAAGAGCCCATGCGGCTGGATTTGATGGAGTTGAGATTCACGGAGCTCATTTATATCTATTAAGTACCTTCTTGTCTTCATACACAAACCAACGCGAAGATGAATATGGAGGTTCTACTCCTAACAAAGCCAAATTGGTCTTAGATATTATCAAGATGATTCGAAACGAATTAGGCTCCTTTCCCCTACTTTGTCGAATCAACAGCATCGAAAATATTATTCGAGGGATTGAAATCGAGGAATCCAAGAAAATTGCTGAATTACTGGAGCGTGCTGGAGTAGATGCTTTACATATTTCGGGTGTTGATGGTCCTTACTTTAATACTGATGAGTTGGCTAAATTCTCTCCGGAAACTAAGCCGGAATTGCTGAAAGGATATCCTACAGGTTGTTATATCCCCGCAGCTACAGCAATTAAAGAAGTTGTTAAAATTCCAGTTATTGGAGTCGGGATGGTGCGGGACGCAGCCTTTGCGGAAAAAGTCATGCATAAAGGGATGTGTGATCTCCTCTCGATTGGTAGAGGCCTGCTTGCAGATCCATTATTTGCACAGAAGACTCTTAGTGGCAAAGGAGAGACAATTGACCAATGTGAAGACTGTGATCAGTGTTATCAGCGGTTAGCAGAATTCAATCCCATCGATTGCTCTGTTAATCCGGATCTTTGAATTGGATCGATTGAATTCGAGTTTTTGAGCAAGAAGCCGATATTTATAAAGAGTTATCAGATTATCAATTTTTATGCACTTAAAAGGTTCGAATACGTTGAAGGGGTAATCCATGCCAGAATATAAGGTAACGATCGAGATTGTAGATATTCTTGAAGAAGGTAATTGTCCACTTGGGCACCAAATTGGTGAAAAATTTGAATATCCCGCGGATCGGGGGAAAATCTGCGAAGCAGCTTTCCATTCGATATTTCCAACCATCAGAGTACTTGAATCGGGTGGAAGCTATTCGTGGTATGAGGACGAGGGCAATAGTAACTCCGCTTGTTGTCCTGACTATAAGCGCCCTGTAGTCTTCAAAATGACCCGGAAAAAAGTGTAGAGGTCATTAAACAGTCTTTCAGCCAACAAACTTCTTTTTTTTGTGTGTAGAACTTGATTTACTGTAATTAAGATCCTATACTCCTGACTAAAATGTAATTAAGTTGTACAAACGTCTAGCGTACATTATGGTAGCTATTTCGTTCGAGATTCTTTTTGGTTTTTCTCCAGCCAAGTTCGATATCGAGCATAAGCATCCATTTTTGCCAATACTTTCATAGCCTCGGCAGGGAACTCGTATATTGGAATTCTTCGCGTTTCTAGATAATTTCTCCACACTTCCACTTCCGATTTTGAACCCACAACGGAAACTAACATAGGTTTATCTTTTCGATTACCTATCGCGTTTGTTAGGTATTCAGGGTGGAAATCTACCTCCTCCACCGCATAAACTGAAATCAAGGCCGCATCGACCTGTTCCTCTTCGAGTATCGCTCTTACGGCTACTTGAAAGACGCGTTCTTCCCCTAATCTGTACGAATNNATTAGTTTTTCACTCGTTGCCTCTGAAAATGTTGCAAGTTGGAGACCCAAGTGAGCCAGGGAATCGGTGGCCAAAATGTTGATTGCTCCACTAAATCCACAGATTCCTACCCGGCATTGCTGCGAGGAACTGGTCGGGGGGAACGGTTGGAACGCAAAGGCTTTAGTAACATTAATCAGCTCCCGAAAGTTATCTACAAGGGTTACACCGGCTTGTTTGGAGGCAGTTTCAAAGATTTGATAGTTACCTGCTATGCTAGCAGTATGGGAGAGAGCTGCCATAGCCCCTTCGGGAGTTTTTCCACCCTTTAGGATCACTACCGGTTTCTTTGCTGTTGCGGTTTGCGCAGCATGAACAAAACGCTGTCCCTCCTTGATGCCCTCTAGGTACATGGCAATAACCTTGGTCTGCTCATCCTCGGCTAGGTAATATAATCCATCTGCCACATCAATATCAATCATATTGCCTAGACCCAGAACTTTGGAAATTCCAAACCGTTCACTGGACATGATGTAGCGCAATACTGCTCCGGCGAACATGCCTGTCTGGGCGATCCACCCGACTTCTCCTGCACGCAAGTTTTTGGGATCGACGAATGTCGATGTCGTAAAAACAGGTGGGGAGGTATTTAGCAATCCTGTTGTATTGGGGCCAATCACACGAATGCCAGTTTGCTTGATAATCTCTATAAGCGCCTCCTGCAACTTTTTTCCTGCTCCACCCACTTCCGCAAAACCCTCTGTTCTTATGACTGCCGCGATGACTCCCTTTTGCGCGCTTTGCTTTAAAACCTCGGGGACAGCTTGTGGAGGGATTATTATTGTCACTAGATCAACTTGGTCAGGCACATCCGCTATGGTTCGATAAACGGGCAACCCAAGAATCTCTTGGGCTGAAGGATTAATGGGATATATCTTTTCAAATCCGAGTTCCAATAAATTTTGGACAACCTGGAACCCATCTTTCTTGGGATTTCTCGATGCACCAATAACAGCGATACTTTGAGGACTCATGATCGTTCTTAACTGGTTAACGGTTTGTTTCCAATCTCTTAACGTTTCGGAATCCCTTTCTGGGGGCAACTTAATCTAGCTCCCTGTTATTATCTTTCTTGCTGCTATTCAACTTCTCTCTACCAATGGTACCCATTTTGGAAATAATTGCTTTGCTCATGAAGGACCAAGCTCTGTCATACCTAAAGGCTTTATGATAAACTCTTCCATCTTCTTTCATAAAACCAGG
>JABAOC010000930.1_pt3 | contig 13759 bp, 12 predicted proteins | sample 7062161 | NCBI WGS metagenome assembly JABAOC01 (sample SAMN14538625, study PRJNA623070) | marine sediment metagenome | biome: marine biome [ENVO:00000428]; feature: marine pelagic biome [ENVO:01000023]; material: deep marine sediment [ENVO:00002113] | place: India: Gulf of Khambhat ... | reverse complement strand
TGTTGTGCCAAAATCTCTTATCATGGCTTCGTCATCTAAATCTAAATCTAAATTTGAAGCATCATCTACTGTTATTTTCGGAGGGGTTTTTTGCTCGTTGAACTTTGTCATCAGATTTGGTTGTTGGCCGAGCAACAGCAGAGTCTCGATTCCTCGCAGGAGACAGAGGTATTTCTAATTGAACTTTATTCTCTTGACCTGACGAGCTTCGAGATCTGATAATTTGAGAGGTCTCAGATAGTACAATATTTGTGGATGACCTTATTTTCAAGGCCTCTTTCCATGAAATTTTTTCATCTGGTTTAAATGTTAACAGATTTGATTCTCTTGATAAAGTCCTGGGAAATTTGACAAGAGAGTCTATCCTTATGACAGAACAAAACTCTTTAACTTCTTGATCAAATTCTTCCAAAAGAGATAAAAAATATTTTATTGTCAGAACTATTCTATTCCAAAGCCAATTTGGAATAGTACATTCTGAGGTGTTCTTCAATTCCGAATCATTACAATAAATTCGTATTAATTTTACATTGTAATCCATTTTTGATGCACTCAATGAAGTTTTTATTTTTTTCTTTTTAGGATTTCTCAGGTCTCTTATATATTTAAGTGCTCTCGAAATAGTACTAGATTTTTCAGTTGAAGAAGTATGGTTACTTCTAGGCTTCACGTTTAATTTTGAATTATTCGCAGAGCTGAGAAAATCTTGATTTCTACATAGTTCGCGTTCACTTGGATTCAGATCAAAACTTTTTCTTCTTGAAGTATCATCGTCAGAAGATGAAGATGATTTTTCCGAAATTTCAGATAAGATTTCAGGGATCAAAGTTACTTGATATGGATAATTTCCTCTTTTTGCCCCATGACTGTCTGTGGAGCCGGGAAGTTTTAGAACTTGGCCAGAAGAATCTTCAGGATTTAACCCCATTTGTTTACTCAAATATCTTATGTCAAGGCCATATTTCATTTTTCTAGCCATAATAGATATAAGGTTAATTTTGCTTCCACCTAAATAAGTAAATCTTGGATCCTCATAAGATTCAACAGTAAAAGTTCTAGGGGCCCTGCTCCAAGATTCATATCCTACCCTGGACTTTGGCAAACTGCTGCTTGAGGTCAACATTTTTCAAAGACAAATTTTTCTCGTCGAGGCCAAGAAAGATAAACACTAGAAAAATTTGTCTTTGAAAAAGTAAGTTAAAATGAACAATTCGCAGACTACTTGGGTGAACACTTTTCTCATATGGGCTGTCATAATTTTGGCCTTGGTATGGCTCATAATAGCAATCTTGGTCTTCCTGTTCCCAGATAGAGACAAAAAATCTAAATTAAAAGAGAAGAGGAAAAAGAAACGAGATCGAATGAAGTTGGAAAAAGATCACAAACATAAACATAAGCATAAACATGGAAAGATTAAACATTCTCATGACCATTCCCATGACCACGATCATGACCACGATCCACATCATAATAATGGACATAGAAAGAGGAAAAATCATACCGACCATGATTCTCACGGGGATTCTCACGATAGTTCCCATGATCATTCACATGAAGAACATAATGGACCAAAGGTGCGTAAAAATGTTAATTTGGCCGACCTCTATAAGAATACTTTTGACTAAAGCTATTTTAACAAATAGACTATGGACTTGGATTTCAGAAAGAATTAAACTTATTTCAGAGAATGAGCTTTACCACGAAATTTTTGGTTTTTATGGGCATTACGGGGGTGTGAAACCCCGGCTCCGCACGAGATGCCAGATATTCGACATGGATGTATTTGTTTTACATTCCATTTATTTTCTAAGCCATAGAAAGGGAAATTAAGAGTAATTCTTCTAAATTGCCAATGAACACACAAGTTCAAGTCACCCATATGAGGACTGTTTTTAGTCCATCTTTCGCAAGCTAATAAGATATGAAAGTTTTTTATTCGTCCAATCAAAGAAGTCTTTCTGGACAAGCCTTTGATATGTGGTCCAAGACTAGGATGATTGTGTCTCCACTCAAATTGTAAGCCTATCCTACGATTAGGAAATCCAGAGACATAAAACATCATTACCCAAGGTCTACCCTTCTTAGTCCTGTTAGCTCCTCCTTGAATCAAACCATTGTGTTGTCTGAGTCTTTTAACGGGGTTGACGGTGTAACCAACATAGGTTCTTTTAGTACTAGGACTGTATAGACAATAACAAAAATGTTTCTTACCATCTGGAACTATTTCAGATGACTGATCGCCATTATTGGATGAATCCATATTTTATCTCTGAATCTCAGAAATAAAACCGAGAGATCATTTTTATCATCAATTATCATTGACGGAAAAATAAAAATCTCTAATAAAAAAGATGTTCGATCTAAAAATATTATTCTTCATAGTAGTTATTTTAGTCATTGCTCTTATTATATTCCTTATATCGAATAATACACAAAATGACGATCATGAAAAATACAAAAAGAAAAGGAAAAAGAGATCTTTTGACAAGGAATTTGGAATATTCGGTAAAGATCTTTACATAGTTCTTTTGGTCAAAAGTTCAACTATTGATGATTTGAATTCTATAATTAAAGAATATTCTATAAATGTTGTAGATAAGTTCACACATAAACCATTGGGTTTCAGAGCTGAACTTAACAAAGGAACGATTAAGAAATTAAAGGCAGATAAAAGGGTATTAAAGGTAGAAATAGACAGAGAAGTCAAGGCTATTCCATTGATACGTGGAAGAAAATCTAGAGGAGGACAAAAGGTTGATTGGTGGGTGCCAAGAATAGGAGCTAATTATACATCAACAATATCTGGTGACGGTAGTGGAGATGTAGATGTTGACATTTATATTCTTGACACTGGGGTAGATCCTGGTCATAAGGACCTTAATGTTGTTGGTGGAGTTTCATTCATACAAAAAGAAAAAGACTATAAAGATGGAAATGGACATGGAACGCATGTAGCTGGGATAGCAGCAGCTCGAGACAATTCATCTCATACTGTCGGTGTTGCTCCTGGAGCGAGAATACATGCGGTAAAAGTATTGAGTCGAAGCGGCTCTGGATCTTTCTCCTCTGTCATATCAGGGATCGATTATGTTATAGGAGAAAAAGAAAAATATCCTAGTAAACCAATGATTATTAACATGAGTTTGGGAGCCTATGTTGGAACAGAAGAATATAATTCTATAGATATTGCTATCAAAGAAGCCATTGATGCTGGGATTGTTGTATGTGTGGCTGCTGGAAATGAGGGTGAGGACGCGTCACTTTATACTCCGGCTCATGTTGACGAAGCTATCACTGTATCAGCATCAGATTCTAGTGATTATTTCGCATTTTTTTCAAACTATGGGCCAAAGGTTGATATAACTTCTCCAGGGGTGGATATTTTGTCTACCTATTTAAGAAACAGAGTGGCAACCCTATCAGGTACTTCTATGGCATGTCCAATAACCGCCGGAGCTGCTGCCCTATTTTTATCTAAGAATCCAAGTGCCACACCTCAACAGGTTAAAGAAGCTTTGTTGAATGCCGCTCAAAATCCATCATCATATCAAGATGGCACTTCATTATCTAATCCAACGATCAAAGATGTCCCAGAAAATACCACTGATCTGTCTTTGTTCTGTGGTAATTTTTAGATTTAGAAAACTTCATATTATCTGTTTTATATTTTATCTCTGAAATTCAGAAATAAAACTAATTAGTATTTTATTTCTAATTAAAAATGGTCTTCTCAACAGCACATGTATTTAACAGTTATAGCTGTTGCTTTACTGGTATTTGGCTATCTAACTTTCCTATATCACACCGCAACAACCAAAACTCCAGATACTCAAGATGCCAGGGCAGAATTCTTGAGGTCATGGTTTAATGCCACAGCCATGCTTTTACTATTAGGAGTAGCTGGATGGAGACTTTGGTTTCAGGAAGGACCAGATACATGAAAATTCAAAGATTCATTAAGCTATTAGAAGGGAATTTGGACTAATGAGTGAAAAATCGAGTCAAAATTGAATATTTAATAGTATTTTATCGGGATAAAAATGTTCACAAAGACAAGTATTTCGAGTAGTCAAGAATTTTTGAAAAAAGCTCTTGACAATAGCCCATTTCCATATTCTATTAAAATTCAGGATTTACATGCACAAATTCGCTTTGGTAATACCGTAATATATCAAGAGCCAGAACAAAAAAGTGATAATCCGTTAGAAATTATCTTATTAACACTTCTCTTTGATTTAGGATTTTCATGTTATCTTTCTATTTCGGATTTACTTCGGCTTCGTAAAAAATTGGTTGTAGAGTATAATCAAAAACAATTTAAAACACATTATCGGCAAATTGCAGAAATATCTTATCGCAAAAATAATTACTTCAAAACCAAAAATTTATTAGCGGAAAAATCAGAAAAACTTGGAAATTCGCTTTTTGAAGCTAAATCTTCTTATTCCATTTTATACCAAATAGAACAAATTTTGCTTGATAAAGATGATTTACCCGAAAGATTAAAAATTTTGCAAAATTTTGTCAAAAAAAGAAATTATGACATGTTAGAATACTTTCCCATATGCGTCTATTTGCAAATTCAAACTTTTCGGTTACCAATTCTTTCTCCGGAACTCTCAAAATATACTGATTGGATGAGATATAATCCAATTGTACAAAAGTTTAAATATCCTGATCAATTATCGGATTTACTTCAAATATCTTTTTTCTATTGTAGATTTGCCAAATGGTGTAACCTTCTTCAAGAAGAAAAAGTTCAAAAAAGCTTATTCAAAAATAATAAATCTTTAGTTTTCATGTCACTAATAATGTCAATAATGCCATTTCTTTGCGCTATTGATTTATTTCTAAAATCTAAATATCGTTTGCATTTATTTAATATACATGACAGTAATGGTAATAATCTGTTTCACTATGCATGTGCTTCTCAAAATTCGCAATGTTTTGATTTCGTATGTCAGTTTGGGAGATTATTTGATAATTTTAACCTATTATTATCGGAAAAGAATAAGTTTGGGTTTTGTTGTACCGATTTTGCAGAACTCGAATTAAAGTCTTATATTTCGAATACTTACTCGGAAATTTCATTCAGTGAAAAAACGCACGATCATTTAACAGAAATTGAACCAACAAGAAATATTTCTTCAGTTTCCCCAGGGAAAATGAAAAATTTCATGGAACATGAAATTCGAGAACCAAAAATTTCAATAATGTCACTTAATGTTAATAAATTTAAAGTTATCGCACATCCAAAATTGTTAAAAGAATTAAATGATTTACTCCGAGGACCGGAATTTCCGGATATTTCTTTTCTCACTGAAGTCCATGATAAAAGATTTCCTATTCCAGATCAATTTGATATTTGTACCATTAAAGTGGAATTGGGAAGAAAGTTCGCAATTATTTACCGCGAAGATGTGTTTTCTTCGGTATGCGTTAATAAAATATATTGGAAGTGTCAAAAACATTTAAATGCTAAAAATTTGGAATGTGAATGGTGTCTTCTTATGAACAAAGCTTCAATGCTAAGGCCTCTCATAAGCTTGAATTGTGATTATAATTCTGGAAAATTTATGCATCGTTTGCAATTTTGGATTGTTCATTTATCAGCAAAACCAGACTTATGTAATTTTCAACTCAATAATTTTCCTTACACAATTTTTTCACCAATAATTGTGGGTGATTTTAACCATAATTTTATAAAATACCCGTTGAATTTGTTTCCATTTAATTCTTACCAAATTCTTCCATGTAATGACATCGGAACATCCCAATCGGGAAATACAATTGATTTTCACTTACTCCCTCCGCCTTTTAAATCAAAGTTCAATAAATTTAATCATTTTAATCGTTTATTTTCTGAAACTGATCACCTTGGATTATTTTCGACAATTTCCCTATCCTCATTTAAAGATTCCTTTATTTCCGAGCCACTTAATATAAATTTATTAAATACAAAATCTATACCAAAGGATTTATTAATAGAATTCAATAAATTATATGAATCAAAATGGAATACATCTTGTAACGATATTTATTATTTTCAGGAAAAATATAATTTATTTGAAAAGAAGTCTTTCGCATATAGAAGTCGTCGTTATCATGGTTTAATTTCTAATTATCCTCGCCAACAGGAAAAAATGTATTGTGTGTCTGAAACTCGTGCATTAATGGTGGCTGCATTTATTTCCATTTTTCTTGCTTTAGCGGATAAGGCAAATCAAATTGGTTTACGTCTTTATTGATTCTGACATTTTTAACTTAAATGACTTAATTAATGATAGTGATTTTCAAACTATTTAAAAATCTCCTCAAAAATGAGGATGATTATAATCGTAGAGAAAACATTTTATGAGTTATACTCATAAAATGAAATGGATAGATTATTTTATGTTTTACCAACGGCTTCTTCATAGCTAGGGGGAGAATTCTTCACTGTTGGTAGATGAGTTTTTCCATCTGCTAATCCTTCTACCAGAAGAGTTTCTGCATCTAACTCGGTATAGCCAGATTCCAAAAGTAGCTCTGGTGTATATGTCCAATGGAAGAAATCGCCATCATTTATATCGACATGAATTTTGTGTCCTTTAGGATTAATTAAGGGGACACGTCTCTTTTTCCAGCCATGATTTTTTACCAAAATATTGAATATCTTTTTCATATGCCTTCTAGAAGTGTCTGCTGGAACTCTGAAAAATTGCTTGAGAGTATCATTTCTCATCATATATTCTTCTTCATCCATTTTGATTATTTATTGGTTTGATTTATGGGTCTGTCGGATTTTTATAAGTATAAAATTTTATTATCTTGATCTAATTTTGTTCTGATATGGCCACATATTTGGTCACGACTAGCAGATGATTGATCCCAAGAATATAGATTTCTGATCTGATCATCACTTAGATTTTCCTTACCGGGAACATTCAATGCATTTCTCATGAAGTCGACAGGCAATTCTGTTCCTACCAAAGGATATGGAGAAGGAATACCAATAAGACCAGTAATATTCACCAAATCACTTCTGTTATAAGTGGGACAGATTTGTCCAGGTTTAATGTTTCTTTCATCAGAAGGAGCCTCGACTTGTCCTGGTCTTTTTGTCCTTACTCTGAACTTTCCATCTTCACTTAGAACTGTTCCGTAGATATCATACTGTTCGAAGTGATCAACCATAGACTTTATCTTTGATTTCATCATAACTGAAATGACTTCCATTTCAGAATTACTAGGATTTCTCCAAACCCCTTCTGTTAAAACTATGATTCTTGTATTGTCTTTGTCTAAAATGATTTTAGTCGTTACAGCAAAGGAAACAGCCTTTTTGGTCCGTGTTTTCAAAATATGAATGAACATAATCGGTCTTTCTGTGAAAATAGTTTCTTGAGTTTTGGTGATGTATTCATTGTATCGCAAAACTTTTGTAGGATCAAAGGTTATCCTAGTTCTTCTTTGTTGAGAAGCCTTTATTAAATCAGTGGGATAATAACTGATGAATACACTTCTGTTATATTTTTCGATAATATTGTTAATCAGTTGATTTGGGAGTTTATTTTCAGCTGCTATAGAAATACCCAATAACTGACTCAATGATGTTTCTAACAACATCACTTTATTGGACAATGTAAGTTGATCAATTAACTGATCGAACTTTGCTGGTTGAGTTTTGATGGTGTTCAAAACGTTTTCTTGAGAAGGCAATCTTTTTATCTTTAAATATTCCTCAAGTGTTGTTGATTTAACTATTATTTCATTCTCTGTATAATAAGATAATGAAAGTTGAGAAGATAATTCAAGTTTCTCCATCAAGATGATAATTCCGTTTTTCTCAATTATGTAACAAATTTTACCAAATCTATTAAACATTTGTTCTTTGTTTGATATAAGATCATTTAATGCTTGATCAATAAATTTTTTTCTTTCGGTGGCGAAATACAAATAAAGATTTTCATATCTTAACCTTGAAACAATTTTGAAAATGTCTTTAATTTTACTCTTTATTTGATCTACTATTGTAGAAGAATACAATACATCATAACTATTGTAAATAGTCTCTGGTAAAGGATTTTGATAACATTGATAGTCACAAACATCAAAATCACAAACTGCTGAACCATTTATATCACTTGGCCTAATATTTCTATTTTTATGAATATTGCAATCAAAAGAACATTGTTTCATTATCCTTAACATTCTCCTGATTCTTATTTCTTTTATTTCGGAATTCTTCACAAAATCCAAGTCTACTGATGTACCACTTGATGGGACAGCTACATGTTTGAAAATTCTGACTTTAATTGATACAGATTCTGGATCTCTACCATCAATAATAGCTTTCTTACGAAGATCGTCTAATAAAGATATGTGAGAACCTGGTCTTGTAGCTCTGGATCTTGCTTGATAGGCCGTTGCTTCATTCCAACTAGGACCAACCAGATGTATTTGAGTCACATTAGAGGTATTGATTCCTTCTCGTCCTACGGGAGAAATTATTAACACTTTAATATATTCTCCATTTCTATTTTCATAACTATTGAAAGTTTGAAGAATAATTCTTTGTTTCTTTACTCCTATTTCTGGAACTATTAAGGCATATCTTGGTCTTTTATCAATGTATGCTATTCTTTCAATTCTTTCTCCAGTAATAGGATTCATCCTTGTTTCACTTACAGGACACACCGGTCTTTCAGCTGAAACACTTTGGAAAACTTCAGTAGATCTGTCGAATTTTTCGAAGCCATTGGCCTGGAAACAAATAGACAGGAGAACAGAACCAGAACCAACTTTAAAGTCACAATAACAGAAAACAGTTCCCATGGTTAATTCAGCAAGCTTGTCAGGAGTCGGTTTTGGCGCCCCCAAATCATAGCCAAATTTACTTAGATGAATTATTCTGGCAAACTTGATAGAAAGATATTTGAGATAGTTCAAATTAGAGATCCATGGTAATAATTGTCGAGATGCTACCCATCCAAAAGATGTTCTGCTCGGCTTTAATACACCTTTGACCATCTTCATGGTTTCTCTAACGTCCTCTCTAACAAATTTTTTAGGACCGAAGCCAGCTGTACCGGTAGTTCCATCTGGGAAAATGAAATTAGCAGCTTGTCTTTCTTTTTGTCTAAAATCCCTACCACCACCGGTCAATCTTTGATAATAATAATCTTGTCCNNACTCCACCTCCAACTTGAACAGCACCTAACATTTGACTTCGATAAACTATTTCTTGCGACTTATAAGTTTTATTTCCTATCTGATAAGTATATTCAGGTCCACTTAATCTAGTTCCTTGATAGACTAAATCAGCTCCAGTATCAGATTGTCTAACAAACGACACATAACCGACAAAATGTCTAGCCATGCTTTGAAGAGTGGCTGTTTCATAATTCATGTTTAAAGGAATCTGTTTTGAAGCTGGTAAAATCAAATTCATCAGAGTTCCTATCTCTTTAACACTGTTAACCATTGGTGTTGCTGTCATTAGAATAATTTTTGTTCTTTTAGCGATAGAGAAGATACTCTGTAGTGTTCTGTATACAACCTCTTGATCTTTTATTCTTTGAATATTACCAGCGACATTAGCTTCTGGGTCAAAACGAAGATTATGTGCCTCATCAATGATGAACATTGAATCACTATATTGAGCTTCTTTTTCTGCTCTTGTTTTGAAGTTATTATTAACTAAACTAGAAAATGTTTGATATGTGGTCACAGTGTAATTTTTTCCTATAGCCCTTGTCTTTGCAGCTTTTCTAGCTTTATCATTAGTGATCTTTAGAATTTTTTCTGTATCATAAGTCCCAGGAGGTGTACATCTACACATAATTTGATCTTTGAATTCATCCTTGATTATTGGCCCTTTAACTAGAACATAAACTCTTTTAATATTTGATCTTTTGGTCGTCACATATTGTTCAATAAAGTTTCCAACACCGTCAATAAAATTTCTTCTAAATTGTTCTGCAGGTTTTACAGCAGAGCATGTTTTTCCAGTCCCTGTCTCGGCGATTAAAAGGACTCTATCATAGAACATCATGTATCTTTCAATTGCCTCTTGGTGTCTGAAAGCTTGACCTCTTTTTGGGATAACTTCTCGAGCCAATGATCCTTTGGTCTTAAATTCGTTCTTTGAAGAAATAATCGCCAAAAAATTAGGGTTATCTATTGATGGATATGTATAACCCAATTCATCCAATTGCAATAAATTGGATGGATTTATAGGTATAACTGATACTGACGGTAAACTTGATTGAGTAGTTGGTAAATCTACAGGCAAAGTAATTGAAACTGGTTGAGTAGTTTCAATTTGTGTACCCGCATTGGTAGCTACCGGTCCTGAAAGCCTAATAGAAGGTGTAGCCGCAGATGGAGTTTTCAGTTCTTCCGAACTGCCTAATAAACTCATAACGATATTTTCCAATACCAAATCTTTTTTGATCGATTTAACGGAGGTTAAATCAAAAAGTTCTAGCTTTCCAGCAAATGGAAAAACTAAATCTTTTTGATCAATTCAGCCTCCTCTAAATTAAAAAGTTCTGGCTTTCCAATAGACCATAAACAAAAGTGTCCAATAGATTTTAGGTCTAGTCGATAAAAATGATTTGTGGTTTTGTTATGGCGGCTATGACAAACTCACAAACCACAACTTATCTACCCTTTCTATATAGATGAGTTCTCCGATCACTATAACTTTGGACACCGATTCTCCTAAAAATCAAACTGGACCTAGTCTTACTCCCGGCCCAACAGCAACTATCCAGAGAGAAGATTTTTTACCAAGATATTTAACTCCTGTTGAAATCAGGTCGATTGTAGAAGTTGTTCCAAAATCTAATGCAATGTCTGAAATGGTCGCCGACATCTTGAGAACCTATATAATGGGAGTGCTTCATATTCAAATTTCAAGAAATAAAATTACTCCTTTAGCCATCGATGACTTAAAGGAAGACATAAAAAGAAGATATTTCATTGCTTTGGTAAAGAATGGTAAAATGGTCGGTATTATTGCTGCACAATCCATAGGTCAGTTATTGACTCAGATGACTTTGAACTCTTTTCATCAAGCGGGAGCTCTGAAGGTCACTACAACAACCGGTGTAAAAAGGGCTCGTGAACTCTTGGATGCATCTAAAACTATCAAAACTCCTTCTTGTGTGATAAGGTTTAAAAATAGACATCTTGATCTAACAGAAGTTTTGGTCAATATGAGACCAAAAATTGTTGGTGTTACTATTAGTATGATAGTAAAAGATGAAATTGTTGATACCTCTGAAGGATTACTTGAAGATGGAGATCCTTGGTGGTATTCTCTATATGAACAAGTTGTTGGACCAATCAGTAAAAATATTTGGATGATGAGACTAATTCTCAATGTAGAGAATTTAATCAAATACAAAATTACAATGGAAGAAGTTGCTAGATCAATTGAAGATCAGATTCCACCGTCAGTTCAATGTGTTTATTCTCCTATCGGTATTGGCATTGTTGATATATTTCCGTCAGAAAAGGATGTTCAAGGAAAAGTAACTTCAGGATCAAGCATTAATGCAGTCAATGCTTCGATGATTTTTCTGAGGAAATCTGTTCTCCCAAATCTCGACAAGGTCCAAATCGAAGGAATTAGCGGAATTACTGAGCTGTTTCCGTCAGAAACTCCTGTTTGGCAGATTGTTGGTGTAGAAACCTCGGTAAACATCGAAAATTCCGAAGGTCGTGGTAATTTTTGGGTTCTCAGACTAGATCTCGATAAAATGAATGAAACTGGAATTTCGATTGAAAATTTGACTCATTTATTGAAAATTACTGGATTCAAGGTTTTACCAATCATTGAATACGATGATAGCCTTCCTGTTGAGGAATATGTTTTGGTTGAAACAACTATGTCGGGAAAACCCTCGAAGATTATTGCTGATCAAATTGACATAGTTAGAAGCAAAAACAAAGAACGACAAAAACAAATCCGGGAAAAACGAATTCAAATGTTCGGAAAATCTGATCAAATCAGAGCTCAAACGATAAGGGAAATAAAGTTGCTCGAAAATGAAATCACTGAAGCCGAAAAAGCAGACGTCATTAAAGCCAGTAAGTTTGTACAAGCTGAAACTTCTGGAAGTAATCTTCGACAATTGTTAATCAATGATTATGTTGATCCAAGGTATACGTACAGCAATCATATTCATGAAGTCCATGAGAATCTAGGAATCGAAGCTGCCCGTAATCTAATCATTAGGGAACTTTTGAAGGTTATTACTTCTGAAGGATCATATGTGAACAGAAGACATTTAAGCTTATTAGCTAGTTACATGACTTATTTAGGACAAATAATCAACACGGCTTACTCTGGTATGCGTGAACAAAGAAGCGATCCATTAGCAACAGCATCTTATCAAAGAACACTTGAACAGATGTCATTAGCTGCTGCCTCTGGAAAACGGGTTCGTGAAATAGGTATTTCTACCTCTATCCTTCTAGGAAGAAAATTCGACCAAAGCCCCAAAGCCCCAATTACCCCAGTCAATGATGAAATTGTCAACTCAATTATTGAACAAACAACAACTGGTAAGTTAAATCAAGTTAATCCANNAAACAACCGCTGGTAAACTAAATCAAGTTAATCCACAAGAGGCTACTGATTTCGTCGAAAATATGGATTTAGATGATTTTTCTTTGGATCTAGACACAGATCTTTCAACTAATGATCTGACAAGTTTGGTTAAACCGACAAATCCTTTGGTCGTAGAAGCAACTGCTCCAAAAATAACATCTATGGATCTAGACGCTTTTCATAATGTTCCAAAGATGAGAGAGAGACTAAAGTATTTAAAAGGTCTTTCTTCAAGTTCGTCAGGACCAGGAGTATTGAGTGAGATTAAGAAACTCGAACAAAGACTTGGAAGGATAAAGCCAAAACCTACGGTTGTTTCTAAAGCACCTAATCCATTTACCAATGTTGATCTGACCAAGCTAGTTCAGACGAAAAATGCACCCACCGTAGGAGATGCCTTTATTAAAGTTGCTAATAGTATCCAATNNTAAATACGCCATCTACTAGTGACGTGGAAATTTCTGGTAAAATTCCTACGATAGAAATTAAGGCTGATCAAGATCCAGCTCCATCCCTGACTAGTTTGCTTGAAGAGGGATCAAAAATAAAACTTCCCTGATCTATTTTCTGAAACAATTAAACCAAATAAAACACATTTAACTGTCTAAGACAGCCAAATGTTACTGATGATAGCAAATTATTTTCTCCTAACTTTGAATATCTTTTGTCCTCTCCCTGGACTCAAGAGACTCTTTGAAGTTTTACTTGTATTAGATTTTCTAATGGTTATCTTCTTTGATTTAGGTAGCGTAGATTTTTGAGTTTTTATAGTTGAACCTTTATTGGGTTTTATTATATTTGAGGACTTTCCTCGACTAGGAAGTGCTTGATTCTTGCTATCAAGGATTTTATTAAGTGCTTGTGATGACCCCATTACGGCAAGGCTTTGTTCACCTGTTGATCCAGGACTGCCATCCATAGCAAGATAAATTCCAATTCCTATGATGACTAGAGCTATAAATATAATTAAAAGAAAATAAAAAGATGAACCTCCCTTTTTCTCTTGATATTTCTTTGTGAAACCGGAGCTCTGCATCCCACTTTTGTATGATGAAAAATTGTTAGACGATGGAGGAGTCCGAACAGCTGAAGAACTCATAGATCCTTTTTTGAATAGGACTGTCTTTTAAACTTTCCTAGAGTTTCTGTCTGGGC
>JABAOC010000774.1_pt2 | contig 13766 bp, 9 predicted proteins | sample 7062161 | NCBI WGS metagenome assembly JABAOC01 (sample SAMN14538625, study PRJNA623070) | marine sediment metagenome | biome: marine biome [ENVO:00000428]; feature: marine pelagic biome [ENVO:01000023]; material: deep marine sediment [ENVO:00002113] | place: India: Gulf of Khambhat ... | reverse complement strand
CGTCACCGACTCGTCGGCCGCTAATGCGTACGGGCCGCCACCGGAGATGACGCTATAATGCGTACACGCCTCACTCACATCGCCGCTCAGCGTGTCGCCGCCCGTGTTCGTGATAACAAATGTCCTGTCCGTATAATTCCCAGTCACCACCGTACCAAAGTCGAGGCTGTCGGGTTGGACCGAGCAGCCGGGTGCAAGCTCGCCATAACCCGTGCAGGCGACATCAGCGCAGATCGCTTGACCTGTCTCGATGGAGCACGTTTGAGTGCCGGAAGCGGTCGGCTCGAAGCGGACGGTAACTGTCACAAACTCATCGGCCGCCAGGCTGAACGGCCCGCCGCCAGAGAGGATCGTGTAGTGGGCGCATGGCTCACTCACGTTACCGCTTAGGGTGTCGGTCCCTGTATTCGTGATTGTGAAGGTTGTATCTTTATAATCGCCGATCGTGACGGTGCCGAAATCGAAATTATCCGGCTGGATAAGACATGCGGGCTCGCCAACACCCGTGCAGAAGACATCGCTGCAGATAGCTTCTCCGGTCTCGATCGTGCACGTATGCACCCCCTCGCCTCCCCCTTCGGTAGCTATAACTACATTAACATAGTCAGTATAGAAAGTTCCCCCGCCCCCTGCTGTGCTCGCCCGACAATTCGCTGCAAGCCAAAGATAACCGCTACTGTCAATGAAGCGTAAGAGGTCGGAGGTGAACGTAGCGGCCAGAACATCATCGCCGCTCTCTTGAATTGTTGAATCGACCTGTACCCAAGAATTGGCGTCGCTATCCCAAATATATAACCAAAGAGCCCCGTTGATGTCCGTGGCATATCCTTCCCACTCTACATAGATCTGGGTGATCTCCCACTCTGGCTCATCGATGGCAAATCTAAAGTTATGAAGGGCGTAATCTCTTCTGCTGTACGTTGTGCTGTATCGGCTATCGTCAGACTGGGCGATCTCTGTATACGTTGTTATCTCGGGTGCGTCGGGCGGCGCACCGGGTGGTTGCGACCCGCAATCACCCGTCGCATAGAACCATTTATCAGCTCCGCCACCTGTCAGAAAGTCATAGGTTGTCTCCTCCGCAATGATAAACGGTTCGAACCGAACCGTCACTGTTAGAGACTCATTCGCTGCGAGGCTGTAGGGCCCGCCGCCAGAGAGAATCGCGTAGTGGTCACACGGCTCACTCACATCGCCGCTCAGCGTGTCGCCCCCTGTGTTGGTGATAACAAACGTCTTATTCGTATATTTCCCGATTAACACCGAACCGAAATCGAGACTGGTGGGCTGGACAAGGCAGCCTGCTGCGGGCTCGCCAACACCTGTGCAGGAGACATCGCTGCAAACTGCTACTCCGGTCTCAATCGTGCAGTTTTGCGTGCCACTAACCGTGGGCTCGAACCGAACCATTACCACCAGAGACTCATTCCTCGCCAGACTGTAAGACCCGCCGCCCGAGATAATACTGTAATGAGCGCTGGCCTCACTCACGTAACCGCTAAGTGTGCTGCCCCCCGTGTTTGTGATAATGAAGGTTGTGTCTTTATAACCCCCCATAAAAACGGTGCCGAAGTCGAGGTTGGTGGGTTGGATAAGACAGATGGGATCAAGGTGGTTGTATGCTTCCGCCCTCCGCGCTGGGACCCACGCTCGAAGTTCGTCCATACGGGTTGCAACCGTCTCTCCTTGGAGGTTATTGTTCGGATCCGCTTCCAACGCCGTGGTCAGGAGAGCCTCTGTCATATTGAGAAACGCGATGAGATCTACCTCGGCGAAAGGCCCGGAGAGGAGGTTGAGCATGATCTGTGAGTATTGGTCGCGGAACTGAGGAACCGCCAGGAGCGTATCGGAGTAGCCACCGCCTATATCGAGGGGATAGATTTCTGTATAACCTGAATTAAGCGGTGCGTCCAGGTCCCACGGAAAGTACATACGCGTCGTGCCTTGTCGGAAGTCTATAAAGTAAGCATTCTGGCCTTTTGTGAACAAGTCGTCAGTGTTTTGTAAGAAGCAGTTGACGGCTCCCACCGTGAGCATGGCCTGCATGTTAATCAGCTGAGGGAGTTCCAGGAATAGTGTGCCAGGATCGGGGGTCGGGCAGCTCGCGGTGTCCGCGAACGGCTGGTAGCACAGAGCCTCAAACGTCGGGCTATGACCCAAGCCGACATCCAGCCGAGTCTCGTCCTTGGCGATGAGTTTGTAAAGCCAGGTGTCGCCGCTGAAGTAGAGATTACGGTTCTTCATAAACTGCTTGTCACGCTGTTCGACGTTGACGTAAACGCCGGTGTAATAGCCGTTGATGTACAGCTTGACCCATGAGGCATTTGCGGCCGAGTGTGCGTACCCGTAGCCATCGGGAAAGGTTGCGAGCTCGTGAAGATACCAGGCAAAGCCCTCGGTAATAACGTCCACATCGTCTCCGTTCTCGAGGCTGAGTTTCCTGAGGCCGTGCCAAGTCTGACCAGCAACGTACTCGTTAATGTCGATCTTCAGGCTTACCTTCAAGAAATCCGGAGACCCGCCCAGCGCGTCACAGGATTTGCGCCGAACCGCTACCAGGATCGAGTCCTCGCCATCAAGCCAGAACCACGCAGGTTTCTCGATGTCGAATGTTAAATCGTTCTGGATGGTATCCCAGTCCGCCTGGGTCATTTGCAGATTTAGTGTGAGAAGCTGCGTCGGATCGAAGATTGCTGGCCACTCCTGCGCTTCTGCCGGGGCGGAAAGGATCGCACTGACCAACAGAAAAGTCATGAAGCCGAATACTGCCAGCCGGGCCGCTTTTATCTTTCTACCGTTCATCGCCGTTTCCCTCCTTTTAGATAGGCAATCATTGATGTAAGACAAAAGGAATAGCGATTTTCAGCGATTGTCTCAGCGGCTGCACTAAAAGCGCTAACTTTTAGCAGTAAGCTTTTACCGCTCATCCGGCGGTTTATGGGTGGGATGAGACAGATGAGACATCTGAAATGGACCTCCTATATCCAATCATTATACCATATTATGCATTACTTCGTCAATATACTTTCTTTTCTCTCTTTCTGTCATATCTTTCTGTTATTTGAAACAATCCATGGATGATAATGCACTATTTCCAACTTTTCGAGGTGTCGTATTTTAGCTGTTGATATGCGAACCTTCTCTGGGTGGACAGCTCCGATTTCTGGATCAAACTTAGAATTGACATGGATACGGGAAGCGCCCGGTTTTCATTGGTATCGTTCGGAACAAGCTAGAACGGAAGCTTGAATTACAAACAGATGAGATTCAAGCGTAGAAACGTTCTTCATCAAAAAATAGATTGATATTACTTGCCCCGTCTAATCGCTTTAACTCTTTAATAAACTCCCTGCTTTCATTTATATTCTTTAGTTGCACATAATAGGCCAGTTCTAATGCATCTCTTACCTCAGTGGATTTTGCATTGATCAATTTATTGTGCTTGCAGTATCTTTTGAAAATAGGAAAATACGATGCTTCTTCTGTTTTACCTGATGATGAGTATGTGAATTGAAGGAGGAACTCTTGTTGTTTCGGGGATACGAAATAAATTTTCGATAATATAAGCAGAATTAGACCAACAAAAAGTGTGCCCGTGATTGCTATGGCATGAAATCCAACTCCAGCCGCCATACCAATGGCTAAAGAGAAAAAGATAAATACAATATCCTGAGTTTCTTTAACAGCGGTTCGAAATCGAATAATGGACATTGCACCAACAAGGCCAAAGGCGCGGGCCAGGTTATTACCAATTACCATAATCACAATTGCGGTAATCATAGATAGTATGACAATTGAGTTTATGAAAGCGATGGAATAACCAGGTCCGCGATATGTTATTCGGTACAAGAAAGCGATTGCCATACCGCATAAAAAAGCAATCGATATGTTCAGTACCACATCGCCAACCGTAATGTTGAATTGAAAAACGTTTTGGAAATCCTGAAACATTTTTAATTTGCTACCTCTTGAGCCTTGGTATCAACTCACGCGTGTCATCGGGATAAGCATTGATGAAGGTCATGTCTTGAGACTTGGTAATATGAAGCTGATTCCGCGCGCTGGAGCCGGTAAGAAACCAGCGCTGCTTTGAATCAAAATTCTCTTGAAATCAGACCGAAATCTCTGCCATCAAGAAACCGAGGAGCAGGTCCACCCTTTCGATGAATAGAACTGGACTCCTCGTTCTTGTTCATTGAAAGCTCCTTGCTAGGTTATTCTCCTTCAATCACGTTGCCAAATACAGTCTAGAGCGGGAGGAGAATGTCTCATTTCAGGCATATTTCGCCCCGCGTCCATTAATACCCTTTAGCTTTTTGCTGGCATCTAAACAAATAGTGTATTTTGAAAGCGGTATTCGGTTTAATCTATATCGCTTGATTAGTTCCTGAAGCCAATGCGGCAACCCTCTTTGAAATTTAATTTCGAAAATAAAGCCTTTTAGCCTGGTAAATTGCAATTCCTTTTCTTCGAACAAATTACAGAGAGACGGATGGGCGGAGAATCGTATGTTCTTGTCAAAAGTAACTCTGAGCGCGGGATCAAACTTTGAATAAAAAGCCTGTCGTTCATAAGCTACCAGCATGCTAGGTCTCAAAGATTTTCCAAAAACATAGTAGAAAAATTGTCTTGCATGTTTCTGCGATCCAGCATATCCATCATGAGACAGAATATATCTCTCAATATCTCCAGTTCGGAACAGTTCAAACAAATCGCAATGAAGTACGGTAGCCCGGTTCTTGTGGATGTAATTCGCGCACTTCCTTTTTATCTCTAAAAATATAACACTCTGTTCACTATGCTCATTATATCCACGAACGCGAATTTTTTTTCGTATTTTTAAACCCTCAATCTTTTCAAAGTAATAATCCAATTCTAAAGTGTCAAAATAAATACTGCGTACCGTGTACTCTTTCGTTTCTCTCTGGGCTGCAAATTTATCCATTTGCAGATAGGGCTTCAATATTGCCTGAATTTCCGGTAAATGTTGCATAGGAATCAAGTATTTATACTCTAAACGCATTGTTATCCCTTAAATATTGATTTAAAGAATCGTTTTACATATTCGCTGGGACGAACACGTCCGCAATCGATGGAACATTGAATCCGCAGTCCGGGGACCAATTCACTGACGTTATCTTTTGCGATAGCAGTAGCAATTAATACTTGTTCCCCATTCAAATAGTGGGTTGTTTTGTCCATTTTCACCAATATTGCTTTGGGAACATTAGTGATATCGGGGACCAATAGCTTGACTGGACAACGAGTAGCAATGTAGCGGCGCTGTTGCCATTTCACGGGCATAATAACCGCGTATTCTGTGGTATCTTTAACTACCAAGAGAGTGTCACCGGAAAATATCTGACAAACGACTCCGGAAATTGGAGAAATCAAGGTAAAATCGGCCAACCTTTTCTTCAGGATTTCGATTTCTTGTTGAAAAGCCTGGATTTGGGATTGTATGTATTCTACCTGCTCTTTCTTAGCGCCGGTCTGCACGATCTGCAATTGTGCTTTGGCAATTGATACATCGATTTCATAAAGTGTGGACAGTCCTAGAGCAATTTCATACTCTTGTTTAGAAACTAGCTCTCGTGCATTGAGCGCTTTCAAACGATCAAGGATTTTTCCTTGTTCTTCGACTTGCTTTTTTCTGCTAGCAAGTTGTTGTTTTGCTTCCTCAATAATAGATTCTTTCTCCCCGCTTAGATATAATTGCAAAGAAGCCTTTGCCATTGCCAGCTGGCCTTTCAGTTCAGCAAGTCTTCTCTCGATTTCATTGGAATAAACTAAACCAATGGTATCCATCGCAGCGATGGTGGTACCCGAAACAATATGAGGGTTGAGGTTAAATTCTACGGCGTCTCCCCTTTCGAATTGCGTTACAGAATATTTTTTGTTAACACCCTGTTTGTGATCTATAAGCACGGTCATTAGCCGTCCATTTACGCCCTTGGAAACAACCCATTCCTTCGATGCAACAATCTTCCCTGGAACATCAAGCGAATATGGAATCTTAATTGGCAGCAGCAGGAGAACGAAAACTCCGGCAGCCAGAAATAGTAGATAAATAAATGCCTTGCGCGAAACAATTTCTATCATTGACATTTACCTCAGTCATTTTAATCATTATTATTCAATTAATTATTCAATTACCCGGGAATGGTGATGAACTTCCGATAAACCTAAAATCAGTGCAACCATTATTAGAGGTTTAAGGCCTGTGATTTATCTTATAAAAACCAGCCACCATATTGCATAGGATGGGTTACCAACGTTTACTATCTATCTCTCAATAAAAAATCGAAAATCACGGATTAGGTATCTCTCCTCCTGAGTTGAAACATACTCGGCGCCAGCCAGCCGGTTTAATGTCATCCGACTAGTGATGCCGCAGACGAACGATCTTTCGAACTGAGGACCAGGGACCTGCCTCGATCCGTGCGAAATAGACTCCCGCCGGGACCCTGTGTCCGTACCGGTTGAGGCCATTCCAGATAACTCCATGCTCTCCCCGAATCATTCTCCGCTCGTCAACGAGGGTGGCTACGAGACGGCCCGTCACGTCGAAAACCTGTAGACGGACAGGGGCTTCGCTGGGCATGGCCCAACCCATGCGTGTCGTTGTACGGCTTGGGTTCGGTGAAGGATAATAGAATGAGATTCTCTCCACATCTGGACTCGGCATCACCCCGGTGAGGTCGTCTAGCTGGCTGTATGCCTGCGCCCTCCGCACTGGGACCCACGACCGAAGTTCGTCGAAGCGCCCCGGGACCGAAACCATTTGGTTATTTGGATCCGCCTCCAGCGCCTCCGTCAGCAGAGCCTCTGTCGCATTGAGAAACGCGATGAGGTTTGCCTCGGCGAAAGGCCCGGAGAGTAGGTTGAGCATGATCTCCGTGTATTGGTTGCGAAACATAGGAGCCGCCAAGAGCGTATCGGAGTACTCACTTCCCGAGGGATAGATTTCTGTCACACCCGAATTGATCGACGCGTCCAGGTCCCACGGAAAGTACATACGCAACCAGCTGCTTGAAAGGAAATCAATGAAATACGAGTTCCGTCCATTCATGAATAAGCCATCATCGTTTTGGGCGAACATATTGACAGCTGCCATCGTAAGCATGGCCTGCATGTTAATCAACTCAGGGAGTTCCAGCGAGAGTTCAATAAAATCAGGGGTCGGGCAGGTTGCGGTGTCCGCGAACGGTTGGTAGCACAGAGCCTGATACGTCGGGCTGTTGCCAAAGCCGAACTCTAGCCGAGTCACGTTATCGGAGACGTTTTTGTAAAGCCAGGTTTCACCGCTGATGTACAGGAGGCGGTTCCTCATAAACTGTTTGTCACGTTGTTCGGTGTTGATGTAAACGCCGGTGTAATAGCCGTTGATGTACAGCTTGACCCATGAGGCATTTCCGGCCGAGTGTGTGTACCCATAGCCATCAGGATAGGTTGCGAGCTCGTGAAGATACCAGGAGAAGCCCTCGCTCACGACATCCACATCGTCGCCGTTCTCAAGGCTAAGTTTCTTGAGGCTGTGCCAGATCTGAGCAGGCACGTACTCGTTGATGTCGATTTTCAGGCTTACCTTCAGGAAATGCGGGGACCCGCCCAGCGCGTCACAGGATTTGCGCCGAACCCCCACCAGGATAGAGTCCTCGCCATCAAGCCAGAACCACGCGGGTTTAGCGATATCGAATGTTAAATCGTTCTGGACCGTATCCCAGTCTGCTGGGTCCATTTGCAGATTTAGTGTGAGAAGCTGGTTCGGGTCGAAGAATGCTGGCCAAGCCTGCGCTCCGGCCGGGGCGGAAAAGACAGCACTGATCACCAAAAAAGTCACGAAGCCGAACACTGCCAGCTGGGCCGCTTTTGTCTTTCTACCGTTCATTGTTGTATCCCCTTTTTGAAGTAGGCAAACATTGTTGTAATAAAAAAAGGAATAGCGATTTTCAGCGATTGTCCCAGCGGTTCCACTAAGCGCGCTACATTATTAGAAGCTAGCTCTTACCGCGCATTCGGCGGTTTATGGGAGGGATGAGACATCTGAATGGGCCTTCTTCTATATCTCAATATTCTACCACATTATACATTACTTCGTCAATACATATCCCAAATTACGACGTACAGCACTATAGCGAATAGGCGGATTAAAAATTATTTGTATATTGTACACTATGATGAAATGCATTTCACATAAGACTTTACCCTCCATTAAGTTACCCACTTAATGGGCGTAAACTTTTACGTTATTTCTTGAGCTCGAGGTGGAACTTTTCACATCCCTTCATGTTATTTATATAACAACCCTACATGATGGAGTGAATGTATTAATCGGCATAACACCTTATTATTCAATGGGATACACGCACACAGATCTATGATTTTAGAGCTTTATCTTCAGCTCCTGTTGGAACTGCCAACATCTATTAGACTTATATGCTATTTCCTAACCTAGCCGGGTGAGACACATTGATGGGTATAGATTCATTTTCATGCTGTAGATATATCAGACCCCTCACTTTTATATAGAGCGCCTTTATAATACCACCCCATGTCTATAGCTCCGTTATGAGTTCACAATCGCGGGTTGTTCTGTATGTTGCTAGTTCAAGGTTGAACCTATAACCACAACGCCTGGTAAATAACAATCGTCGTTCCGTCCGACCACATGAAAATGTACCTTCGTTTCCGGTATAAGCGAGAAGGCTTGAATCCGAAAGGAAAAATTCGATAGGGATTTCAAACGCTATTTTCGCCTCCCAGCCTCCATTTTGCTACTGAGGCACCCGTCGAGCCACCGATTTATTTCCAATTTATTTCCATCTCCGCGTTGCCGACCCATTCAAAAAGCCTCCTCACGCAATCCAAGTATTCACTTTACCCCCATCAGCCATCGAAACCGGTTCCTCCCGGCCAAACCACACAGACATCCCCCATCGGTTCCAGACCGCCGGATTCACCCGCCTACGCCTGACCGCCCAATGATTCGACTCACTCCTGGGGGAATCCCGAATCACACCTCGGTATCCTCGTCCCACTCAATCCGCTGATCGAAATCGAATTCCTCCTCCCGAGATAGATCCTGATTGAACTCGAACGCCTCCTGTGGTGGGGCCCGGGATGGTGAGACCGGCGGCGGCTCACTCGGCTCACCGATGTGTTCAAGAATCCTCTTCACGTCCGCTGAAGTTGTGATAAAGGCAATAATTCTCATCGAGCTTCCACATCGAGGACACACCAGAGGCAGCGCCTCGTAAATTCTCGCGAGAAGCATCGCCCAGGTGTAGGGGAAGGTGCGTGGAAATGCTTCGGGCTCCACCCACTTGCCGGACGCCTCTGTATCCCCGCCCTCCTTGGGCGAAAGCGGAGTGATGTTCATCCGCCGGGCCGCCTCCCGGAGCCTGGCCTCCAGCGCTCCGCTGGGGCCCGCCGACTCGATCACCCGCTCGCGTAGCTTCGCATGGGCCGAGAGCACCCCATAATAATGGATGCCATGCCGCCGGGGCGGTGGAACCAGGGCCGCCAGGCGCGAGAGAAGTTCCAGAGGCGTCAGAACGACTGACGTCTCCCCGTTGGCCAGCGGATGCTTCGAGCGATAGACAATGGTGTTGCTGTCCCACTGGTCCAGGCGCTCGGCACTAAAGGCCGGGCGGGCACAATAGCGCGCCAGCCGCTCCAGGCCGCCCCGATCCCAATCACGAAGATGGACAGAAGCATCCACAGAGAACCCGCCCGAGTGAGACCAGGTGCGCATCATTTCTGCCGCCTCGGCTTCGAAATACCCGCGGCGCTCCAGCCACCTCAGCACCCGGCGGCGTGTTTTCTCCTGCACCGCCTCGATATCCGGCGTGTCGAGATCCGTTGCTTCATAGAAGAGCACCTCCCCATTGGAACCTTCGGAGAAGACGCCATCTGTGATGATACAATGGTAATGTACATGTGGGTTGAGCGAAGCCCCAAAGTAGTGTACAAACGCCACCGCTCCAAAACGCGAGTCGCCCGGAGCGCCAGGACTCTTTCGCCGAAGCGTTGTTTCAACAGCTCGCATGAAGATACCAAGCACCGCCCCCACCGTCTCGCTATGGTGACGAAACAGGTAACGCACCCGTTTGGGGACTGGGGTCCCGGATTTGCTTGACCGCCGTCGACATCCGATCGGTCCGGTGCGTGCGCGGAACGCCGCCCAACTCCCACAGTGCCGCCTGCAAGCACTCGCTCAGACTCTCAAAGCTCTCGGAGACGCACACCCGCCCTGTCTCCCAGTTCGAGTAGGGCAGAGTGAAGTGATAGAACAGGTGCACAAACGGCTGGTCGGCGATCGTGATCCCCAGCTTCGTCATCCACGTGAAGTCACTCTCACACAGCTCGCCCGGCCGGTGCGCTTGGGGAAAGAACACCTCTTTGCCCGGCCCGTCCAGCGCCCTCCACCGCTTGATCCGCCGCTGCAGGGTGCGTAGCTGGCCGTCTTTGAACCGACCGGCATAGCGGCGCTGGAGATCCTCGAACAGCGTCTTCGCCTCCAGCCCCGGGTTGGTCTCTAGTAACTCACAGAGCTCGGGCCAGACCTCCGCAAACGGATCCTCCCGCGTGCGCCACGTATGCCCCTGGCGCGCCTGGCTCGGCAGCTTCCCGGCGCGCCGGTACTTCCAGGCCGTCTTCTCGTCCATCCCCGCCTTGGCCGCAGCCGCAGCGAGGCTCTTCTCCTTCTGGATCAGCGACATCAATCTCCTTACCTGTTGGTCGGTAACCATCCAAGCCTCCTTGAATCAAGGACTTGGACAGTCTACCAATACCCCGAAATCCGGGAGTTATAATTGTCGCTGATCACTCGGGCAACTTTTCCCTCTTCGAAACGTATTTACTGGAAACCGGCTACCCCTTATCCCTGCTGAAGAGGAGGTGTCTCGTGAAGGGAAAACTTGCCTGGCTGCCTCTCGTCCTGATCGCTCTTTTAGTTCACAATTCGGTTCTTGCTCAAGACAAGCCGCCGCTTTTCGTAGACGAAGATACCGCCGCGATCGTCTCAGAATTGAACACCTCCATTCCGGCCTTGATGGAGAAAGGCCGGGTTCCCGGACTGCAGATCGCCCTCATTCGTGACGGCAAGATCGTGTGGGAGAAAGAACTTGGAATCAAAAACACCGTCAGCCGTGAACCGGTAACATCGGAGACGATTTTCGAGGCGGCATCGCTGACCAAACCGTTCTTCGCCTACGCTGTGATGAGACTCGTGGAGGAGGGCGTTCTGGATTTGGACACGCCGTTGGTCCAGTACCTGCCCCGGGAACTCATCGAAGAAGAGATGGGTCACTCGTTAGATCTCGAAGGTTTCCGCCGTGACTGGTTCGAAAAGATCACGGCCCGCCACGTCCTCAGCCACACGGGGGGCATGCCTCACGGCGAACGCGGCACACCTTACCCACTCTCCTTCGAACCGGGTACCAACTACAAATATTCGGCGGACGGGTACTATTTCCTGCAAAAAGCCATCGAGTTCCTCAAAAAGCAGAAGCTCGAATTCATAATGGACGCGTACGTCCTCGAGCCCCTCGGTATGACAAAGAGTTCGATGGTCTGGCAGGATTCCTACGAAAATACGATGGCCAACGGACACGATGCCTATGGCACGCCACAGGATTTTCGCAAGCGAACGGAGGCTCACGCCGGCGCCTCGCTATACACGACCGCTGCGGATTACGGCCGTTTTGTCTGCGCGATGTTAAACGGCGAGGGCCTGGCTGAAAACACTGTCAAAGAAATGCTCGCACGGGTCATAGACGTCGACAAGGACATGGGGATCGGCTGGAGTCTCGGTTTTGGCCTGCAGACGGATACAAACGGCACCGCCTTCTGGCAGTGGGGAGATTACGGTATTTTCAGAAACTACATCCTCGCCTATCCGGAGCACAAGATCGCCGTGGTCTATCTGGCCAACAGTTTTTACGGTCTCGGGATATGTCAGGAACTCGTCGCCCACAGTATCGGTGGTCGCGCCCTTGGCGCTGAGTCGCTCAAGTATCTCCAGTATGACTCGCCAATTTGCACCTTCGCCTGGGCAGTCATCGACCAGGGCCCCCAAGCGGTGGACGAGCTCTTGCCCACGATGTACGCCAAACATCCCGACTTGCTCTCCGACAGGGCGATCGGAATGATCTCCTACTTTTTCACAGAAGGTGAGCGTTTCGATGAACTCATCGCTTTCTATTCTTTTGTTGTTGAAAAGAAGCCGGAGTCAGCAACTGCCGCCTCCGGTCTGGCACGGGCGTATCTCGAAAAGGGGGACTTCGCCAACGCCAAGGCCAATTATGAAAAGGCAAAGGAGGCAGAAAACAAGGAAGACTTCGATCCCAATACCGTTGACTGGGCATTGTCATATATCGAAGCGTTGGAGCAGCTGATGAGCCCGTCCTCCGACTATCTGAAGACGCTGGCCGGCGACTACGAGACCCGGCACATAAAATTCGAGGACGGAAAACTCTTTTACATTCGCGAAGATGCCGCCGCCAAGGATTACAGGGAACTGATCCCAATGTCGAAAGACACGTTTGTAATGAGGGAGCTGATCTATTTTCGCTTGCGCTTTGATTTCGACGACACCGGTGCCCCGCACAGGGTCACCGGCATCTACGAGTGGGGTCAGGAGGACCATTCGACGCGAGACAAATAACGCGAACCAACACGGCCTTTCTCTCGCGTCTGTCGTCTCACACCTAGACCGGGCTGGTTGGAACGGGTATCAACCCCCGGGTAGCCCAACGCGGATTGATGCGAGTTTTAGCCCACGGACCGCCCGACGCGGGTTGGAGAGAGCTTCAACGCCCGGACCGCGTGACCTTGGTTAGTTTAACGCGCCCCCCCATGAGAGAAATTGCCCCTATCTCTCCCTGTTCATTCTTCAAAAACGTCAGCTCGATGCCGTCGAGCTGCTGGAGGAACACGGTTTCGGACAACGGCAGCAACACGTCCTCCCCCTCGAAATGCGATATGGTCAGGCGGCCTCCTGCCAGACCAATCTCGACGGGGTAGTCACCGAGCTTATATGTGCCGGTGTAGCTTTCAAGCTCCTCCGCTGTGATCTCGTACGGTTCGATCTCGCGCGGCGCTACCGCGCCGGCTCAGCGGGTTATTATATCGGATAGGATGGATCCTGATCTTGATTGGCGCAGATTCCGTGTAGGGTCAAAATATTCAGCCGAAGTCTAACTCACCATACTTCCTTCCGTTACGTCTCTTAAGAACATCCTGATCTCAGCTTGTTGACAGGTCGTCCCTAGCCCCTGATAATACTCAGTTTTCATCCAAGACTTCAGGGAGAAGAGTATGAGCATCATCATTCAACCATGGCAATTATTCCTGCTCAGTCTATCAGGTTGGATCAATCGTCATCAACAGCACACGATCGAGTATCTAATATCGGAAAATCAAGCCCTCAAGGAGAAACTGGGCAAGAAGCGAATCCTTCTCAACGACGATCAGCGCCGCCGCCTGGCAGTAAAAGGCAAGTTGCTGGGACGTAAGTTGTTGTCTGAGATTGCCACCATCGTGACACCCGATACGATCTTACGCTGCCACCGGCAGCTCGTCGCCGAGAAATGGGACTATAGTGACCGTCGAGTAAGGAAGCCGGGACGGCCGCCGGTTTCGGAAGAAGTGAAGCAGCTTATCCTACAGATGGCTCGGGAGAATCCATTCTGGGGATACGACAGGATTCAAGGCGCTTTGAGCAATCTTGGACACAGCATCTCTGATACAACCGTAGGGAA